>Ga0209935_1002121_pt1 | contig 26042 bp, 37 predicted proteins | sample ThiBio_1000_plan_2_FD_183958 | JGI IMG/M metagenome (GOLD analysis project Ga0209935, IMG submission 183958) | Wastewater bioreactor microbial communities from Cape Town, South Africa - Thiocy_cont_1000_plan (SPAdes) | ecosystem: Engineered > Bioreactor > Thiocyanate-remediating >...
GGGACAAGCAGCTCTGTCGTTATTATTCCACGTCTCTGTAATCAATCACTTTGTGTCGAGAGTCGTGTACATCATTTATATTGGATTATATTCGTCTAGACGCTGATTTATCTTTCAACACTATTATCTATATCTATTTGTTTGTTTATGTATCTTCTATATCTATCTATATCTATATCTATTTGATATCAATCAAAGTAAGAGTATCTACTGCTTCACAGAGACATTTGTATTCGCTATCATGTTCATTGCGCTAGCTAGTAAATTCGTCGACTCTATCAATCAATCTCGCTCACTCCGGTCGGTAGGAACGCTTTGTTTCAATATCCAAACGTTGTGGAACCTCTTATTTATGGATGCCGAATCATCAAAAATCGTTACTTGCTCTCAAGAATCTCGAAACAATCAAAATTGCTGCTGCCGCGCTCAAGTAAACAACTTACTATCTATAGATAGAGAGTAATTGAGGTGTATCGCGGAGATCTAGCTAGGTAGGTTCTTCTTACTCCTCCTCGTCGTCCTCGTCGTCTTCGTCTTCATCGTCGTCACCCTCCAACAAGCCAGCGTCATCGTCATCGTCGTCGTCCTCTTCTTCACCGTCCTCGTCTTCATCGTCGTCATCGTTGTCGGCAACGAAATCCGTCGCAAAGTCGAACTTGGCGCTCGAGGGACCTTGGTCTTCATCTTCATCTTCGCCTTCCTCCATGTCCGATGGCTTGACTTGACGCTTCTTTTGCTTCTTGAGCTCTTGCTTGCGCTTCTTATTCACTTGAGGGTTGAGCTCCTCTTCATCCTCATCGTAGAATCGCTGGGGCTATACCAAGCAAGACCGAGGTGGGGTTAGAGAATGATACTCTCGCGAATGGTAGCGGTCGTTGTACCTTGGAGGCTGCCTTATTGCGTAGCATGAGCTCTTGATCCATCTCATCCTCCTCGTTGTCTTCTTCCTCATCGTCGTCGTCGTCGCCGCCGTGCACCTCTTCGTCCATTTGAACGCCATCAACAAACTCACCGAGAGCATTGACCTCCGACGGAGCCTGTACATATTCCAACAATCACATGAGTATAACCACAGGCGCGCTCAACGATCTTGACTTTATGAATCAAGTGATGTACCATCTCGACATATTCTCGATCGGTGCGATCGATCGACGACAAGATTTCGGTATCGATGCGTTGAACCTCATCGAGATTAAAGTCGGGACCCCAAGCTTGAACCACTTGTGCGTCGAGATGAATCTGCGCAATCACCCACGAATCAGAAAGGTACTCGCTGTTGGGTCGACGAGTAGATGCACGAGTTGCATGTATGCATGGATGGACGGATGGATTGAACGTACATCCTTGTAGGTATCCTCAGGTGGGAGCGTGTAGTACGGGATACGGCCACCGTTCCAATCCTGCAAAACTGTTCGAGCAGCAGCAATGTAATCCGGTACGCCTCCCTAATATCATCCCGCATACAAAAGAGAGAGTGAGTGAGTGAATGAGTGAGTGAGATAACAACAATAGCAACGAATATGAAGAGAGTCGATCGACAATACCTTGGTGAGTTTGCCTTGTTTACGAGCAACATTGGCCAAGAACTCCATGTGGTCGTTGAAGGTAGCAATCTTGTAGATTGTGATCAATTGCGACTTTTTGCATCGCTTCAGAATGGCTTCGACCGATGCCTCGGGCGCAGCAATCTTTTCGACCTTGATGCAGTTGCGCAACGTGACCTCAACACCATCGGTCGCTTCGTCGAACACGATACCGGGGCAATCGAGCAAGCGCACGTTCTTGTCGAGGTGGATCTCTTGCATGGTCTTTGTGAATCCAGGCGTAGCACCAACTCCGACTGCACGAGAGCGCTTCAAGCTATTGATCAAACTGCTCTTACCGACGTTGGGGTAACTAAATCAATCAATCAATATTTCCAATGCATGTGCATATGAGAGTGAGTGAGTAAATTCGGTCGTAGTAATGATGATGATGATGATGATGACTAAGAAAGACGACGAGGATGAGGTGGATGGATGGGTCAAACGACCGTATCGCGTACCCAATCACACCGACTGCGATCGACTTCTTCATGCTGAACGATCGACTGTAGTTCTTGAGCAGTTGAATCAACATGTCGGCTCCAAGGCAACTAATCAATCAAGAACATGAATATCAATACCCGGGCAAGCCAAGCGATGGCAATTCCCATGACATACTCATTTGATTGGAGCAACGAGTCGGAGGCCTGCGGAACCGGCACCGAGCTCTGAGTGATCTTGTGCCTTTGCATGCCAGTGGAACTCTTGAAGGCAACCGTAGGAAAGACATTACGCAAGTACTTGAGCCATTGCTCCACGACCTCTCGTGGCACCAAGTCTACTCTCGATCAATCGATCGACATGGTCAGCATGGAGTAGTGACACACAAAGAGAGAGCGAGACCGACAAGCCGACGAGCGAACGGATACGCACCAATCTTGTTCAAGACGAAGACGATCTTCTTGGAGGGCCACTTGGCTTGAATCATCTCCTCGATGCTCTTGCAACGACAACCCAGTGGATCGCGAGCATCGAGCACCTCGAGAACGACATCGGCAGCTTCCATGACCTTGCGGAACTCCTTGTAGTACGCTCGCTTGCTGTTATCTAGCCATGATTGAATGAAATAGAATGACAAGCATCGAGCGAGAGAGAGAGAGAGAGAGAGAGAGAGAGAGAGAAGGATCATTAGTAATCATTCAAAGATAACTCATCGAAGTAATGTGGTTGATCGTGCTACTCAAGAGTCGATAACTCTCAAGATCGAATCAATGCCAAAATAACCACGGCAGCGTAGAAGTGGATGGGTGCGTATGCGTATGCGTATGCGTATGCGTATGCGTGCGTGTGCGAGTGAGTGCCACGTACCAGAGAGAGCCGTAAACGTTGGAACGCCCGTCTCGCCTCGCTTTCGACGAAGCTCCTCGTACGCTCGACTACGCTCCTGAGCCTCCGATGCAAGCTATCGATCCACCATCATCACCACCACCACGACGATCGATCCAATCCAATCCAATCCAATCCGCAAATCAATAAATCAAATAAATCAATCGATCGATCAATAAATCGATCAATAAATCGATCAATAAATCGATCATGAGCCGATACTATCTCTCAACAAATAAACCACCAAAAAATATACACAAAAATATAACTACAATAAAATACAAGCACTACGAGTGATCGAGTACGAGTTGATGGACTCGAACGATCGGTACCTGAGCGATGGACGAGGCGGTCGAGGAGGTGGTGCTCGTGGCCGTGGGAGGAGGCAGCATGTCGCCCATCTTGCGGCGCTTGTAGATCTCCTCCATGCGCTTGCGGCGTTGCTCGTCGATCTCGGCCTTTTGGCGCACCATGTTCTCGAGGATCTCCTCCTTGAAAGGACAGATGTTGGGGATGCCGGGGTCCTTCTTCAAGGCTGCAGCGATGCGACGATCAGAGTGAGGGATGCGTCGTGGCGGTGCTCGTCGCTCGATGCAGCACGTACGCTTGCGAAGGTTCGGGTTCTTTCGAGCCTCTCGACGCTCCTTGCGATGAGCCTCTCGAACCTTACGCTCTTGCTTGTACTTGAGCTTGAGCGGGATGCGCTTGCTTGTCTTCTCTATATGTTGCGTGGAAGATAGATTGAGATAGAGGCAGATAATAGCGAGAGGCAGACATGATCGGTATCAGTATCGTCGCGTGCATGTGATGTGTGGCTATCAGTGCCCCCACGTACTCCTCAACTTCTTCATCTTGGAGGTGGTAGTGGCCGAGGTGGTGGCGGTAGTGGTAGTAGTGAGGGAGGATCAAGAAGAGAAGGAGCACGCGAGAGCTCTCTAACTATCTCTAGCTATCTCTAGCGGTCTCTCAGCAGCAGCAGGTGCGCGGCGGAGGCGGAGAAGAGAGAAAGAGCAGAAGGGACCGCTGCTGCCCCTGAGAAGCAGAGAAACAACAGCTGCTGCCCACGAAGCACTGAGCACCGCCTGCGCAGCTATCTCTCCTCTCTGCCCCCGCTTCCTCTTCTTCTGATGGCAAGGATCAACGCTGGTTGTATTTCGGTGGTTGGTCAGGCGATGAGGTGTGGTGTGGCAGGAGGGTGAGTGGTGACAGGCAGGGCGTGGGAGAGGACAGCGCCTCAGAGAGCGAAGTGCAGTACTGTTCATCGGCCTCTACCGCTCGCTAACGGTGCCAACCTCCTCCTCCCCAGTCTAACGCGCGCAAGCAAGCAAGAGACGCAAGTAGTGTATGTGTTGCTACTGAAGGCCTTCAGTTTCATTGGTTTTGTACAGTAGAGTAGACAGTGAGAGCGAAGGTCGCGCCACAGAAGGGGGCGCTTAGGCACGCTCACCACGGATGCGGCGGGCCAGCTGGATGTCCTTGGGCATGATGGTCACACGCTTGGCGTGGATGGCGCAGAGGTTGGTGTCCTCGAAGAGGGCGACCAAGTAAGCCTCCGAGGCCTCCTGGAGAGCGCCGACGGCGTTCGACTGGAAGCGGAGGTCGGACTTGTAGTCCTGGGCAATCTCACGCACGAGGCGCTGGAACGGGAGCTTGCGGATGAGGAGCTCGGTCGACTTCTGGTAGCGACGAATCTCACGGAGAGCGACCGTTCCCGGTCGGAAGCGATGGGGCTTCTTGACACCTCCGGTCGAGGCACCCGACGAGGTGGTGGCCGACTTGCGCGCGGCCTTCGAGGCGACTTGCTTGCGAGGGGCCTTGCCACCGGTCGACTTGCGGGCGGTCTGCTTGGTACGGGCCATAGTGGATGTTCGGGGAGGTGCACGAGGGATGCAGGCGAGAGAGGAATGACGAAGCGAGCGGAGGAAATCGCTTTTTATACTTGCCTGTAAGGTTCCAGGTGGGTCTACCGTTGCTCTACTTTACTAGTCCGTTAGTCCTCTACTATAAGCGCTCCATTGCTTTATTGTCTCTTCCTCTGAGTCACCTTCACGGCGACTGGTACATGCCGAAACCTCTGCGATCTCTCAACTAATTTGCTTCCAAACCATTGATTACTATCATTGCTATTATGTTCTCGAAGATGGAGCCCTACTAAAAATCCTAGCTATTTTATTTCGGCTGATCAATCGAAAACCCACAAAAACAGCCGCAACTCCCAAGTTATTCAGGTAGTCTCCCGAGATACACAGTAGTCTACTCTACTTTCATTCGCAAAATATCCACGGATGTCTCGCAACAATACTATCGAATTCAGAAGCATGGGATAACAACGCCTCCGTTAACAGGAGAAGTATCCCTGATCTGATGTCCGAAAACCAGCTTTACTATCCTCGCTCGTAGGACAAACAAGCCGTCCGATTACTCCTCTTGAAAACCGATAGATAATCACCAATTAATTCATAGACATAAGGATTCAACTGCATCACGAGGTTCCTACAGCAATACGTCACTCGATTGTGAGAAAGAGTTGATAAAATCAATAATGAGCTTTGTTCCTCAGTATTTTCCTATAGAGTAAGCTCTAATTGAATTTATCAAACAGGCTATCACGCTGTCGCTGCAATCTACATACTGATTCTACTTGGAAGGAGAAGGAGATTTCATTGTTAACAACTTCTGCACTAAGAGAGGCGATAACAAAAATCAGCAGTCATACAAGTACAGGTTTCAGGTGCATCTGCCTCAAGAGAAGGCTATCGAGATGCACCGATGCTACCTTGTGAGCACACTGCTCGGTACTAACGAGAGAATGATACGAAAGGAGCTGACGACGAAACGAAATATAAACAAGACTCGGGATTCAATGAAGCAATAGTACCGCTAGACAAGAAACAACAATGATTGCGTTGCAGAAACAAAATGGAGGTTATCGTCGACGACGCAAGGGATCGATGCCGATTGATTGAAAGGTGGTGCATGGCGCTACGACACCTTCTTGGCCTTGACGAGATTGGTAAAGAAGTCGACCTCGGTCTGAAGTCGATTACCGAGCGTAGCACCATGAGAGTAGAGCTTCTCGACACCGTAGAAGGACGACGAAAAGTTCTTAAACTCATTCCACGTCTGGAGTGCGTTCGCAAAGAACGGCGCTTGCATCGTAGAGTTGTGCGGAATATCGATCACAAAGAGGCTCGGGATCGAGTAGAAGCGGTAGCCGCTGGCCCACATATGATACACCTGCTGCGCAAAGTTGCGCCCGCGATCAACGAACGAGTCGTTGAAGAGCGGTACATCCGATCGCGCAATGTAGTACGGCTCGAAGCGCGACGAGTACGGAATCTCGAACCACGAGTTGCTCGAGATCCAGCGCGAGTAGTTGGTCGGAATGTACGCCGGTGGATAGTACATATGCATCGGCCGTAGCGTGCCCTGGTACACGCACTCGAGTGCTTGCGCCTTGCTGAGGAACTCGCACTGCTCGAACGCCTCGTCGGGCGACACTGGTAGATCGCTCATGTCCTCGCGCGTGAGCTCGAGCGCCGGTGGAATGAACGCCAGTAAGCCAGGGCATCCCGATGCGATCGACGACGCGTCTCCGTGCTGGTGCTCGCTGCGACCCGCTTGAAGCGGTACCACCTCCTCCATCACCTCGACCCAGCCGACATACATCGACATGCATGCGTTCGGCAGCAGGTCAATGTCGAGCACAAACACCCACCGCGTCTTGACGTGCTGCATCGCCACATTGCGCAGCATGTTGATTGGATAGAACGCCGTCGGATCGCCGCGAGTGTGGCCTCGTCGTTGTACGACGTGGAGGTCGACCCACTGCTGAATGGCTCGTGAGCGTCGAACCACGGCCCGAGCGCGCTCGAGCTCCTTTGCGTTCTCGACCAGCACCGCCACCGACATGGGCCCTTGCCAGCATCGCGCCAGTCGATCCAAGTGCATCTCGATACGGTCGAGCGTCCCTTGCGTCGCAATCGCAATCTCGCGGTTACTCTCAAGCTGGCTCTCATCGCGTCGGAGCCTCGCTCCGGCACTCGACAGGAACTGCGCCGGAAAGATCTCGAACCATCGATCGTACGGGTGCTGGTACATGATCGAAACTTGATTCGGAGCGAGTTGGACGCCAAGGTTCGGTGCTTTCAAGCACGTTCGTTCGCCTTCGATCTTGGCGCTTCCGTGGCAATACCTTCGGCTCGTTGAACTACTTGAGAGAGCTGAAACACGAAGTAGATCGTGGTTATCGCAATGAATCATCTGTACCACCACCACCACCAATAACAACAACGCAGCCACCACAGAGAGAAAAGCCAATTAATAAACTTGTATCGAGAGAGAAGAGCGGGTAGTATGTACCTTGGATTGAAGGATTGCTGAGGTTGCTGGAATACGATCATAATCACCATTTGGTATGATGCGCTTTGTAGTCGACGACGAGGCAGACGATGTGTCGCTACCAATGTTCCACTCTTGTTCATATGGTCGGCGGTGTGGCGTAGCACCGGCCGAAGCTGATGACGATACAACCTCTCTGCGGAGATACAACTCGCGTAGAATCATATCGGTAGCGTCGAGCTTGTTCTGTTGCTCGACGGTCGAGTTCGACGACGTAGTAGTGATCGAAGGCGAACTAATCGGAGGGTAGGAGAAGTATCTCCAAACTCGAGCAAGCTCGGTCTGTAGCTTGTAGACGACCGAACTTGGTATCGAGTGCAGAATGCTTGCCAGCTCGTCGATGCGCTTCGGCGAGAGACGAATCGAGAATCGACTCCAATCGATGAATCGCTCGAACGGATATTGCACGTCGTCCGAGATCAAGACCGGGATGCAGCCGGCGAGAATCGACTCGAACGCTCGCGGAGTCCACGACCACCAACCACCGATGCACAGACAGAACACTGATTGCTCGAGTTGGTTCGTTTGGTGGTGGTAGTGACTGTAGCTGTGATGAGCCATTCGAACTTGCGATCGTTCGATCGTGAAGCCCGATGCGTTGCGATAGTGTTGCCACACATATTGACGAACGCCTCGACTGTGGTACAGGTCGTCATCGTGTATGTGACCGCTCCACCATACAAAGTACTTGCGCGATGGATCTGAGGCGCCAAACTTATTGTTGCTGCTGCTGCTGTCGCCAGTGTTTGTTGCACCAGAGGATTGTTGCTGCTCTTGCTGTTGCTGCTGTAGTTGCAGCTCTTGTAGTCGTCGTAGTTGATCGAGCTGTTGTTGCAAGAGGAGCAGCTGTTGCTGTTGTTGTGAGATATCGGTTGATGCAAGTTGTTGTTGCAGTTGCTGTAGTTGTTGTTGAAGTTGTTGTTGCTGTTGCTGCTGTGTATTAACTTGTGTCGGGCGCTGCAGTTGCTGTTGCGGTTGACTTGGAGGCTGTTGCGGCTTTGAGTAGATGGAGGGTATCGGCTGATAAGATGGAATGACTACATGCAGCATTGGATGGAACCAAGGCTCCGAGTACTGTCCATTGGTCACCAGCAACATCGATCGACGAATCGCGTCGATGAACGATGGCGATCCTCGAGCTTGTGCATGCTTGGATGTCGAAGGAGATGACGACGAGGACGAGGAGACGGCCTTGAGGTTCGCGAGTGCTACTGCGTCTTGATCGTTGTGATGGTTGGCATTGGGATCGTGGTACACCAAGGCACCAAAGTCTTGCGTGATCGGCCAGACGTGGTCCTCTCCACCACGTAGATTCCAGTACGGATGGTTGGTTCGAATCCAATGCAGCACGTTGAAGAGAAACTCGGAGGTGAACCTCGAGTCAGGGATCGATGTCGAGGTCGATGTCGAAGACGACGACGACGACGAGGACGACGACGACGAGGTTTGTTGATGGTTGTCGATAGCGCACGAGAGATAGATCGGCACGAAGAAGAGATCGGCTTCGAGTGGATCGTTCGTGAGTAGGTGTGGCTTCGATAGAAGACTCCGATGGATCGCGATATCGGCTGCAAAGGGTGAGCTGCAGCATCGACAATCGTGATAGATCGATGACGACGGTGAGCCGGACGGCGTGCCTGTGCTCGAGCCATCGGAATGGAGATCACGATTGATCTCGAGTTGTTTGATGTTGTATTGAGTTGGAAGATCGTAGATATAGATCTTGAGTGGTATCTGCGCTTGATTCGACAGGAGATCGAGAGGATTCGATGAGCTACCACTACTGGATCGATCATGTCTCGTTGTAGTGTGTGTCGTAGCAGCACCGCCACCAGTTGCAGTGGTTGTTGTAGTTGTTGTTCTAGTGGTTGTAGTAGCTGCGTTGAAGTCTCGATGAACCGAGATCGGTGCAGGTAGTCGACTGAGGACAGGGAGCTCGGCCACATGGAGATGATGTACCGAGCGTCCCCAAGTGATCAGTTGAACGATGGCGATCGCGATCACAAAGAGTACCATGAGATTGATACACTTGGACGCCATGATGTGGTGGTTGTCGCGTTACTGAAGATATCTCGATAGGAAGCGATAGGAAGCGATAGGTGGATGATAGATTGATGGATATGTAGTTGTAGGTGTCGTATGGAGGTACGCGTGTATCGAGTCAGCACACAGACACTCACAGAAGATATCTGTCGAGATCTATCTATCTATCAATCTATCTATCAATCATCCAACTGCTGTCTGTCTCGTTCGATGTAAACTCCAAGAGAGAAATAGAGAGATACAAATGTCGATAGATGATAGCTTGCGAGATCGTGTTGTTATCGGTAGAGGGAGAGATGGGCATAGATAGAAGAGACCTGCTTCACGCTCACCTTCTCTCTCTTACTCGCTCAGTCACTCACACACACGCACACACACGAGAGGAGGATGGCAAACAACTGACCCGCCAATGTACGAAAGAGCTCCGTTCACACAGTACGAAGGCTGTTGTGCCATCGACGTGTCACCGCGCCACCCCGATAGATAGGTTGGTACCTCTCCTTGATCTCTCTCCTTCTCTCCAAGTGGCACCACTGAAGAAAACTACACCGAAACTTCTCCGTTCCAGCAATCATTCCCAATCTATCAACCCACCGTCAATCTCGCAGTGGATTCTGCGCTTGCGCCAAAGAGTGAACCTCTGCTGAACGGTTCTGTGTATCTCTCAGAGCCCATCTCTTCCAACCTCTCGCTCAGCTCTGATTAGGCTGCGTAAGGGGATTGGTTGGATTGGTTGGGTTTGCCCGGGTGCGCAAGTTGCGGCTAAGCCATGTGCATTCAGAAGGTGGTGGCTCTCCAGGACCGCGTAGATATCATTCATCGTGGATCACAACGGATGAGAGCTACACAGAGTCCTGAAGGGAGAGGTTCTGTCTCTGGAGGACCTGGTGTGGTGTCGAATCGATGCTGTGAGTCGAGGAGTGGTCCTTGCTGCTATGATAGGGATGTACTCGACGAAGGCGCCTCCGCAGAGTAGTCGGCCGGCGATGTAGTGGAATGTAGATCTTCTCACCAACAAGCTCGATCATATTGTGGATACGAGTAACGTCTATGCGCGGGCGAGGAGCAGAGCTGTCGGACGGCGGCATTGAGGGTGGAGTGGCAAGCACCTCGGCCAATACGGAGCGAATCTTGTCACACACGACCGATTCGTGTTGCCGAGGGTAATCGAGCCGCCCAGGAGGCTGCTGTTCATCGCCTTCGCTTGGCACGCCATCATGCTGTGGTACAGTACCCAGAGACTCCTCGGCCTGGTGAAGCTCCCAAACTGAACGAGCGGCCTTCCGAATCACTGTCCTCGGAGTATCATACTCAAAGTCAATCCCTGCAGCCTTGCACCACAGGGTGTAAACCAATGCTTTGAGGTCGGCTCGAGAGAGCTGCTCGAGGTTGAGTACCGCCACTTGGGCGCTCATCAGACCGGCTCGGTTCCCCGTTCGCTCTGGCCAAGCCCCACAGCGGCAGTCTCTCTTCCTGCAGCCGGTCTGATGGGAGGGAGGTCAGGGAGGTCGGACGGTGAGAGGGACGAGAACGAAATGGAAGAGGAGATTGGGCTTCCATTACCATTCTCAAAGCTAGTTGGTAATAGGGCCACGGAATACGAGGGACCGTACTCGCTCACCAACACGAGATACGATGGCTCTGCTCGATGGACGACCGTGGGAGCCAACGTGGTGCCAGGCAAGCGATTCTTCATCGACTTTGTGATCTTTTTAACGGAGGCGACCATGTGTGGATCAAGTGTTTTACGTTGTCGAAGCAGCGAGCAGTCCGACGTACGGACCTCGATCGTTCAGCGACATGACGATCTCGTCGATCAAGGGACCGAGCTTCGTGCTGAGCTGGCTCACGAACTCGACGGCAGTGATTCAGTACTCGATCCGCAACAACGGACCCGATCCGTAAGTTCCTTGACTCTCTCTCTCTCTCTCTCTCTCTCTCTCTCTCTCTGGCTCTGACTGTCTCACCTGTGTTATCAATGAACGTATTTCAACGTTTGAACTCGATCTGGTTCTCGAGCACGAGATGGGAGCAATGGATATCAAGTTGTATCGAAAAGCGTTTGAGGGGCTGGGCAGATATGAGGATGGGGAGTGATTGAATTGAGACGAGCATCAAAGGAACGAGAAGATCTCGAACAAGAGCTCGTTCGGAATCATCGACATCGCCGAACACTCATCGACCAGCGATCGAATCATCGTCATCGTCGACACGACTTGCTTGATCCATGATGGAGCATATCGATGGATATCTGGAAGCCATGTGAACGTGTCGGCAAGCCATTGATTGGCTCCAATCACATGCACTTGATGGCCTGCCGTGAAGGCGATGAGACCTCGATGCTCGTCGAACGCAACTCCTTGTGGGTAATTGCTACCAGAATCGAAGGATGAGATGTGATGGCCATCGTGAGTGAATGCTTGCAGTCGATGGTTGAAGTAGTCGGCGATGATGATTCGGCCTTGGTTGGCGATGCACACTCCTCGAGGGTGCGAGAGCTGGCCTGGCTGGCTGCCCTGTCGGCCGAACTCGAACAAGAACGAGCCACCGATCGACAATACTTGCACTCGATTGTTGAACGTATCAGAGACGATGACTCGATGTCGATCATCATCGACTGCAATGCTTGATGGAAAGCAGAACTCGCCAGGTCGCGATCCTTGCTTTCCGCCGATGGAGAACAAGAACGAGAGATCGATCGACGACAAGAACACCAATCGATGGTTGAACGTATCGGCGATGATGATGCGACGATGATGCTTGTCGATCGCAATGCTTCGAGGATAGTAGAACTCGAGGTCTCCCGATCCATGACGACCGATGCACGACAAGAACGATTGCTCGCTCAGAGACCATGATTGCACTCGATGATTGGCGCAATCAGCGATGAGGATGCGGTCGTGATCGCGATCGATAGCGATGCCATCAGGATTCACGAACTGGCCTGGTTGGTCGCCTTGCTCGCCGAACTTGGACACGAACAAGGCGCCATCACCATCGTCATCGTACGAGAATACTTGCACTCGATGGTTCTCGCTATCGGCGGCGAACAAGAGACCTCGATGATGGTCGAACGCCACGCCGTACGATATGGCGAACTGACCATCAGCAGCACCCTCTCGCTTGGTGCCAATCGAGAGCAGCTTGATTCGAGTTGCGAGGTTGTCGCTCATCTTGTGATCTCTCACTCGCAGTACCAATGATGCTCGCAACTTGTCAAGATATGATGCAGGAGAGAGGCCAGCCACGAGAGATGCCGACGCAACGAAGCAACCAAACAACTAACGCAGCAAAGAACAGCACATGCGCTCATGCTGACGTTCAGCTGCGGTGACCCTAACGAAGATAGAGCTTCATAGATAGATAGATAGATAGATCACGATAGATAGATAGATAGATAGATAGATAGATAGATAGATAGATAGATAGATAGATAGATAGATAGATAGATAGATAGATAGATAGATAGATAGATAGATAGCACGATAGATAGATAGATATCTTGATACGGGACAATCACGCGATGATGCACTTGTTCTTCTTTTTGGAGCTGCCGCATCGATCGGACTGACTCGATGATAATGATGATGATACATTGATGGCATCGAGATACGAGAAGATCTCGAACAAGAGCTCGTTCGGAATCATCGACAACACCGACTCATCGACCAGCGATCGAATCATCGTCATCGTCAAGATCGCTTGCTTCATCGATGATGGAGCATATCGATGACGATTGGGGCTCCAAACGAACGTGTCGGTGAGCCATTGCTTCTCGTCGAGTATGTAGACACGGCGAAACGCCGCGACGGCCACGAGATCTCGATGCTCGTCGAACGCAACTCCGTACGGCCTCTCGCTGCCACAATCGAAGAACGAGATGTGATGGCCATCGTGAGTGAATGCTTGCAATCGACGGTTATTGTAGTCAGCGACGATGATTCGACCTTGGTTATCGATGCACACTGCGTGGGGAGTGTCGAGCTGGCCTGGTTGATTGCCTTGAGAGCCGAACTCGAACAAGAACGAGCCATCGATCAACGACAATACTTGCACTCGATGATTGTTGGCATCACAGACGATGAGTCGATGTCGATCATAATCGATCGCAACACCCAAGGGTGCTGAGAACTGAGATACTTGCTTGCCGCCGACCGTGCGCACGAATGAGAGATCGTCCAACGACACGAACACCAATCGATCGTTGATAGTATCAGACACGATAAGGCGTCGATGCAGCTTATCGATCGCAACGCCCTCGGGGTGCATGAACTCGAGCTCGCCACTGCCGCCTCTACCGATACTTGACACGAACTCGAGGCTGCTCAGCGACCATACTTGCACTCGATGATTGTCGCAGTCCGCGAGGAAGATGCGATCGTGTTCATGGTCGATCGCAATGTCCATCACACGTCGAAACTGACCGTCCAATCGACCATGCGATCCGAACGAAGTCACGGGCGATGCTGCATCGTACACCATGATTTGATTGCTCCAAGGATCGACCACAAACAACCGATTGGTACCGCGAGGACCCTCGAATGCCAACGAGCTCGCATACTGTAATGCGCCTGAACGAAAGAGTATCGTACGCAAGACGTAGCTTGCAGTGTTGTTGCGATCCATCGGTTTGAGATATGGTTACTCGATACGTTACCGATCAAGTGGCCGTCACAAGGTGGCTTTGAGTGAGTGATGCGATGGCAGGAGCGTTTGGTTTGATCGAGAGAGGTCGAGTGCGTGAGTGCTATTGTATTGATTGATGCCTCGCTCGCTGCTGCGTCTTGAAGACCATCATCAATTCGATTCAAATTGGCTCGGCTATCATCTCTTGTACTAGCCAGTTGAGCGACTATAACGTACGTGAATCCCGAGAGGATGGGAGATTGCCGCGATGCTCGAATCGCGTTCTCGATTGGCGCCAAGCAAGAAGGCGATGCTGATGGCCTGTTCAAAGACCTTCTTGGCTTGGCGTTCGACCATCATCGAGGCCTCTTGCTTGCGGTTGACTCCTACAACCATCGAGTGCAAGTATTCTCGTGCGATGACGATGGCGCCTCGTTCGTGTCCAAGTTCGGAGAGGAAGGCGACCGACCAGGCCAGCTCAAGTATCCATGGGGCATCGCGATCGATCACGATCATGATCGCATCCTCGTCACTGATTGCGCCAATCATCGAGTACAATCATGGTCTCTGAGCGACCAATCGCTCTTGTCGTGCATCGGCGATCATGGATCGGGGGATCTCGAGTTCTACTATCCTCAAGGCATTGCGATCGACAAGCATCATCATCGCATCATCATCGTCGATACCGACAACAATCGATTGGTGTTCTTGTCGTCGATCGATCTCTCGTTCTTGTTCTCGGTCGGTGGCGAGCGAGGATCCAGGCCGCGAGAGTTCCATTGCCCATCAGGCATTGCTATCGATGGCGATCGACATCGAATCATTGTCGCTGATGCCCTCAACCATCGAGTACAAGTATTGTCATTGATCGATGGCTCGTTCTTGTTCGAGTTCGGCTCTTATGGCCATCAACCAGGCCAGCTCAACAGTCCTCTTGGAGTGTGCATCGCCAACCAAGGCCGAATCATCATCGCCGACTTCAATCCTCGGCTGCAAGCGTTCACTCACGATGGCCATCACATCTCATCCTTCGATTGTGGCGGTCAGCCATCGGTAGTTGCATTCGACGAGCATCGAGGTCTCATCGCCTTCACGGCAGGCCATCAAGTGCATGTGATTGGATCCAATCAATGGCTTGCCGACACGTTCACATGGCGCGTGGATCGTCATCGATATGCTCCATCATGGATCAAGCAAGCCGTGTCGACGATGACGATGATTCGATCGCTGGTCGATGAGTCGGCGATGTCGATGATTCCGAACGAGATCTTGTTCGAGATCTTCTCGTTCCTTTGATGGGCGCAACCTTTGGTCGCGATGTCGAGGATGAATCTCTCGATATCGCGATGATCGTCTCGAACGATGGGACTCTCTCTCACATACATTCAGCAGGGCCGCGCAACATGCATACGTCGTGAGCACAATCTCTTCCAATGTACCAATCCAATTCATCGTTCGATAGCGAGAGCGAGCCCCACTCTCATGCGAGTGCGGTGCTGTTCTTTGTTCCTTCGTCGTCGCACGCGTCGCTCTCCCGTCTCGTGTCTCGTGTGTGAGAGAGCCGCCTCTTGCCTCGTCGTTGGGCGACATGGGAGACAATATTCTTGATCGTGATGCTCGAATCAAGCTCTCGATTGGCTCCAAGCAACAAGGCCATGATGACGGCACGTTCGACTTTCCATCAGGCTTGGCGTTCGACCATCATCGAGGTCTCTTGCTCGTCGTTGATAGCAGCAACAGTAGAGTGCAAATATTCTCGTGCGATGATGGTGGTGGTGGCTTCTCTTTCGTGTCCAAGTTCGGCGAAGAAGGCGACCAACCAGGGCAGCTCCAATATCCGGATGGTATTGCGATCGATCACGATCATGATCGCATCCTCGTCACTGATAGCGCCAACAATCGAGTACAATCATGGTCTCTGAGCGACCAATCGTTCTTGTCGTGCGTCGGCCAGTATGGAACAGGAGATCTCGAGTTCAGCAATCCTCAAGGCATCGCTATCGACAAGCATCATCGCCGCATCATCATCGTCGATACCCTCAACGATCGATTGGTGTTCTTGTCGTCGATCGATGGCTCGTTCTTGTTCTCGGTCGGCAACAAAGGATCGCGACCTGGCGAGTTCCAATATCCATCAGGCATTGCGATCGATGATGATCGACATCGAATCGTCGTCTGTGATGCCGAGAATCATCGAGTGCAAGTATTGTCGTCGATCGATGGCTCGTTCTTGTTCGAGTTCGGCTCTCTTGGCGTACAACCAGGCCAGTTCAACACTCCTCTTGGAGTGTGCATCGCCAATCAAGGCCGAATCATCGTCGCCGAGGACAACAACAATCGGCTGCAATCATTCACTCACGACGGCCATCACATCTCGTCGTTCGATTGTGGCTGCGAGAAGCCATCGGCCGTTGCATTCGACGAGCATCGAGGTCTCATCGCCTTCACGGCAGGCGATCAAGTGCATGTGATTGGATCCAATCAATGGCTTGCCGACACGTTCTCATGGCGACCAGATGTCCATCGATATGCAACATCATGGATCAAGCAAACCGTGTCGAAGATGACGATGATTCGATCGCTGGTCGATGAGTCGGCGATGTCGATGATTCCGAACGAGATCTTGTTCGAGATCTTCTCGTTCCTTTGATTGGCGCAGCCTGTGACAGCGTGAGCTCGAAGGATGCGCCGATTCTACGCTCGATATGATCATGATCGTTTGTGGCACCATTCAATACAATACCAACGATGTTATCACATGAATAGAAGACTGGCTGGCCTTTGAGTGCGGTGTTGGTGTTCTTGGTTCCTTCGTTCATGTTGTTGTTGTTGTTTGGTTGCTTGGTTGCGTCGGTATCTCTCTCGTCGTTGTTTGAGTCTCGTGAGCGCCATCTCTTGGTTTGAGGGTTCGAGTGTCTCTCGTCGCTGCCCCAATCGTCGTGAGTGAGATATTGAGTGGCGTGGAAGAGAATGGCAGACGATCTTGTTGATGCTTATTTTGATGACGACGATGACGATGACGACGACGATGATGACGACGACGACGATGACGACGATGACGACGATGACGACGACGACGACGATGACGACGACAACGACCCCCGAATCGAGCGCTCGATTGGTAGCATCCAAGGAGGCTTTGATGATGGCCTGTTCTACTATCCGCGAGGCTTGGCGTTCGACCATCATCGAGGTCTCTTGTTCGCCGTCGATGGTCGAGTGCAAGTATTCTCTTGCGCTCGTGGGTTCTCGTTCGTGTCCAAGTTCGGACAGCAAGGTGGCCGGCCAGGCCAGTTCATGAATCCTCATGGTATTGCGGTCGATCACGATCACGATCGCATCCTCGTCACTGATAGCGCCAACAATCGAGTACAATCATGGTCTCTGAGCGACCAATCGCTCTTGTCGTGCGTCGGCCGGCTTGGATCGGGAGACCTCGAGTTCAGCAACCCTCGAGGCATTGCGATCGACAAGCATCATCGCCGCATCATCATCGTCGACACCGACAACCACCGATTGGTGTTCTTGTCGTCGATCGATCTCTCGTTCTTGTTCTCGGTCGGCAACAAAGGATCGCGACCTGGCGAGCTCTACTTTCCATCAAACGTCGCGATCGATGGCGATCGACATCGAATCATCGTCACCGAGACCGAGAGCCATCGAGTGCAAGTATTGTCGTCGATCGATGGCTCGTTCTTGTTCGAGTTCGACTTTCTCGACTATCGGCCAGGCCTTCACATCAATCCTCATTGCGTGTGCATCGCCAACCAAGGCCGAATCATCGTCTGCGACAACCTCAACCGCCGATTGCAAGCGTTTACTCACGATGGCCATCACATCTCGTCGTTCGATTGTGATGCCCTTGGGCAGCCATCAGGAGTTGCGTTCGACGAGCATCGAGGTCTCATCGCCTTCTCGGCAGGCAATCAAGTGCATGTGATTGGAGCCAATCAATGGCTGCCAGACACGTTCACGTGGCGCATGGATCGTCATCGATATGCACCATCATGGATCAAGCGCACAGTGTCGACGATGACGATGATTCGATCGCTGGTCGATGAGTCGGTGCTGTCGATGATTCCGAACGAGATCTTGTTCGAGATCTTCTCGTTCCTTTGATGGCGCAGCATTCGATATCACGATGCCGATTGCTTGATAGTGGGCCACGTACTCTTGCTGCAGTGTCGCGAGGCATATCGTGGTCTCGTTGCAGTGTCGGCCACAATAGCACTTGATGAATGGCGCATATCATCAATCAATCAATCAATCAGACCCTCACTCTCCAATCAATCAACACACTCGACTCATCGTATGTCTTGATATCGATTTGAGGGCTTGGCATGCCTCACCATCAGCAAGAAGTATCAAGAGCAAGAGGCTCTCTCGTGTGAGCGTTGGGTGCTTGAGTGTGTGGTGGTGTTCTTGGTTCCTTCGTTCATCTTCTTGTTGCTTGGTTGCTTGGTTGCGTCGGTATCTCTCTCGTCGCTGCCGCCATCGTGTGAGTGATTCAACCGGAGAGGATGGGAGACGATCCTGTTGATCGTGATGCTCCTCGAATCAAGCTGCTCTCGATCGGCACCAAGCAAGAAGGCGACGCTGATGGCCTGTTCTACTTCCCTCGAGGCTTGAGGTTCGACCATCATCGAGGTCTCTTGCTCGTCGCTGATTGCGAGAATCATCGAGTACAAGTACTCTCGTGCGACGATGAGTTCTCGTTCGTGTCCAAGCTCGGAGAGCAAGGCTCCCAACCAGGCCAGCTCAAGTATCCATCTGGCCTTGCGATCGATCACGATCATGATCGCATCCTCATCGTTGATAGCGCCAACAACCGAGTACAATCATGGTCTCTGAGCGACCAATCGGTCTTGTCGTGCGTCGGCCATCGTGGATCTCCGGGCTTTGAGCTTTTCAGCCCTCGAGGCATTGCGATCGACAAGCATCATCGCCGCGTCATCATTGTCGATACGTTCAACCATCGATTGGTGTTCTTGTCGTCGATCGATCTCTCGTTCTTGTTCTCGGTCGGGGGAACCCGAGGATCGAGACCCAGCGAGTTCTACTTTCCAACAGGCATTGCGATCGATGATGATCGACATCGAATCATCGTCTCTGATACCCTCAACCATCGAGTGCAAGTATTGTCGTCGATCGATGGCTCATTCTTGTTCGAGTTCGGCGAGAATTGCCATCGACCAGGCCAGCTCAGTCAGCCTGATGGCGTGTGCATCGCCAACCAAGGCCGAATCATCATCGCCGACTCTCGCAACAAGCGGCTGCAAGCGTTCACTCACGAAGGCCATCACATCTCATCGTTCGAGTGTGGCGGTCAGCCATCGGCAGTTGCGTTCGACGAGCATCGAGGTCTCATCGCCTTCACGGCAGGCCATCAAGTGCATGTGATTGGATCCAATCAATGGCTTGCCGACACGTTCACATCATGGAGTGTGAGCCTTCATCGATATGCACCACCATGGATCAAGCGCACAGTGTCGACGATGACGATGATTCGATCGCTGGTCGATGAGTCGGTGCTGTCGGTGATTCCGAACGAGCTCTTGTTCGAGATCTTCTCGATGCTCGATGATCGAGATGACCAAGCTCCTGTTGTTGTAGCTCAACACCACGACGACGACGACGAGGTGACGGCAACGTCAGCAAGGCCATCAAGTCGATCTCGAACGAGCACCAACAAGAAGTGCGCGATGATGTGAAGATCATCGAGCACTCGTCGTCTGCCCCACCCACCGGCCCACCAAGCAAGCGCAAGCACCAACGATCTTGTCGAGATGGGGCTCGTACAACTCGTGCATCGTGGTCCGTTTATGCAAGCGATATCTCGTGTGGCTCTCTTGAGACACAATACAAGGGGATCGCCGGCATCCAGCTACGTGTCCTTGAGAGACCGGGCCAGCTCGATTATGTACCGCCTGGTATCCTCGCGCTCGCGTCGGAACTCCTCACGCTCGCGTCGACGTTCCTCGTTCACTTCAGCGAGCTGCGCTTGCAAGCTTTCGATGATGGCAGCAAGTGAGGCCATGACGCTTCGAGTGTGTGCTTGGGCAGCCTCCATGCAAAGGGACTGCGATGCCCACCACGCTTGTTGCAGCTGCTGAACGCATTGCGTGGCGTGGCTGGCTGTTGCGGCTGCAGGTGTAGCAGCACTTCGGGGCGATGCGGTTGGGTCGGCCACTGCCTCGAGCTCGATCTCGACGTCGCCCAAGCTCTCGGACGCGCTCCGATCGTTGTCATTCAACGACCGAGAAGATGTATCGAGAGCCGACGCCGACGATGATAATACTAATGATGGTAATCTCGAGGCCGTCGAGGTCGATGTCCTTGGTATCGATGGCGCGGCCATTGGCGTCAATGTCGAGGTTGTTGAGGTTGATGTCGAGGTTGGTGAGGGCGATGTCCTTGGTATCGATGGCACGGCCATTGGCGTCAATGTCGAGGTTGTTGAGGTCGCGCTGGCCGTTGGGCGGTCGCGTCGCGAGGCGATCGGGTCGTCACACACGATGATCGTGTGCTCGATCTGGCGCATGATCTCTCTCGCCCTCTGTTGGTTTGGCGTGGGTGTGCCGTCATCCACGGCCCTCGCCAGATTCGAGAACCTGTCTCGATGTGTATCCGAGTGAGTAGCTGGACATGTGCGATCGATCATTCAAGCCAGCCACTCTCGTGTACCTCTGTCGCAAGCTGCGATTGTCTCTCTGGAGCAGGCCGTTCTCCCTCGCCCAGGCGTTGTACACCGAGGCAGTATCCCTCCATCGGGTGGTACTTCGTGTACCAATGGTACGAACGATATCCAACAACTTGTCGATCTCGCGTTGCGAGTAACCCCCACCTCGGCCCATCTCTCCCCCAACGAGCACAAGAGCGGCAGCAGCAACGGCAGGCAGATCAAAGAGAGTGGCCGTTGCTCAGGCGCCTGAGGCAAGCCCGTACTACAAAAAGTAGGTACCCTCATTTCTATGGCTGGTACACGAGGCCATAACCTCCCCACGGTCGCTCTCTCTCACTCACACACACGCTGGGTGCTATCCATCATGGCTGCAAGCAAGAGAGACACACAGACCAAGCAATCACATCAAGCCGATCGGCGACCATCAACAAGAAGTATCAAGAGCAAGAGGCTCTCTCGTGTGAGCTTGGGTGCTTGGGTGTGTGGTGCTGTTCTTGGTTCCTTCGTTCGTCTTCTTGTTGCTTGGTTGCTTGGTTGCGTCGGTATCTCTCTCGTCGCTGCCGCCATCGTGTGAGTGATTCAACCGGAGAGGATGGCAGACGATCTTGTTGATCGTGATGCTCCTCGAATCAAGCTGCTCTCGATCGGCACCAAGCAAAAAGGCGATGCTGATGGTCTGTTCAATTACCCTCGAGGCTTGAGGTTCGACCATCGTCGAGGTCTCTTGCTCGTTGCTGATTGCGAGAATCATCGAGTGCAAGTACTCTCGTGCGATGATGGTGGGATCTCGCTCGTGTCCAAGCTCGGAGAGCAAGGCTCCCAACCAGGCCAGCTCAAGAGGCCATCAGATGTTGCGATCGATCACGATCATGATCGCGTCCTCGTCACTGATTGTCGCAATCATCGAGTACAATCATGGTCTCTGAGCGACAGATCGCTCTTGTCGTGCGTCGGCCGGCGTGGATCGGGAGATCTCGAGTTCTACTATCCTCAAGGCGTTGCGATCGACAAGCATCATCATCGCATCATCATCGTCTCAACTGGTAACCATCGATTGGTGTTCTTGTCGTCGATCGATCTCTCGTTCTTGTTCTCGGTCGGTGGGAACCAAGGATCACGACCTGGCGAGTTCCAATATCCATCAAGCATTGCGATCGACGATGATCGACATCGAATCATCGTCGCCGATAAGTTCAACCATCGAGTGCAAGTACTGTCGTCGATCGATGGCTCGTTCTTGTTCGAGTTCGGCTCCAAAGGCGATCAACCAGGCCAGTTCATGTATCCTCATTGCGTGTGCATCGCCAACCAAGGTCGAATCATCATTGCCGACTCCTACAACCATCGATTGCAAGCATACACTCACGATGGCCATCACATCTCATCGTTCGATTGTGGTACCAAAAAGCCATCAGGAGTTGCATTGGACCAGCACCGAGGTCTCATCGCCTTCACGGCAGACAATCGAGTGTTTGTGATTGGATCCAATCAATGGCTTGCCGACACCAAGTTCACATGGCGACCAGATCTCCATCGATATGCTCCATCATGGACCAAGCAAGTCGTGTCGACGATGACGATGATTCGATCGCTGGTCGATAAGTCGGCGATGTCGATGATTCCGAACGAGCTCTTGTTCGAGATCTTCTCGTTCCTTTGATGCTGGAACTCGTCATTGATGTTGACGGAGCCCCCGCAAATATACTTTGGTGGATGAATCGATCGAAGAGTTTGTTGCCAGAGTTTGGCTGTTGGTTTGGTTTGAGCATTGAATTTGATGATCGCACACGCGAAGGCCGACCTTGAGAGCTGAGGCCGTGCGGGAGGTGTTGTCAGTCTTCTCGTTGCTCGCTCAAGCTCGCACCTCCAACACCAACACCAACACCAACACCAACATCAACACCAACACCAACACCACCACCATCACCCAACTCGAGTCACATTGAGAACAACATGAGCCATCTCGAATCCAACCACAGCGGCACCACCAACACCATCACCACCAACATCAACGAGGAAGAAGAAGAGGCGTTGATCGATCTCCTGCCATGGGATTGCATGTGGAGCATCTTCTCGTACCTCGACGCGAAGGAACTCGCTCGCTTGGCGTTCGTGAGCCGTCGATGGCGGCATATGTCGTCGCAAGATCCTCTCGTACGCCTCGTGAGACAGACAGATGGTTGGATGGATTGGCAGAACGAACGCCATCGGCTTGCTCAATGGCTCGAATGTCTCACACACCCTTGACTGTCGATTGAACGAACGAACGAACGACGACATCCATCTCCCTCCCTCTTGAACAGTGGCGCGAGTTGTATCAACGACAGTTCGGTGGCACGATCGAGAACTTTACGAGCATCTACCAAGTGACGGGGAGCGTGTCATCCGAGTATCGATGGCGCGAGGCGTTTGTCTTTCGATCGCAGACGTGGGAGAACGCGAGGCTGCTGCAGGTGACGCCGATGCTCGCCGGCACCTCGAGCGTCTTGGCGTACGCGGTCAACGATCAATACTGCGTGCTGACGTACGAGGCATCCGACGCAGTACGATGATCCAACCTCGAGATCGACACTCCCATCAACCAACCCACCAATCGATCGATCAATGGCACGATCGCTCACTCACTCACGTGAATGTCGATGGTTGAATGTCGGTGGATGGCTCAGAGAGTGTACGACAAGGCCACAGGAGTTCGGACGGCGATTCTCGAAGGATCATCGAGCGCAAGGGCCAACAGCACGATGGTTGCATTCGTCGATGGCAGCAGTGGCATGAGCGCACGTCAGCCCGATCATCCACCACGAGTGCTGGTCGGCTCGGCCGCTGGGTTCGGCATCTACGACTACGAGACTGGTCAAGCGATGGTGCGCGACAAGGACGAGGTCTTGGCCACTCGAGAGGACTTGATCGTCTCGGCGACGCAACCTTCGAAGATCAACGTCCGTCGATACTGTCACGAGTGCGTGCTCGATGATATTGATGCGATTCGATGCGATGCGACTTGATTGATTGACTTGATGGATTTGATTGGACAGGAGCAACTCTTTGATCGAGCTGTTCACCGAGTTCACACATGGATACCGAGCGACCAACGCAGCAATCAGCGACACTCACTTGTTCGTTTCGTGTTCGAGGGTGGGACTCAAGGTACAACCACCAACCAATCAGCCACCACAAAGCAACAACACGTTGGACTGCTGATGCTCTCGTCTCGTCTCGTGTTCTCTTCTCTTCACTGACCGAGCCAACCACGTTGATGCGATGCAGGTGTTTGAGAGAAGGCCTGGCGATGCGTTTGCTCTGATTGCGACGATCGACACGACCAATCGATTTCCACAAATGCTTCGCTGTGATCGAGAGCTCATCGCATGGAACACCGACGGGAATCAACTGTTGTACAGTCTGCCACCGTTCATCGATGCCACTTCCATCGCGACAATAGCAGATCGTCCTCCATTCCGAGTTCAATTCCCGAACGTACGATCAGGGAGATGTTGGTTGGTTTGTTGGTCGCGTTGTTGGGCTCTGACATTGATCGAGAGATTGGCGATAGATCATTTACAAGCGCTCTGGCCTTTGGGAACACAATGTCATGACACAATCCTCGAGAGAGCTCTCGAGACCCGTGTATGCGAACATCACCGACATTGGCGACAACCACTGCAGCATGTCGTCGGGCTATCTCGAGATCGTGATGCAACTGAGCGGCAAGCGAGTTCTTCATATCGAACTCGCCACCTACTATTCAGTACGTTCGATTGTGAATCGATCAACGAATCGAACAGTCTTCGCATCTCACACTTGCGAGAATGGATGCGATTTGTGGATTGCAGGGACGAGCGCACATCCTTCCTGATGGAGTGCTGCTCATTGCTGGACGCAGGATGCTGCTGTACCACTTCACGAGCATCGATCCAACGCTTCCACTCGACGAGAACCAAGTGGCTCTCGTGCAACAGTGCGTGATCGTCTCTCTCTCTCTCTCTCTCTCTCTCTCTCTCTCTTGGGATCCCAACAATTGGATTGACCAAGAGATTGCATTGTCGCAGAGCAATTGAGTTGGTGTCTGCTGGAGTCGATACATTCGATGTTGCTGACCAAGTACGCATTCACTCATTCTCGTGTCATCGATTGGCGATTTGGTTCGATGTCGAGACAGAATGACGGATCGGCGAGCTCACTCTCGATGAATCAACAGCTTGCTCGAGTGAGAGCACGATCGCCGACATCGTTGAAACAAGTGGCGGCGATGCTGTTCGATGCATCAATGTCGATCGATGAAGTCAGAATCCCAGACCTTGCGTCGGCCATCGCACGAGCGGCGCGGCTTCTCCCTGCATTCTCTCTGCCGAAGCAGCTCGATACTCGCGATTCACCACTGTTCATGCACAGTATCTGCAACCGGTACGGCAAGCACTTTTCGGAGCTGATCGGGGAGTACGCTCAGTGTATCCTCGATGCAACTCGATGGAAGTCGATGAGTGCACAACAAATGAGAGCTCAAGTGCTGCTGGCGTGTCATCTGCACATCAAAGACATTATCTTCAATGACGTACGCATGAACGATCGAATCTGGAGCGACATTTGATTGAGCACCGATCAGGATCTTGATCTTGCATCAACAGCAGCTGCTGACACACACACACACACACACACACACACACACACACACACACACACACACACACACACACACGCGTGGTTTGATTGTCGCAGTGGTTTGCTTCGATCTGGATGGGAATGAGCACGGCAAAGCCCAAGCATCTCAAGCTCACATGCCAACAACTGTTCTTTGAGGTGTACGAGCTCGAGTCACGCAGCTATGAGTGTCTTCCGCAAGCCGAAGCAGCAGCAGCGATCAAGCGACTCGCTTCAGTGAGACCAGAGGTTGCTCAAGTACGCATCGACACTCTTTCTCGATTGGGATGGCGAGGGATAGCGGAGAGAGCGAGTGTGAGAGAGTCACTCACATACCGATGAATCGTGTGAACTCGAACAGGAGATGCTTGATCGATATGTACCGCCGGCAGCATTGGTGGCAACGCAGCAAGACAAGAGGAAGTGCGCCTTGATGTGAGGAGCAGTCAATCCATCAGTCCAACAAGCTCCTGATAGTGCGATCGCAGCTTGTGGCGCACCGTGCGACTGCAGTCGCACGGTGCGCCTGGTAGTTCTTATTTGTTCGGTTCCTCTCCCCACTCTCCAACCTTCTCCATCTCCCCTCTCTCTCTCTCTCCACCGCGAAGTAACCCACCACACACAGAAACAAAAACAAGAGCTCCGTCAATACCGTGCGTGTCACTAACTGCTCTGTTGTGTTGTGCTTCTCGTTCGGTATCTCACTTGCTTTGAGAACGACGCTACAGCCATGGGAAACAACC
>Ga0209935_1002127_pt1 | contig 25995 bp, 47 predicted proteins | sample ThiBio_1000_plan_2_FD_183958 | JGI IMG/M metagenome (GOLD analysis project Ga0209935, IMG submission 183958) | Wastewater bioreactor microbial communities from Cape Town, South Africa - Thiocy_cont_1000_plan (SPAdes) | ecosystem: Engineered > Bioreactor > Thiocyanate-remediating >...
TCAATCAATCAATCAATCAATCAATCAATCAATCAATCAATCAATCAATCAATCAATCAATCAATCAATCAATCAATCAATCAATCAATCAATCAATCAATCAATCAATCAATCAATCAATCAATCAGTCAACTTACATCATGATCTTGGATGACGATGAATGACGGATCCGTGGGTCTTTCGCGTTTGCAGGCCCAGGACCTGTGTTCCGACTGTATCCAGGAATGGCGGCATCGAGCTCCTCGTCGTTCCGCCAGGACATTTCGGTCTCGGCCGACTTTCAATTCTGCGTTTACACGCCCAACTCGATCCTCCCTCCGACGTGTGCCTCAGCTTGCACCGCCTCTCAAACCACGAACGGTTGCAACGTCCCAATTCCGAGCCCGTCGACCTGTCAAGGCATTGGATGCTCGAGTAACAACGTTCCAATTCCTGCGTGCTCCAACAACGTTTGTGTCGGCGCTTGCGATCCAGCCTACCAGGACTGCAACAACGACAAGGCTGTCGATGGATGCGAGACTCGCATCGCTGATGATGTTTGTGCGTGCTTGTGATTGCGTGTCGCGGAGCTCGAGAGTTGAGAGACAGAGAGAGAGAGAGAGCTGACCTCTGATTGTTTGGCGCGTGATCGTCCGTGTTGTGTTGTGCTGAACCATACAGACAACTGTGGAGGATGTGGAGTGACATGCCCGCAGATTGGTAACGGAGCTTCGTGTGTCAATGGAGTGTGCCAGCTCCAATGTCCCGCAGGCACTGCCGACTGCAACCTCGACATCACCGATGGATGTGAGACCAACACCTCGGCGTCCATCACCAACTGTGGATCGTGTGGCTTCTCGTGCTTGAACCTCGGCATTGCTCAACCTCAGTGCATCGGAGGAGCGTGCCAAGGAGCTTGTGGCATGGGATTCCTCAATTGTGATGGGTAGGTTCGAAAGATTGAATCGCCACCATGATTGATGATTGTCTAATTGATGATACTTGTTCAACGATAGAAACCTTGCCAATGGATGTGAGACATCAGTATCGAACGATCCAACCCATTGTGGCTCGTGCTCTATCTCATGCTCGAGCTCGAATGTCGCCACCAAAGTGTGCGGAGGAGGAATTTGTCGCCCGGCATGCAATCCCGGATATGCTCACTGCACTGGCTCGTCAAACACTGGATGCGAGACCCTCATCCTCACTGACACTTGTACGCTGGCTGGTTGACCTGATTGTTGCCCATCAATTTACCTCACTCGTCTACTGTTGTCTGGTTGGCATGACTTGCTTCGCCGCTCACATTGTTGTTTCTCACTGAGTGTAGCAAACTGCGGGGCATGCGGCATCGCGTGTTCGAGCAACAATGCCACGCCGCTGTGTGCCGGAGGAGTGTGCTCGGGACCATGCCTCAACGGCTACTCGGATTGCAACAACAACAAGGCCATCGATGGATGCGAGTCGTATACTCCTACCGATGTGTCGAACTGTGGCTCGTGCGGATCGCCGTGCAGCGCCAACAACATGGCAACACAATCATGCGCGGGAGGCACTTGCCTCGGCACGTGCCAGGCGGGCTTTGGAAACTGCGACGGAGACCTCCGATCCAATGGTTGTGAGACTGACGTCTCATCGAGTACGTACTTGGGAGGGGAGAGAGAATCTTCCACGATCAATTGGTCCAGAACTCACTCACTCACTCACTCACTCACTCACTCACTCACTCACTCACTCACTCACTCACTCACTCACTCACTCACTCACTCACTCGTGCGCTTCAGACGTGTTGAGCTGTGGCGGATGTGGTGTGGTGTGCAGCACCAATCGAATTTCGCAGGTGTGCACCAATGGCGCTTGCTCGGGAACGTGTGTCCCTCCGTGGCTCGACTGCAACAACAACAAGCAAGTCGATGGATGCGAAATCAACTCGTTTAGTGATGTTAGTACGTTCTCTCTCGCGTCGTTTGGTAGTTGATTTCTGTACCTAACGCTTGTGTTGCCACTTTACTTGGCTCGTGATACTCTCTCTCTCTCTCTCTCTCTCTCTCTCTCTCTCTCTCTCTCATATCAGACAACTGCGGCGGTTGGTGCGTCCATTCTTTGCCCAAACAACCGTGATATTGATGACTGACTTGTTCTGACGCTCGCGCTCCTCCAGCGGTAAAGTATGCTCTTCGAACCATATCTCCACTCGCCAGTGCGATTATGGAGTGTGCGATGGGCCTTGTGTCTATGGTTTCGCAGACTGGTACGCGGGATTGGATGGAGCTCGGGACCTCGATTGTGATTCTAACCATCCTCCATTTTCTACATCAAAGCGACATGAACAAGTTGACAAACGGATGCGAGATCGATCTCACCACCAATCCCGATCACTGCGGCAACTGTTCTTTTGTGTGCAGCAACCACAACATGGCCACTCGTACGTGCTCAATGGAGATTTGCAATGGAATGTGCAGTACCGGATTCGCTGATTGGTACACACTCGCTCGCTCGCTCGCGCGCTCTCTCTCTCGCGCGCTCTCTCTCTCGCGCGCTCTCTCTCTCTACCCTTGGAGACCGTGAGTTCTCATCTTGGATTTGTTGGTGGTAACAGCGACGGAAACAAACTGACGAACGGCTGTGAGGTCGACATCTACAACGATCCAACCAACTGCGGAGGATGCAGCACGATGTGCAGCTCCAGCAACATGGCCACGGTAACTTGTGGTCTCGGTCAATGCAATGGATCGTGCAATGGAGGATTCGCTGATTGGTACACACACACATACACACACACACACACACACACACACACACACACACACTCTCTCTCTCTCTACCCTTGGATTCCGTTAGTTCTTATCTTCGATGTGTTGGTGTGATCGAATCGGCTACAGCGACGGAAACAAACTGACGAACGGCTGTGAGACCAACACCCAATCCGACAACAACAACTGCGGATCATGCAACTTTCAGTGCCCCGCTATGACGCCGACCTGCATGAACAGCGTGTGTGTGTAGCCGCCGAACTCGGCTCGCTTCCACCTCGATTCAGTACCGCTCTCCTTGCCCCAACGCTCGCCAGAGCTCCTTATGACTTTGACCCAAAACAACCTCGAATAAATCACACACGAACTCATATATTCACTAGCTAGCAAGCACAGTATCGTCTGTCACTCACAAAGTCTCGTCTTCTCGGCAGCATAGCTGGGGTGTCGTGCTTGCCCCTCGAACCCCAAGCAATCCAGAGGGGCGGGATTGATTAAGGTCGGGCCAGGCGATGATGCCCCGAGCGAGCCGCGTTGCGTTCCTCGTCGATGCCTCGTTCGTTCCTCCATTCGCTCACTCGCTCGCTCGCAGTCGCGCACCTGTCGCTGTCGCTTTCGCTCATCGCACGGTAGATTGAGATCGAGAACGAGAGAGATGGCTGTCAACATCGACCGTTGGATCGAGGAGAACCAGGCCGACTTCCTGCCGCCCGTGTGCAACAAGATGATGCACTCGGCCGGGCAGCTCAAGGTCATGTACGTCGGCGGACCCAACATGCGCAACGAGTGCCACATCGAGGAGGGCGAGGTGCGTGCATCGCACTCGGCACGAGGCAAGGCGACGCGCTTGCTGCGAGGCGCCGACCGACTCGAGCGCTGGCTGGCGTACAGGAGCTGTTCTTCATGACCAAGGGCGCCATGTGCGTCAGGACCATCGAGCGGGGCCAGTGGAAGGACGTGCCGATCAAGGAGGGCGAGATCTGGGTGCTGCCTTGTCGCATCCCGCACTCACCACAGGTGCGTCACGAGCACATGGGCGTTGAAGATGATTCAATGCGCTGATTGAATGGGCTCTGTGGTCGTTGGAGCAGCGATATCAAGATACTGTGGGTCTCGTGATTGAACGAGAGCGATTGGAGCACGAAACCGATGGACTTCGATGGTATCCTATCCAATCGAATCAATCAATCAATCAATCAATCAGTCAATCAATCAATCAATCAATCAATCAATCGAATCCAATGGCCATTGATTTTGATGAGGTTGTTGGCTTACATTGGCGGTCTATCTCGCTCGACAGGCATATCCGAGACGCACCGATACCGCAGCCATTGTACGAGGAGTGGTTCTATTGCGCCGACCTCGGTGTGCAGCTGAAGCCAGTGATCGCTCGCTTCGAGGCCTCGGAGCAGAATGCTACCAACACTCCCAAGTTCGATGGATCGGTTGGTGCCATTGGTGCGCATGCGAGCTGCTGTCATCGATGTGTATCCACCGCACTCACCCGCCTCGTTCGTGCCCAGCTCCCGTGCCTGGTGTGAACATCGACCACGAGACGGTGCTCCAGAAGCCGTTCCACTTGCAGACGTGGCTCGATCAGCATCAGCAGGAGCTCGAGGCCGGCCAACAATTCGACCTGTTTGCGGAGACTGCGGTCGAGACCAAGCACATTGTCATCGGCTCGAACTCGACCTATGCTCCCGAGCCCGAGCCCACGGCTGAGGTACTGCTGCTGTCAAAGCGCAAGCGCGCGCGTGTGGTTGTGGGAGTTGCACGAGCTGATGAGCTTGCGATTCGACTGTAGGTGTGGGTATGGCAATGGTCCGGCTCGTCGCAACTGCAGCTTGCAGACACGTCGATCACACTTGGCGCCGCTGACACATTCCTCATCAAGGCCACGCAACAATTTAAGCTCGTCGTATGTATCATGTACAAGCAGCGCATCCACATCTACACGGTGGGTGTATAATCTGCACTCGCTGGCTCGCTCACTCGTGCTCTGGTGTATGCACGCAGAACGGGGCATCGAGTGTGGCATTTGCAATCAAGATCGCCAAGCGAACATGAGCCACTCGGCTCACCGAGCTGCCTTCCTGAGCCCACTTGAGACGCCACCGAGAATCGCCATCTGTGTGCTATCGATTGTATCGCACCCGATGCATCACTGAGATTCTGGCGTGTCGTTGCGAAGAAATGAAAAGATCAGGAACAACAGCTCGTTCGGGAGCGATGAGACGGCGCACGAAGGCTCGAGGCACTGCAACTGCATCATGGTGACGACTGCTTGCTTGACCGTCTCGCTGCACTCGTGGTGCGCCATTGGAGTCCATGCTGTCCATCGCACAATCACAGAGGATCCGGCACTGTTAGTTCTTCACACACGCACAGATGCGCGCCTGGGAGTGATAACGCACGTCGGTTGAGTATCATGTCCCGGATCAACTTGGAGCGAGCGGCGTCTGCAGGATTGCGTGTTCGTCGTGTACTCTGATGATGGCAGTAGTGAGGATCGACAGCGGCACGATGATGGATGGGGAGCAAGCAGGCGTACCGCGACAGTGGTCGAGGCACCATACTCGAGCAGCACAGCCACAGCCTCGACGTGCCCAGAGCTGGCTGCGAGGCTCAGTGGCGTGCCATCAGGCGCAAAGTTCGGAGCGAGCGTGATGTACGACGAGGCCGAGCTCAGTCTTTGATGAGCAAGGCAAAGCAGCATGCCGGCATCAATGCACCAATGTATGAGAGAGCGTGAGAGAATGCCACATCGGTGACTCTTGTGCGACGTACTCGACGTTGGCATCTGCTCCATGCGACAGCAACACACGAATCACCTCGTGATGACCCATGATGGCGGCTGCGTGTATCGGATGCGTGCATTGATGGTCCTCGCACTCGACCGACGCCTTGTGCACAAGAAGCAAATGAGCAATGTCGCTGTATCCTTCTGCTGCTGCGATATGGAGCGCCGTCTCGTTGTTTGAGTTGCATCGATCAGGATCGGCGGCATTCTCGAGCAGCAGCGCCACGATATCCAGCTGGTTGTTGGCTGCTGCCACATGGAGCGCCGTTTGGCCATACACCTTGGCGCTCAACAAGCCATGAGGATCGGTGCGAAGCAGCTCACGAGAAAGAGCAACATCTCCTTTGGTGATTGCTCGATGGAGTTGCTGTTGCACGGAGCTTGCCATTGGTCGAGGCACTCAGAGCAAGTTGAGAGAGGGGATTGTTGTTGGTGTGAGCGGGTGAGTGAGCGAGTGAGAGTCGGAACAGTGATTCCTTCTCGTCGTTCGATCGCTGCCGGATGGGAACCTGCGAGACTCCCTCTCGATCTCCTCACGGCTCTGCGACCATTGATGTCATTGAAGATACAAGAGATGTCATAAATACTCCCGCTCTGGGGAGAGATTTATTCTGATTCAACAACGAGGAGAGCGAGCGAGAGCTCAATGCAAGTCCTCGGCCTCTATCGCTGACGGCGCTGGGCTGCAGTTGTCATAATGTGCTCGATCAGCTCCACCTCGTCCATCCTGGGAGCTCCTTGCTCTCCAAACATCGCAGGCGCGCTCACGAGGAAGATCTTGCGATCTCCGAGACGCACGCCGCTCAGCTGGCTCAGAATGTTGGCGACGATGTCTTGTCGGAGCTGCTCCTTGATCTCGTCCTCGGTGGCGGCGCGCATTCGTCGGCGACGAGCAGTGAACGAGACATCGACCTTTTGGCGGACGAACACGATCGGCACGTCCCAGTCGGCGGCCTTGCGAGCGATCCTGAGCTCGGCCTCGGTGAATCGCTCGGCCGTCACGAGAACGAGAAAGTCGAAGGCGAAAAGGCACTTGTCTTCGAAGTAGCTCTCGGCCGGATGGGAGGCTGTGCCAGCACCAGGCATATCCCACAGGTAGACGTGAGGCAGGTCGGTCATGGGGTAAGACCTGATTGCCATTGTGCACTCGACCTCGTTGACCGGGGCAGCGGCGGCGTCGCCATCGTAGAGGCCTCGGATGGCGTTGATCAAGCTGGACTTACCTGAGCCCGACTGACCGCAGATTGCAAAGTTGTAGTTGTTGATGGCATCGAGACCAAGGTTCCTCTGAGCCTGGGCGATCATCTCCTCGCGGGAGAGTGTGGCAACAGGAGCTGGCGCTTCTACATGGACCGGAGCAGCTCGGGGTTGGCGCTTGAACAGTGGAACGAGTCGAGCAATCGCGTCAGCAATTGCTGGGAGCGCCTGCAAAATGGCAGGGATCGTATGCACGGTCGTTTCCACAAGAGCACGAATCAGTTGTTCATTGCCGGCCATCTCGAGAGGGGTGTTAGTTAGCTAGCGATTGACTGACTGACTGAGTGAGTAAGTGAGTGAGTAAGTGAGCGAGCATGAGAGTGGGTGTTGGGCAGCAGGCATTAAGTAGCCTGCCAGGTCGCACTATGCGCTGGATGTTCTGCGAATACTGGCCATGTGGTGCGCCATTTCCCGGCTCAGGCGCCATGGTTTGAGTGCGCCAGCGATCGCAGTGGGCGAGGAGCGCGTGCAGTTTACTGGTATCAGCAAGCGAGATGTCGGGCGATCAACGAGCTCACCTTTCGGAAAGGGAGTTTCCGGAGCAATAGAACAGAGAAGCAGTGGAGCGGCTACGATCGAGAGTATTCTCCCTTGCACGAAAGTGCGGAAACCACGCACGCCATGAATTCGCGCACAAGTTTTGCTTTACTGCTCGAATTCGAGTCCCTTCGCCAATCCACCTTACCGGCCCGTTCTTGTGGGATTTCACGTGCTGCGAGAGTCCTGCCATCGCTGGGTTGGTTGTGATGGCGCACTGCGGCTGGCATGGTGTTGCATTTCACGAGGCAGACAAACACGATACGCAGCTATGGGATCGTGGTCAAGCACGGGAGAGGGCTCTTTATTGTTGCGGTGGGGCGATTGGATAAGAGCGCACATCTCGACGTGTAAAGTGTGAGCGTCTACCAATCGCATGAATGACCTCAAGCCAATCATGACCAAGCATTCCAAAGGGGCCTAGGCGTTGCTTGCACACTGAATACGCAGTACGGCTCGAGCTCCAGCCGCGCATCTAGGCTGGCTCATGGCGCGGCGCTCATCGCTCCAGGCTCCGTGGCCTCTCCAACTGCAATGCCGCAGACCTCCTGCTCCCCGTGTGCATACATACTTGCGTTCTTGCGGCGCAAGCACAGTCGTTGTTGGTATGGGGCACGAATGACGAATCGACGACTAGCGCATCGCATGAGTGCGCAATGGTGCTTGCAAACTAGCGTGCAGCGCCATTGGCGTGTGAGGGAACACAGGGACAACGAATGCACTGCCACGCGTCCTACACCCCAAATCTACGCCACTTTTCTGAATTCACGAGCAACTCAGAAAACTCGCGTGATCACAGTGTGTTGTGGTTTCTTTGCGTGAATATCCATCGAAACCTAAGAAGGTGCAAATGCAAGACAGTAATAGCATCTCTCCATCATACTCGGGACTCAATAGTGACTTTTCGGGGAAAGATACCACGCGATATGGCTCCACAGACATGGCGTGGTGATCCATACGTCACAGGAGATTTATTCTGAATCAACGAGGAGAGCGAGCGAGCGAGAGCTCAATGCAACTCCTCGATCTCTATTGCTGACGGCGCTGAGCTGCAGTTGTCGTGATATGCTCGATCAGCTCCACCTCGTCCATCCTGGGAGCTCCTTGCTCTCCAAACATCGCAGGCGCGCTCACGAGGAAGATCTTGCGGCCTTCGAGACGCACGCCGCTCAGCTGTCCCTGAATGCTGGCGACGATGTCTTGTCGGAGCTGCTCCTTGATCTCGTCCTCGGTGGCGGCGCGCATTCGTCGGCGACGAGCAGTGAACGAGACATCGACCTTTTGGCGGACGAACACGATCGGCACGTTCCAGTCGGCGGCCTTGCGAGCGACCTGGAGCTCGGCCTCGGTGAATCGCTCGGCCGTCACGAGGACGAGAAAGTCGAAGGCGAAAAGGCACTTGTCTTCGAAGTAGCTCTCGGCCGGGTGGGAGGCTGTGCCAGCACCAGGCATATCCCACAGGACGACGCACGGAAGGTCGGTCATGGGGTAAAACTTGATTTCCATTGTGCACTCGACCTCGTTGACCGGGGCAGCGGCGGCGTCGTCATCGTAGAGGCCTCGGATGGCGTTGATCAAGCTGGACTTACCTGAGCCCGAGTTACCGCAGATTGCAAAGTTGTAGTTGTTGATGGCATCGAGACCAAGGTTCCTCTGGGCCTGGGCGATCATCTCCTCGCGGGAGAGTGTGGCAACAGGAGCTGGCACCTCCATATGGACTGGGGCCCGTCCGCTGGCTACTAGCTCCATCAATCTGCGTTTGAAACGCTTCAGCGTAGAAGCAGCGGCACCCATCTTGAGTGCGTTGAAGGGAGGGGTTCAAGGGATGAGCGAGTCTGTTGCAGTGAGTGAGCGAGCGTGAGAGAGGGTGGGACTGAGGGTCAGAGCTGCGCAGCAGGCATTAAGTATCCTGCCAGGTCGCACTATGCGCTGGATGTTCTGCGAATACTGGCCATGTGGTGCGCCATTTCCCGGCTCAGGCGCCATGGTTTGAGTGCGCCAGCGATCGCAGTGGGCGAGGAGCGCGTGCAGTTTACTGGTATCAGCAAGCGAGATGTCGGGCGATCAACGAGCTCACCTTTCGGAAAGGGAGTTTCCGGAGCAATAGAACAGAGAAGCAGTGGAGCGGCTACGATCGCGCCGCGCAGAGAGGACTGTTGTTGGTGCCGCTAGGTGCGTGCGTGCGTGCGTGCGTGCGTGCGTGCGTGAGTAGGGTGAGTGAGTGAGAGGCGGAACAGTGATTCCTTCTCGTCGTTCGATCGCTGCCGACCATTCCTCTCCTCTCCTCCGAGAGCTCCGGATGGGAACCTGCGAGACTCCCTCACGATCTCCTCACGGCTCTGCGACCATTGATGTCATTGAAGATACAAGAGATGCCATAAATACTCCCGCTCTTGGGAGTATTTATTCTGGTTCATCAACGAGGAGAGCGAGCGAGAGCTCAATGCAAGTCCTCGGCCTCTATCGCTGACGGCGCTGGGCTGCAGTTGTCGTGATGTGCTCGATCAGCTCCACCTCGTCCATCCTGGGAGCTCCTTGCTCTCCAAGCATTGCAGGAGCACTCACGAGGAAGATCTTGCGGTCTCCGAGACGCACGCCGCTCAGCTGGCTCAGAATGTTGGCGACGATCTCCTGTCGGAGCTGCTCCTTGATCTGCTCCTCGGTGGCGGCGCGCATTCGTCGGCGACGAGCAGTGAACGAGACATCGAACTTTTGGCGGACGAACACGATCGGCACGTTCCAGTCGGCGGCCTTGCGAGCGACCTGAAGCTCGGCCTCAGTGAATCGCTCGGCTGTGACGAGAACGAGAAAGTCGAAGGCGTAAAGACTCTTGCCCTCGAAGTAGCTCTCGGCCGGATGGGAGGCTGTGCCAGCACCAGGCATATCCCACAGGTAGACGTGAGGCAGGTCGGTCATGGGGTAAGACCTGATTGCCATTGTGCACTCGACCTCGTTGACCGGGGCAGCGGCGGCGTCGTCATCGTAGAGGCCTCGGATGGCGTTGATCAAGCTGGACTTGCCTGTGCCCGACTGTCCGCAGATGGCAAAGTTGTAGTTGTTGATGGCATCGAGCCCAAGGTTCCTCTGAGCCTGGGCGATCATCTCCTCGCGGGAGAGTGTGGCAACAGGAGCTGGCGCTTCTACATGGGCCGGAGCAGCTCGGGGTTGGCGCCTGAACAGTGGTATGATTTGAGCAACGGTTATGGCGATCGGAGCGAGGGCCTGCACCACAGAACCAACTGCCTGAATCGCAGAAACAGCCGCACCCATCTCGAGTGCGTTGGAGGGGGCCTCAAGGGATAGGCGAGTCTGTCGCAGTGAGTGAGCGAGCAAGCGAGAGGGTGTTGGACTGAGGGTCAGAGCTGCGCAGCAGGCATTAAGTAGCCTGCAAGGTCGCACTGTTCGCACGGTGCGCCGGACGTTCTGAGAATGATGTGCTTCATGCGTCTCAAGCCCATGGTGCGAGTATCCCAGCGATCGCTGTGGGCGGGGGCGATCGTGCAGTAGACTGACATCAGCAAGCGAGACGGCAAGCGAGACATCCGGTCGAGCTCACCTTCCGGAAAGGAGAGGAGGGGAGCTCCAGGAGCCATGAGAACAGAGAAGCAGTAGAGAGCGGAGCCACTTGTTTGTTCACCTTCCCACCAGCAGCAGCAGCACACCAAACCAACATCTCCGCAGCAAGCGAGAGTACAGGAGACCTTCTTCGCTTGATTCCCACAGACACACCACCACCTACACCTACACGATATGGAGTTGTTGACGCCAGAGGGACTACGTATTGATGGTAGACGAGCTCGAGAGCTGCGGTCCATCACATGCAAGTATGTGGATGGAGCTCGTCGTTCACGATATCAATCAAGACCGTGCTCGCGAGAGCGAGAGGCCATCTACCCGCATACATCGCTTCTCAATCCACGTCAAGCCAGTAGAATAAGCGACTCTCTATATTGACCGGTGGATCGTTGTATCGAATAGAATGGGTCTCTTCAATAGACCAGATGGCTCGGCGTTCTTTCAACAAGGCAACACGAAGGCCATCGCATCGGTCTATGGTCCAAGGTCTCGTATCTCAAGCGAGAAACAACACACACCGCCATGCGAATACATGGATACTGAACGAGTAGCTTGGTGTGGTTGTGTTTAGAGAGGTCACCAAGAAGAGCATGGCATTGAGCGATCGTGCCATCGTCAACTGCGAGTACAGCATGGCGTCGTTCAGTACCGGTGAACGCAAGCGTCGCACCAAAGGCGATCGGTATACACCACCCGATACTACTCCCAACGAACCGAGTATCTCGTATCTCATACATCTAGTTGTACGGTTGTGTTTGATAGTCGAGCAACCGAGATCTCATTGGTCATCAAGCAGACCTTCGAGTCCGTGATCATGACGCACTTGTTCCCCAACTCGCAGATCGACATCTTCATCCAGATCCTCCAGGCTGATGGAGGTAACTATCGCAATCGATCGCAATCGATCGTGATCGATCGTAATCAATTCTAACAATGTTGCTATGATTTGTTAGGAACGCGATGTGCAGGCATTAATGCCGCGACTCTAGCACTGATTGATGCTGGTATTCCGTTGAAGGAGTTTGTGTGTGCGTGTGCTGTCGGCTGTATCGATGATACGCCGCTGCTGGACCTGAATTACCTCGAGGACAGCTCTGGAAGCCCCGACATGCCCTTGGCGTTGCTGCCTAACTCGGAGAGTGTTACGTTGTTGCAGGTACGCACACTTGATGGCGCCTCGCTTGGAGCCACTCGCTTGGCAACGAGAGCACTCATCGATGGAAGGATTCCGACATGGCAGATGGACTCCAAAGTACCGCTGGGCAAGTTCGAGGAGATGGTCGAGCTGGCGGTCGAGGGATGCCGAAAGATTCACGAGGTCATGAGCGAGCATGTGCGAGAGCACGCCAATGCGCTCATCACATCTCGCGGCCTGAGTGCCGTGTCATCATAAACCTGGCGTGCCTTGTCGCCGAGGCTCGATTCAACGATATCAACCCAGATCTCTCTCTATCGACAAGTGTTGAGAACGTATATTAACAGACTTCTACTTGATAATGTCACTACGGCACGATTCGTTTGAGATTGGTTGCACGGAGAGGCGTATCAGAGAACAGCGCCACCATCCAATGTCGAATCTCGTAGTCGTTGAAGAGCCGCTTAAAGTCGCCACTCTCCCATCGCTCGACGATGGCCACCATCGACAAGTTCAAGATGTTGATGATGGCGAGGTACTTGGAGAAGGCTGGCACGTATTGATCGACCGGTGCCGTGACGTTGGGCGAGTCGCTAAAGAGTTCGACCACTGGCGCCACCAGCAGACACAACAAGTCGCTGAGATGGTGCGACTCTTGCTCCGAAATGTCTTGGAGATCCGAGATGCGCTGGATGAGAAGAGCTATCAGATCTTGAACCACGGCGCCGATTGCTGCTCGGTACACTTGGATCGAATACACATCCTAAAGCAATGGCGAGTGTGAGAACGAGTCAGAGTGGGTATAGCGAGCTTGCTCGCACGCCAGGGCCGCTCGTGTACCTTCCAAATGATGGATAGTTGTGTTAACGACAAGGCAACTTGATTGAGCACTTGCTTCCATTGCTCGCGCACTGGTTCGTCGTTCGTACGCTCAAACGTCGCACACTGGCGGCATTGATCAAATATCTCACGAATGGCGGCTATTTGTGTTTGCTAACTCGCACGACGACGACACGACGACAAGATCGAATCAGTGAGTGGCTGCAGAGAGCACGCGTCGCGGCACAACATACAATCTGCTGTTGGAGGTACGTAAAGGCATCCTTCCGATACACCAAGGCGAGATCCACCAATGATCGAGATAATCTGCTTTCAATCATCAACGTTCGTCAGAGATTGTTGTTTGCGGAGGGTAGCTACAGGAGCGGCACCTACTTGGAGGGATAGCGAATGGGCAAGCCGAGCAAGTGATTCGAGAGGAACAGGCAGTCGTTGTGGTAGAGCGCACCGAATCGTGGTACCAGTTGCATATGTTTGCGATTGTGTACTGGTACCACAGCTCGGAATAGCTCGAACATATCTCGAACACTGTCGATCGAATGAGCGAACGAGCCAACGCCGTCAGGAGATGTCGTCATGATTGTGGATGGAACAACAAATGCACGTACTCGGTGGATGCGTTGGGCGAGTTCGATGCCAGCACCTGATGCGAGAGTAACGCAAGGTCCCGAGCGACGACACTAACGTGACATCGAGGAAAGAGATAGGGTGATGGCATCTGATTCGTAGTGACGCTCGGCGAGCTCTTGTGCGAGGCAGTAGGAGATGCCAACGATGCAGACGATGAGGCAGCTGATGCTACTGGGGCGACGAGCTCGACCTCGACCGATGCATGGTAGGTGCCGAGCATCAGGTCTCGCGCCTTCTCGAGAGCCTCGTTGCGCTTCTAGTGGACACGAAGAGGCCGAATATAAGCAGATAGACAATGGCTCCTGGTGCTCGTGGGCATTGAGCGTACACTTGCAGGCAATGGTTGCTGAGTAGCTTGTGGCTCTTGGTCGCGTTGTTGCTGTTGCTGCTGTTGCTGTTCCTCATTGATACGTGCTTCGATGGCTCGATAGCGTTCAAGATCTCGTAGCAATCGAGCTCGTACTCCATTCTATCAGATCAGATTCATGGTTTCAATGTCGATGAGTGCCGTTCCCATGAGATTGCGATTGAGATTGCGTTGAGCATACAACAGGGTCGCGATACTGCGAGTCGAGAGCCTCGCATTGGTCCGAGAGTAGCGCAAGCTCAGCGACGAGCTCCGAGGTCGTCGTGAATGCTTGTTGGAAGGCGTCTGCTTCTTCGTTGGTACTCTCGTGCATGTCCAACTGCATCATTCAACGTCGGGCGAGAGTAGTTGATCATCATCATGATGATGTTAGGGTCGTGATCTCTCTCACGGGCTCAATCGATTGAATGCGACAACCTTGAGATCACACAGCTCATGAGCCACACGTCCAAGAGCAGCTTGCAGATCGAGTGGTGGCGCGACAGAGGCCGAGGTGTCGTCGTCGTCGATCGCGGTGTCGCCATCGTCGGGCGCGTGTACGAACGCCATGGCCGAACGCAGCAGCGACAGCTGTGCTTCGTGCGCCGCCACATCGCTGCTGCCCTCTCCTTCGAGATCCGACAAGCTACGCTTGCGTAGTTGTCTGGGAGCTTTCGATTCATATGATCCTAGACTGCCACTGTCGATTGGTACGTCGGGGGGAGGAGCGGCGTTAGCGAGACGCTCACTCTCTCACACTCACTCGCTCGAGGTGCGGGGCGCTCGACGCACGCTGTCGATCTCTGGGAGGAGGCTCCGTTGGCGCTCATGCTTCGTTTGCGTTTGTTGGAGGTGGTGCCGGACGCAGGGTCGACCGTGAACTGGATCACCGTGAGTCCAATGTCCATGACGGGTCGATTGTTGAATCAGCGAGCAGGAGCGAATGAGAGTGTGTGAGTGAGAGTGTGTGCGAGCGAGCCAGCAAGCAAATGAATGCCGACTCCGACGACAGCACGATGTCGCTACTGCTATCACTGTTCCTAACTGACATCTCTCTGCCGGAAGGTCAAGCAAATACGGGGACCAATCGCGCTTTAGCTGAGGTTGGAGCACGTCTGCACCGTCAACGAGCGGGGCAACTCGAGCTATTCGCAGAGGCATGCGCTGAGCGAGCCATCAAGGGCACAACGGAGCTGGCCACGTTGTCCGCATTTGATGCAAGTTAGCGGCGCTCATTCTCTGTTACGATTGAGAGATGGAGAGATTGATACACGATCTACACATGAACGGATGACACGGCACGAGTGAGGACCAGATACTTGTACCGGCCTTCACTCAAAGCCACCACGTTGGCGCAGTTAATATCGAACGGCAATTCGAAGGTTGTGCGGGTGGCGGAACACCGCTCGCATCCATTGAGAATCCCGACGAGTTGCTCGAGTACGGTGTGGTCCAGTGGTGGGACGCTTTGCATGGCAAGATTGGGTATAACCGATCGCAGCCGCTCGTTCGTCGGTCGGAGCACGCTGTGGGTTACGGCGACGGTCGAGCCTGCAATGTCCACGTCGGCCTTCACCAAGCCAGCGGAGTGGAGCGTGGCGACGAACGCTACATGGGCATTGAGCCAGCACCACGATCCCAAACCAACCGAATGGAATTCGGACAGCCCAAGGCGTGGCTCCGGCAAGGTGGTTACGGTTGTACTGGTGGTGGTCGACGACGACGTGGCAGTTGGAGCGATCGGCGTCCAGCTCTGGGGCAGCCCCATGGCCGTGGCCAGAGAGTGAGCCAATGGTGGCACCTCAAGGTCGATCGAATCTGCCGCACTTGGAGACCTCACCGCGGGGCTGTGTGGCCTGACGTCTCCAACGAGAGCAAGTACGCACTCGTCGTCGACCTCGGTAGCGTCGGAGTCGAAATCGCTCCCGCTGCTGCCACTCTCACTGCTATCGAAGCTGCTGTCGCTGCTAATGATGTTGTTGGTACGTCGTGCCACTCGGCGAAGCTCGGCCAGCTTCCCTGCGTGATCCCGCACGAGAGGGGTCAGCTGACGTTGTTCTGTCTCTGTTGTACTCGCAAGTCGTAACCATCGCTGCTTGAATGCCCAGCTCTCGTACTCTTGCCGCAAGGCTCCAAGGGCGAGAACTCCTTGAGCTTGCCCTCACGCATCAGGCACTTCACTTTGGATCGGACGTGCTCCTTCGTCTTGTTCTCCTCGAGCCTTGCTCGTTGGAGGAGTCGATCATAGCTTGGCCGGCGGCTTGCTCGATTCCAGGTGTGGATGATCGAGCGCACCTCTCGTTCGCTCCACGGTACCGAAGTCCCCCGAGTCATGGTGTGGCAGCCGTTCAAGAGCAACGAGACAACCGAGAGGGCGCAGCGTCCTCATTGACAGCAACCTCTCAAACTCCGGAATCGTTCCCGCCTAACCACGCGAATTTCCAGTTGGCCGAGTAACACCAGCCCCGGACCTCCACGCAGGATCTCAATGCAACTTCGTCTATCTCTCCACGCCACGCCACGCCCGCGTCTGAATCATCCCCCTCCCGTGCGTGGCACTGAGTTCATGGATTGTGTTCGTGAGTTTGTGACAAAGAAGAAGCTCTCCAAGCGAGAGTTTGTGGCGAGCTTTGGTGTCCGAATCGATGTCGTCGAAGAGCTACTCTCGCGGCTCGAGTGCGACGCGATAGTAGTCTTGATGGGCCTGCACTTTCTCAAGTGCTACCCCACCGAGAAAGACGGCAGCCGCTTCTTTGAGTGTGGCCGCGAGTCGTGGCGCTCGCGTGTGACAATCGCTCTCACAGTCATTGGGAATCTGTTCTTCTCGCTGGTACGTTAGTGGGAGGTTAGCTCGACAAGCGTACTGCTGGTCTCACTCATTCAATACTGGCCTGCCATCATTATTGTTGGTTGATTGGTTGATTGGTTGATTGGTTGGATCAAGATTCGATGGCAGAATCGGTGCCGCGATGGTGAGTTTTGTTGCATCGTCGGTAGCTTTTGTTGTCCACTGCAGCGACCAGCGCGGAATGGCGCCTCGTATCTGTCGAGCAAGACAACCTACGCGTTCAAGTATGAGGTCGCCGTGCATCCCGAGCCGCCTCATCACACCGTTTGGGTCTATGGGCCGGTTCGAGGCTCGGTGAAGGATGTCACGATCGCTCGAGCCAAGTTGATCAAGAAACTGAACAAGACCGTCGAGGTGGCACTCGGTGGCTGTGCGTACCGAGGCGAGGCTGCGATTGTCACGCCGCAACGAGGACCAGAATCGTTCGACAACAACCAACGATTGAACCAGATACGCCATGCACTCGAGCTCGAGTTCTCGGCGCTCAAGAAGTTCTCGGCACTACGGAGCAAGTGGCGCGGAGAGCTGGACTCGCACCCGGATGCGTTCTATGCGTGTTGCGTGGTACACGAGCTGCACAAGCTCGTCACTCAACGAAACAAGAGGAGAGACGCGTATCTTACTCTGTAGAAGCCCGCACACAATCAACTGAATGAACTGGCACAATGCCATCGTGATGATGTAGTGCGTATCATTGAGAAATAGATAGGTTACGTTGTCGTTGTCGTCGTTGTTGTTGTTGTGTGTGTTTGAAGAGTGATAGCACGAGCAGAGGAGCGCCCCCTAGCTCGAGGACCACGCAGCAAGCGTGTCCTTCTGCTGCTGCTCGGACAGTCCGATACGGCCACGCCAATGAGGTGCCAGAGAACGAGCGAGCTCCTCGCGTTGTGTGGCATCGCTCGACGTGAGGAGCTCGAGCAGCGATGGCAACATATCGGGAGCCACGTTGCCGTACCAATCGCCTGTATGAGAGCGAGTCGCACGTAAGTAAGGAGCAGAGCGCAATCTCGAACGAACACTCGAATGGGTACCTTGCGGGAACGCCAAGAGATTGGCAGCGTATGCGTGGCCGCCAATGTGGCTCGTAATGTAGACATCGATCGGAGTCGCACGCTCGGCCGCAAACGCCAGCACTCCGTCGATGATGCGCGGGCCGCAGTAGCCACATCGCTTGTCGACTCCGACATGGCCACAGACGAACGCCGCTTGGTGCGTGTATTGTGACGAGATCGAAGCGAGGTTCTCGGGCACTACGCTGGCGCCATTGGTCAAGTACTCGACGATGCTTTCGACGTGGTCGGGCTGCACGTCGGAGAAGCGCGTCGAGCTCGGGTACACGATCACATCGACGGGCGCCTCGGCAGCGCTGCTACCGCCATCCGATCCACGACGTTGGTCGCAAAAGGTGATCTTGACCTGCAAGGCACGTTGCTTGAACTCGGCCTTGGCAGCCTTGAGGCTCTGTACGATCTTACCAGCGACGCCAGGCACCAAGGCAGCGTCGCGAGCTCCGATCCAGGCGTCGGACGGAGCGACGACGAACACATGGTGCGTGTATGCATCGACCGAGAGATTGGGCGATTTCTTCGATGGTCGAGAGAAACCACATGTGGCATCGAGGTCCTCGATATCAAGAGACATGATGCGGGGGAGTGAGGCAGTGAGGGAGTGAGGGAGGGGGTGTGAGGGAGTGAGGGAGTGAGGGAGTGAGGGAGTGAGGGAGGCAGTGAGGGGGTGTGAGCAGGCCGAGGAAGAGAAGCGAATGAATGAATGAACGATGATCAGGCGATGAAGTGGTGTGCGGCTTAGGAACAGTAGCAGCGCTTCTGCTTCTTTCTCCTTCTTTCGCTCGTGGTTGATCGATCATCATCGGTGTTGTTGTTCCTCTACCAGCCACCTGCTGCATCTCTCGATCTCGATCGATCACGCAACCAACCGCATATCCATCCGCAAGACTACCACCACTACCACCACCACTACTACTATCATCCACAACGAAGAAGTAGTGTGATTTTTTTGTTGGTTTGTTACCGTCTTCCTTGAGACACACAACTCGTTGTAGATCGATCTATCGACTGCGACGTATCTCTCTCTGCTTTGATATCAATCTCTATCTTATCAATCTATCAACACACTATGAGCGCCACCGAGTTGATCCTCGAAGAAGACGAGATCGTTCTACCGAAGGGCGTGTCTGCCTTCGGTCAGGACCCCAACGCCACGAGCACTTCGACATCGACATCGACATCGACATCCTCTGGTGCAGACAAGAGTACCTCGCGTGAGGCTCGCTTTCGAGAGCTACAGAAGCGACTAGTACGAGCTCGTTGCATCCCACGAGCGTGGCGCACACTCTCAGACTCGTGCTCACTCTCCCTCTCTCTCTTTGTGGCCTCGTTACAGAACCAATCACGCAAACTACTTCGCGAGGAGGTCAAATCCGAGGAGCAACGAGTTCGCGACGGCCCTCAAGCCGAACGCAAGAAGCGCCAGGAAGAATGGGAGGACCGTCAGAAGAAGCGCGAGGAGCAAGCGAGTGCGCAGGGCATCGATCTCAAGCGTCGACGCATGCGCGAGGAGATCACGGCCGAGGCGGCCGAGGAGGAGCGCGAGCGCAGGAAGCGCCAGAAGCGCGAGGTGCATGGCTGGTCTGCGTACAACCAGGACGCCTCGTACTATGCGTACAAGAAGCGTGTCTCTGCGCTACCGAGCGACGAGGAGTACCAGAAGCAGAAGGTACACCTCATCCGCATCTCGAGAGATTGTCGAGTACGAGTCCGTGAGTGTATTGATCCTCGTGTTTGATGGGCTCCGTAGGAGACGATGGAGGAGTCGTTGTTCTATGCCGATAGTGGAGCGCTCGCGATCGCCCAACCAGAACCGGCACCAGCAGCCGTAGCGCGAATGACTGGCGAACTTACCAAGACGTACGGATAGCTTCAATGGCGCCCACGCGAGAACGAGAGAGGGCGAGGTAACTCACCATGCGATCGTGCTGTTCCCTGGTGTGAGTAGCATCTCGAAGCGCAAGGACTTTAGCCGTCGCCGTGCCTTCAAGGACGACGCCGACGTCGACTACATCAATGCCGGCAACGCGGACTTTAACAAGAAGATCAAGCGAGCGTACGATCAGTACACGGTCGAGATCAAGCAGAACCTCGAGCGAGGTACCGCCGTGTAACCGTCGTCGCCATTTGGGTGGCACTGCCTCGATCGTCGGGATGGGATCATGACCATCGTCGGGGGCCGATAGATATCGTCTATCGCGCCCACTCACATTCACTTACACATTCGCATACACACCGAATGCGAGAATACCAATACGCACACGTGCTCGTACTGTCGTAATTATGTGTTATTTAGTAGTTAAAAGAGACATTCAAGAACACGTGATGCCGTTGTGTGATGGCGTTGTGTTCGTGTGGGCCTGTGTGAGTTGATCTGGGACCATCGAGAGGCAATATGGTCTCGCTCATGGTAGCCATACCGCCACAACCACCTTCCGGGTAAACTACCACGCGGCCGGCACTCAAGCTCGAGCCCACGATCAAGTTGTCCCCGCACACAACAAACGATCGATCAATCATTCCCCGGTTCGTGTTCGTGTTGGCAGCTTCTCGTCCTTCGAGCTCAGGGGCATTGTTTCGCCGTGCTCAGTTTCGTGCCCACCCAAACGGAGAAACAAGCCCCTCTACCACTACATAGCCCGGAGCGCTGCGCCAAGCGTGTGTCATTTCAGCTCACTGCCCGCCTGACCCACGCACCCACACGAGCAAGGCACCTGTGCCCACACGTCCACGCACCCACACAACCAAGACCCGAGACCTCCCCTTTGTGAGAGCAGACCCTCTCGTGAGCGATTTGGCAAGCCCGCAGTAATATCTCTCCACCAACCCGCCAATTTCACGCTTCAAACACACCTGCTGCTCTCACACAAGCCGCTCTCACACCGATCAACGCCCACACCCCCCACCTCCCCCGACCCCCATGGCTGGTACTGGCGACATCGAGCTCGGCGTCGTCGTGCCGCCGAGCGACCTCGTACTGGTCGACGAACCGGTCTCGTGTCCGCCGAACGCTTCGCTGTTGCAGTCGACCGACTGTTGCGGCCAAGCCAGCGACTACGACAAGCAAGGTGTCACGATCTCATGGCGCAACATCAACTACGTCGTCAAGTTCGCGCCCACGTGGCGATTCTGGAAGCGAGAGAAGAAGACCATCCTGTCGAACCTCAACGGCCTCGTACCTCCGGGCAAGCTGCTCGCCATCATGGGCCCGAGCGGTTGCGGTACGTACACCATCGCTCCGCACATATCAGTACGAGCCTCGGTGAGTACTAATCCAACGTCGGTGCATGAACAAACAGGCAAATCAACGTATGTGCCAGACTCCGGAGTCAACCCATCAACTCCGCACGAGATATTTCTCCCCAGTAACTGGGAAGATATTTGTTCTAACTCACTGCGTTTTTGTTGGACGTTCCCTTGTTTATGCTCTCCCTCTTGCCTCCTGTGTAGGTTCCTCGATGTAGTAGCAGGCCGCATGGTATGTTCCCCATGGACTGAACAAACACACTTGCGGCGCCTGTCACTCACTCGCGACAATTGTTGGTGGCGTAGGGCAAGCACAAGGGTCTCCAGGGAGAAGTACTTGTTAACGGCCGACCACGTCCGCGCAACTACAAGGGTCTCGTCGGATACGTGATGCAAGACGACGCACTGATCGGCTCGTTGACCGTGCGCGAGAACCTCCTGTTCGCCGCCCTGCTCAAGCTTGGCCGCGAATTCACGTGGGCTCAGAAGATCAAGCGAGTACGTGCGATTGTTGCAGACGGCGATTCGAAATTCACTTGGCTTACTGTGCGTGCCTGCTGCAGGTCGACGAGGTCATTGAGGAGCTTGGTTTGAGCCGAGTGCAGCACACCAAGATCGGCAACGTCTTCTTCCGCGGCATCTCCGGAGGAGAGCGTCGACGTACCAGCATCGGCGTCGAACTCCTCACCAAGCCTCGTAGGTTCAGCTCCAGACCCGCGATTACGAACCGTGACGGTCACGCTGACACGTGTGTGACACAGTGGTATTGTTCTTGGACGAGCCGACCAGCGGTCTCGACAGCCAGAGCTCCCAAAAGATCATGGAGCTGCTTCAGCAAATGGCGCACACCAAGTGCCGCACTGTCGTGTGCACCATCCATCAGCCGAGTTCTCGAGTCTTTGGCCTGCTTGATGGCTTGATGCTCCTCTCCAAGGGAGAGCTCATTTGGTATGGGCCTGCCAGCAAGACCGAGGAGTTCTTCGCTTCTCAAGGTTTGTCATGCCACCAAACACACCTAAGCCCCAGTCCTTGTGGCCATCGCTCACTCACTCGCTATCGAAACAGGCTATGTCGTGCCACCAGCAACGAATCCGGCAGACTACTACCGTACGCTCTTGCAACCTCACTCCACTGCAACGAGTCAAAAACTAACACTCATTGTCACAACTGGTTGCTTTGGTCATTCTGTAGTCGAGTTGATCAACTACGACTTCCAGGCCACCAAGCCAGAGAACATCGAATCGATGGTCAAGAACTACAAGGCCAGTAGCTACTGCGCCGATGTCGAGAGCACCATGGAGGAGGCGCACGCCAAGTATGAGAGCTCGCCGCCCCTGGTATGTGACAACCCTCCTGTCGCCACCGAACCTCCATCAATAAGAGATGAACTGAACGTTCGCTCGGTACCGATGCAGGACAAGGGAAAGGGTGCTCCTGAGAAATACGGAACCAACCCCTTCATGCAATTCTTGATCCTGGTGGCCCGCAACTTGCTGGCCTACTCACGCGATCCGGGCTTCTATTGGACTCGGCTCATCATGTACTCGTTCCTTGCAATTATGATGGGGTACGAACCAATATCACTGCCGCCATTGGTGACTATCGGCAGGTAACTCACGAACCCTCCGCCATTCACTGTGCAGAACCATGTATCTCCAAATCAACCACGACCTCGACCACATCCAGGACCGCATCTCGGTGCTCTTCTTTGGCGTCGCGTTCTTGACCTTCATGTCGATCGCCGCTCTACCGGCATTCATCGAAGAACGCGAGATCTTTGTGAGAGAGCGCATGAATGGCACCTACTCGGTGCTGCCATACGCACTCGCTCAGATCTCGGTCTCGGTGCCGTTCATCATCATCATCTCGTTGGTGTTCGGTGGCATTGCCTACTGGATGATCCTACTGCATCCGGGAGTCTCTCAATTCGTGCTCTACGTCGTCATCCTCGCTCTCTGCCTCAACGTCTCCGAGGGCTTGGTGGTGGCCGTTTCGGCCGTCGTGCCATCGTTCATCGTCGGAATCGCCATCGCTTCGTGTGCCTTCGGAGGCTTCATGCTGTTGTCGGGTTACTTTTTGCTCAAGATCAACATTCCGGACTACTGGATCTGGGCGCACTACATCAGCTTCCAGAAGGTACTGTACTGTACTCTACCTGCCTCGCCACGCAAGATCAACCTGACTGACTGACTGATCGATGATTCATTTCACAGTATGGCTTCGAGGCGTTCATGGCCAACGAGTTCCGAGGCACGAGCTTCGACTGTCCGATTCGCAACCAGACCTTCACGCAAGCCATGCAGAACGTCACGGTCGCTGTGTGCCAATGCACCTATCCCGACCTGAACAACGATTGCAAGCTCTCGGGCGAGGAGATCCTGGCGTACTTTACGTACAGCGACGTCAAGATTTGGGGCTGGATCCTGATCCTGCTCGCCATGGCGCTCTTCTTCCGGATCATCTTTTATCTGTTGCTGCGATTCGCGAACAAGGGCAAGCGTTAAGCTCCTGTCATCTTGCGGTCCCGTGATCTCGTCTCATCGATTCATTTCTTCGAGGACTGTCTGATAGTTCTATATTTCAATCAACCAATCAATTTGCTCTTCTGATCTTGACCAACAACAACAACAACAAATACAAAACGTAACACAGCCGTTCATGCGAGAGATCTAGATGATATACTACTAACATGATTGTCGTTGTTATTACATGGAAAGGGAGATGCAGAGACTCTATTCACAAACCAATGCGGCACTCGTTCGCTTGAGCTTGGGCTCGATGCAGCGGCAAGTCTACTGGTCCAATCGAGCTCACTCGTTGATCATAGCCGCCAACGACGCTCTGGTAGGTGTACGAGAGTACGTGTCGGGCATTCCATCCTGTAATCGAGCTACGATCTCGTCGAACGATGGTCGAGCTGTCGGCTCGGTCGCCCAGCACTGCACCATGAGCTCGCGCCAATCCTCGGGACAATCGAGCGGGATCGGCGGGCGTGCGTTGTGGTTGGCGACCTCGAGTACCACTTCGAACGCTGTCTTGCCTTCATATGGGACGCTGCGTGTAAAGACCTCCCACTGTCGCGCACTCGTTAGAGAGAGAGAGAGAGAGAGAGAGAGAGAGACGCTCGCATCCAAGCAAGCGAGCGAACGTACCATGACGATACCGAACGAGAACACATCAGCCGACACGGTATATCGACTCTTGCGAAGAATCTCGGGCGCCGTCCAGCACGGAGTACCAACGAGCGTCATTTCGAGTCGCGCGTTGGGGTTGTCAGCATTGGCTCCGGCGTCTAGCATACGACTCAGGCCAAAGTCGGCCACCTTGCAGCGCCAGTGTTCGTCGACCAAGAGGTTGTGGCTCTACACGGATTCTCACCAACGTCAGTGCATTTCGCGTAGCAGCGTACAAACACGATGCATACCTTGAGGTCACGATGAATGATCGGCGGGTTGCAGTTGTGCAAATACCGCATACCCTTTGCGGCGTCGATCAATAGCTCACGACGAATCGTCAGCGGGAGATCGATCGCGTTGTCGAGCAGTATCAAGTGCAATGAGCCACGACTCATGTACTCTACACGTGCGAGAAAGGGGGCACCACTACAGTGAGCATTCCCTCGTCGTTGGTGGTTCACGAGATTGAGAGATACGATACCCATCACTAAACAAACTCCTTCGCTCATCGAACCGGCAGCGAGGAACATCAATACGTTGGGGTGTCGCAGTTCTCTGCATCACGATCAACATAGCACACTGATCAACATGTGCAAAACAACCAAACGCCACGCTGTTGCCGATGATGACAATGTGGCAACGCACTTCATGAGATTGATCTCCTTCTTGAAAGCAGCGGCCATCTTGGCGACCTGGGCCTTGTTGGCAGGTAGCAGCTTGACAGCCACGGTGCCGTAGGTCTTGCTATCGGCCAGGAACACATCGCCGAAGCTGCCATGGCCAATCTTACGCTGCAGCACCAAATCCGCAATGTCCTTGTCGAGAACACTACCTCCTACGCGCGAGGGTGGCATTTGCAATCGTGCATCATTGTCAGCACCGATGGGTCATCACCGACAAGACGAGAGCCACGAACCAGGGAAGACCAAAGGCGTGGCCTCCGAGAGGAGCTTCGCGTTGGCCTCACGAAGTCGACGCGCCTTGACGATGGCAACGATGACGCCGAGCATCAGACACGAGCAGATGATCAACAACGACAGCGACAGAATGGCCCAGAACTTGCTCGAGTCACGCTGGTACACGATCGTGGCGTCGATCTGCGAGATGCACAGGATGAACTCGTCGTCGTCGCCGTCCATTCCGCCGCTGGCGTGGTTGATGTGCGCGACACCCAAATAGTTGATGCCGCCGTAGGCGTAGGCGTTGCGCGTCGAGTACACGGTGCGCTCCTCGGCCTGTATACATTGGTAGGGACAGTTTCCGCAGCATCGATCGCCGGTCCAGTTGCCGGTCGTGTTGAACTTGCCGATCAGCAGGTTCTTGCTGGCAAAGGTCGTCGAGTTGGGCGGCGAGCTTCCCATGTAGATACCGAACTCGATCGGGCGTGAGCTGGTTCAGTATACCATCATCATCATTCGATTTGATTCATATGGTCGATGGATATCATGTTAATAACTCAGCTTGGTGATGATTGGATGAATAAGAAGATATGTCATTCATCATTCGACGTACGTGCAATGGAATTGGCCGTAGAGCGTGACGTAAATAGAATGAATGAGCGAATCGGTTGGGAGAGGGTCCAAGAATGACTGTGGCCAGATAGATCACGATAGATCACGATAGATCACGATAGATCACGATAGATCACGATAGATCACGATAGATCACGATAGATCACGATAGATCACGATAGATAGATAGATAGATAGATAGATAGATAGATAGATAGATAGATAGATAGATAGATAGATAGATAGATAGATAGATAGATAGATAGATAGATAGATAGATAGATAGATAGATAG
>Ga0209935_1002128_pt1 | contig 25991 bp, 49 predicted proteins | sample ThiBio_1000_plan_2_FD_183958 | JGI IMG/M metagenome (GOLD analysis project Ga0209935, IMG submission 183958) | Wastewater bioreactor microbial communities from Cape Town, South Africa - Thiocy_cont_1000_plan (SPAdes) | ecosystem: Engineered > Bioreactor > Thiocyanate-remediating >...
AGGATGGCGCCAACAGAGACCGAACCCGAACCGACGAGCTGCTGGTCGACGTACGATTGCCACGACATGTTGATGATGTGTACCTACTGCGCGGGGGCGACGCCAGTACGGCAAAGGGAGAGGAGAGGAGAGGGAGAAAGCACACGACGCGAGGGAGCACACCAAAGATGACGACAATGACGCAAGCAACAACAGGCAGCAGCAGGCAGATTAGTACTGATCGAGATGATGTGGACGATGGTGTGGACGTGGCTCGCCCCAACGACAGCAGCAACAACAACAAGCGCCTGCCCACCGCCCCGCCACCACGAGCGAGAGCGCGCTGGGTGTATGCGCCACCAAGAGCCATCGAACGACGACCGGCAGTCGCTGGCCTCCTCCTCCTCCTCGCACACCACCAAAGCCACACGTGACACGTGGACCACCACCACCTCGAATCGCAGCCTCCACGACCACCTCCGCCACCGCCGCCATATTCACGCGCACTCACTCGCGAGCATCTCCCTCGCGCAACGAGCCAACGCCAGCCGCAGCGCCACCAGCGTGCGCAAGCGATCTCGGGCGAAGCAGCGTCGCACGTACCGTGTGAGTGCAAGAGCTGCAAGCAAGGACTGAAGGCGAGAGGAGCGACGAGCGCGAGCCAGCCGAAAAAATCAAAGTCCGTGCCCCGCGTACCCCGCGTTCCTCTAGGCCCCAAGGCCCTCGCTGCTGATTGGCTCGTGCAAACCCGGGGTACTGGTGAGCCCACGCGCCCCCTTAATACTCCTGGAACCGGGGTATGGGTGATTGTGTTCTTGATTCGCGCGCCACCCAGACTTGGTCGATCTTTCGCTCGCCTCGACATCTCTCGTATCTCTCTCGTATCTCTCTCGTATCTCTCCCTCCTCTGCTCTCGTTAGCCACTCTGTGTGCTATGGTATTTGTGCCCTCGAATCTCGTACCCGCCACCATGGATGCCGTGCCGCCACGCTCGACGCCGCTGCCGCTGTACCTCGCGTTCGACTGGCTGCTGATCTCGTCGCAGGCGCACCGCATCTTCGAGCTGACGCACCAGGCGCGCGACGAGCTCTCGGCCGCCGCCCCCTCCACCACGGCCGCTTCATCGCAACTGCCGGTGCAGAACTTCCGCCAGATGCCGCCCAAGTCCAGCGCTGCACGGCCCATCACGACCTTCAACAGCGGCTCGATACTCTCGTTCCGCCACCCACCGAGCTCGCCGAGGCTGTAGCCTCCGCGCACCACCCACACCACCACGAGCTTCCTCTGTACCATATAACTCTCCTCTCTCAACTGTAGAAGTATCGTTGTAGTCGTTGCTGTTGTGTAGTTGTAGTTGTTTTGTACGATTCCCGTTGTTTCGCGCGAAGCGAGCGCGATATTTTCGCTCTTTTCGATCGATCGAGCTTGCTGTCGATCGAGAGATAAACAGCACGGCGGCGTCGCTGTTCTTACACACGCACACTCACTTGCTTCTCTCCCTGCTGCCGGGCGCCTCCCGCAACCACACACGCGCTGATGGCCACACTGCTCGCCGCCGCCGCTGCTGCACACCAGCGATGCCGCCTGCTGCTGTCGAGTGCGCGCCTGTTGCTGTCGCTGAGCCACACTCGTGCTCTCTCGGCCGCTGCTCAACCTCCTCCTCAACATCCTCCTCAACATCCTCCACCTCCTCCTCCTCCTCAACCAGCTGAGTACCAAGAGTTCGAGAGGGTGCTCGCCGCTCGTAGTGTCGAGATCACGCTTCCCAAGGAGCTCCCGCTCGTCGTACGCCTCGATGGCTGCTCGTTCCGAGTCTTCACGCGCCGCTTCCAGCGCCCCTTCGATCCGCGGAGTACGCTCGCTGCTGCTGTTGCTGTCGTTGTTGCTGTTGTTGTTGTTGCTGATTCGAATCTCGCTCAGTTCGCGATGCCATGATATTGACGGCTCGTGATGCACTCGAGCACTTTGCGGCCACGGCTGCCTACACGCACAGCGACGAGATATCGTTGCTATTCGCTGCCGGCTCGAGCATGCAGCCGTGCCATCTGTTCGGCGGTCGCGTACTCAAGCTCTCGTCGGTGCCAGCTTCATTCTGCTCCGTGCGCTTCGTCATGCACCTGATGCGGCTCATTGCCACCAACAACGACGATGCCAATGCCGACGCCAATGAGTCGCTGGCTACATTCGTGCGAGACAACCCTCCCTTCTTCGACGGTCGTGCATTCAGCCTCCAAGACCACGAGCAATGCCTCGTACGTCCCTCGCATCCTCACGTCCTGCCGGGAGAGATAGCGAGAACGTGCGTGCTCCTTGTTCGGTGAGCTCGTATCGCTCACACACACGCACGCGTAGCATTATCATCGCTGGCGTCTGCGCGACTGCACTCGCAACAGCAAGCTCTCGTTCGCGCGACAGTTCTTCCCGCAGGAGACCCTCTCGGGCCTCACGGCGAACCAGGCACGACGGCCCCGCCACCACCATCGTCGTCGTCATCGATGCTGAGTTGTGTGTTCTAATCTTGTGTTGCTCGAGGCAGGTAGCCGAACTCACTCTTACCAACACGAACCAAGACTGGCACACCTTGGACGCCAGTCTCCGCTACGGCACCTTGCTCAAGCGAATGGCCGTTACCGTGCCCGCGATCGATCGACACACCAATGCGCCCGTGCAGGTCGTGCGCTCGCGCATCGCCACCGCCAGTGGCGCTCTGCTACTTGGCGCCGATGCCGCGCACTGGCTACTCGCCAAGTCACTCGATTCGCCCGCTCACGCTGCGCTCTTGCCCGAGTTCTCCCTCGATCCACCAGGCCAGCATCGGTAGCATTCGTTCGAGTAACGATCAAGCAGTAAATCCTCACCCTCACTCACCCACCTCTCACTCACTCACTTCGATCCCCCTCATCGTTGTGTCGTACTCGAGGTCGTACCGAGCACTCTCGCCCCAATGTGGCATACGGTCGCAGAGTCGCTTCGTGAGAGTATCGCTTCCGTTCGGGGATGCGTGCGAGCAGAGGGAATGGCGCGTCCTCGCGCTCGATAACGGCCTCTCGCTCTCACCCACTCACGCTCTCACTCTCGATCAATCAACTCAATCAACACATTCATTCAGCCAACGCACTCAATCAAACGTCACCGCCGGCTACCACTACCACCAACACGACCACCACTACCACGTGTGGCTCTCTTTGGAGCAGCACTCTATCCATCAATGAACTATCTCCACTAACTCTACGGCTCACCTACTCTGGGAGGGATATACCTCCACCACACAATACTAACCATCAATCTGTCTATCGATCCAACGGCGACACACACACTCACTCTCTCTCTCACACTCACTCTACGATCCTCACATCTAAATAGATATCAACACGACACATTCCGACACCACACCGACCACCGGCGTGACGTAATGCCAATGCCAATGCCACTGCCATTGCCACTGCCACACAGGCGCACGCACGTCGAGAATCGGGCGCGACGTCGGCAGGAGTGCGATCACGCGAACGACGCGAGGTACTGTGCAACCACGCGGTCCCAGACGCCTTTGTGCTGGTGCAGCTGCTCGACCAGCCGCGTGATCTCGCTCACGCGCTGCGCCGTGGCGCCGGCTTCCTTGAGGTCGCGGCACTCGTTCGATAGCGTCGTGCTGAGGTTGTACAGCTGCTTGGCGCCAACGTTGCCGCACACGCCCTTGATCGTGTGTGCTGCGAGGTACGCCGTCGCGTGGTCGCCGCTCCGCAGCGAGCGCGCGAGGCTCTCCATGTTCTCCGTGTACTCGACCTCGAATTGCTCCAGCAGCTCCTTGATGAACTCGGCGTCGTCGCCGTATTGCGCCAGCTGATCGCCATCGAGGACGCTGGGATCGGGGCTCGCCATCGCGCGCACAAGAGAGATACAGATGGAGCCGAGGAGCGCGCGTGCTCGGGCGAGAGAGAGCGAGAGAGAAAGAGAAAGAAAGCGCGATGTCGTTCTGCTGTTGTTGCTGGTTACCACGCGTGTGCCGCTCGCTCTGCGTACCGTGTTTGGCACAAGTACGTACCCGTACCCTCGTTGTCCAACCACGCCACCCGCTCGCTCCCGCCTCCCGCTCGCTCACCCCAAAACCCCTTCTAAGCCACTTGGCAACGTGGCGCGCTGCCGAGAGATATTTCTCTCGCAATCACAGTCTCTCTCTCTCTCTCTCTATCGAGCACTCACGTGCGCGCGCGGCACGCGATCTCTCTCGCTCGCGTGAGATCGCCTGCAAGCCCAACAAGGCAAGCTCACTCGCTCACTCTCGCGCTCTCTCGCTCTCGCACCCTACCGCCCGGTTCCACAGCCAATATCGTCGCTCACGCACGCAACCACAATCGATGCAGTCAAGTCAACGGTGTATGATCGAGATCGAGGCTAGCTAGCTGGCTGGCTGGCTGGCTCACGGGTGCGGCCAGCCGAGCTTCTGGAATGCCACGTAGCTGTTCCAGAGCTTGATCATGCCGCGCACCTTGCCGTGCTCGTTGAACGACACGGCATACGCATAGTGCGACGAGAACGACTTGCCCGTCGGCTCGACCGGGCCTCCGGCGCCCGTGTGCGTGCCGTGGTAGGTCGCAAAGAACACGAACTCGGTGTGCTCGTCGTTGTGCGTCACCGAGTGCAACGTGTATCGCGCGTCGGGCATCGTGCTCTCGCAGATTCCCTTCATCCAGTTGGTGTAGCTACGGGCACCAACACCCCCACCAACGCAACGTGAGACGCGAGCGCCCAAACCAACTCGTGCGCACGCTGCTGCGCGCCTGCGTGCGCCAGCGTGCGTGCGTACTCGGACAGGAGCTTGATCTGCGGCAGGCCCTCGCACTCAAACGTCGCGTCATCCGATTGGTATTGCCCGCACACCGCGTGGCCCTTGCCCGTTTCGCAAGCCTCGAACCAGGCGCGCGCTACTTCATCGTTCGATGCTGCCATAGTGAATCACACGCACAAGAGAGCGAGCGAGAGAGGGGGCGAGCCAAGAGGTACTGCATCCTACTGCGGTGGCATCCGCTATTTATCAAGCATTGATAGCGCCGAAAACTCTCCGGAACAATCGGTAACGCAGTCAATCAATGTCGCATATGTCGCCCACGACCGATCGTGCAACAACAATAAATACACACAATACACTCGTTTGTGTACAATACAACAACAACAACAATCACCACCTACACCGGAGGTCGTGTCGTCAATGTCATCGAGGTCGGCACGGCCACTGCTGCGTTGAGTTCGATGGTCTCGATCGAGCCCACGGCAGGCGCGTCATCGTGAGCTTGTCGGCTCTCCTCCAATGCTCGGAGCTCGAACTGCAGCCGGCGATTCTGCTCCTGCAGCGTTCGCGTGTACAAGAGCTGGTCGATGCGCAGGTCACGAAACTCCTTGACCCACGCCGCATCGACCGCGTACAGGTCGCGCCACAGCTGCATGCTGCTCTCGCTCGCATGGAACGACAGCAGGTCGTAAGCGTGCGCATGCTGCGAGTAGAACGGATTCAAGAACGCCATTCGGTTGCAGTTGATGTAGCTCCACACCGACGGCGTGTCTTGCGCCACGCGGTTCTGAACGCGGTCTCGTTCGGTGTTGAACAGAAACGTGCCAAACCTCCCTGATGTCGAGTGGTACGCGATACATCGGAGAAACGCGGCATTGAACTCAAATGCATGCGGAAACTAGAGTTACACGCCATTCAACAATCCGTGTATGTGGGTCAATGTCAGTGTAGGCCATCCTCAACTTGTATGATCAACAACAACAACAACAACCAGCGCAACCAACAATACCTGCTGCAAGAGCTGCCATGTACAATCGAGGAACTGCACAAACACCGGCGATCGTTGCGTATCGTCGTGGTTCTCGTCGAATTGCCCCACTCGTACCGCAAATTGATGTCCTGCAATCACCAACACATCGAACCGATCTCATTGCCTTCAGCAGCGAGCGCGTCGTGCACGACCTTCATCAGGCGCTCGCGACGTACCGAAGCTCAACCACTCCTTCTCGATCAATATCTCGAATCCGACGATCGTGCGGTAAAAGTTACTCAACATCAGCTGCGCCAGCGACGTGATTTGCGGCGTTCGATCCCATCCGTCGCTACAATGTACCAGAGCTGAGTGGCCACGGTGGACACAACGCGCCACTTTCAAAGACGCGCGCAAGATCTACCCAAGGGAGAACAGCGACATCAAGTCAATCACTCTCAGTCAGCCAACCATCGTGACGATGACCGATCGTACCAGTCGAGAATGATCGAGCCACTTGGTGTACGCAAGCCCACTCAGCCAACCTGTCGGCCGGCTGCTGCCCCCATCCGCCTTGGGGTCTTGGATGTACTGGCAGAGGTCGAGCAGCGAGTTCAAGCTCGATCGCATGTCGTGAATGTTGTCAATGTTGAGGAACTTGATCTTACAGTCTCGATAGTGCGTCTCGCTCTCGTAACCCGCTCCCCTGCCACACGTCACGCCATTAGTTATACGCTTCACAAATATGCTCGCTATCTCTCTCGCTCTCTCTGTCTTTCACGTACTTGGCGCGGTTAGCCAGCGCATTCAATCGTGGCCGAGCATCAAACACGTAAATGTCGGTCGCGTGTTGCACAACCACCGCCGACGTTGAACCGTCTCGCACAAGGTTCACGGTCTGAATCTGCGCCGCACTGCTGCTCGGCGGAGCCTGCTCCGATTGTTCGACTCTCAACGGTCGCATCGGTGCGCCGTTGGTCGGCGGCGGCGGCGCCATGCCGAGTTGCTCAGGATCCACGACCTCGAGAATGGTCGAACGCGCGAGCTCGCACGAGCGGCTCGGATTGGGCTTGCTGGCTCGCTCCGAGAAGCGCTTCGTTACCGTCTGTACGCCGGTCGCGTCCGTGGGCGCCATCGACGCCGACATGACCGACGAGGACCCGAGTAAGGTCGGCACCGTCGTCATCGAGCGTATCATGTCGTTCGGCAAGTTTGGCACCGGCTTATGCGCCGTCACCGAGATCGGGCCTTGCGTCTGCCCGTGCACCTCGGGCACCTTGGGTAACTCGGTGTCGTGGCTCGGCGGGCACAAACTCTCTCGAATGCCGTCGAGCATGAGCTGGTCCTCGCTCGATGGCTTGCCCTTGATGCCCGTAAGAGGCTGGCTGCACCGGCAAATCGAAGCACCGTTCGTGTGCAGGTAACTGAGCGTCGGAACGCGGCCTTTCGAGCGCGAACGAATCGCCCCTTCGAGCTGCGCGTCAGAGATGCTCTGAGGAACGGCAAGCACTCGAGGATACGTCGGAATCTGCTCATTCATGATCCGCAGCGGATGATGAGCCCCATGCTCCCAAATCGTTCACGAGTCGTCGAGTACAAACCTTGGAGTAGTCCTGGTTAAATAACGTCAATCGCCACGCACGATTCGGCACTCCCATGCGATCAAACTGCCATGCCATGCCATCCATCAATCGATCTCGGTAAGCGACCACCATCATCGGCGAGCTGGCTGCACTCGCGAAATACCTCTCTCACGGCATCATACACGAACCATCCGTTCTGATGCAACGGAATGGGCTCCCGATACCAGAAGGCAAAGATGTCTGACACCTTGGTTCGGAAGCACTATCGTCGGGAGAACGCGACATGGATCGAACGAATCGGCAAGGTTATCAATTGCCCTCACAACCCCAATCAACCAACCGAAACCAACCCAAACCAACGGTGTGACGGCACCGTACCATCGGAATCAACAAGGTACTCATTCGCTGTACGCCTGCCTCGCCGTCGGGAAATGCAAGCTGAAACCTGCGAAAGTCCTTGCACCGAACCACCAGCGTATCGGCCTGAATGTATGTATGTGTGCGCGCGGGCTTGAGAGTGAGCAGCAGCGTCATTTCTATGATGGGGGGAGTCGTGACGCTCCGTACCGCTGCGTCCAAGCGATCGACCGAACCGAGAGGAATCGAAGTGACATACGGCAGATCCTGCCAGTCGTGCGAACTCGCATGATGAGCACACAAGCATCACCGCACCAGGCGCCAATCAGCGGTGCACTCTCAGCGGCATACCCATGCGTCATGCAGCTGCTTGTACTCGAGCATCAATCGGTAGTTGGTCACACAGAGAGTGGCTCGTGTGGTACGCGAGAAGGCCGGCTGCTTCGTCGCTAAACATTCCACACCAAGCTCTCTCGCTCGATCAGAAGAACGTCATTCGCTTCGGAAGCTTCTCCAGTTCGAGTTCGAGCTTGAGGGTTCGAGCTTGCCAACGTACATTCAATCGCGCGGTGCGATGCGACTATCACCTCGGGACTCGTGTGAACGATGCGCTCGCCGAACAACAGGTAGGTCTTGATCTCGGGTGGCGGAACACTGCGTCGTGCTGTCGGTGGCGGAACCGAGCGAACCACCAGCCGAACGAACGGTTGCTCGGCGCCGTTGTAGATCGAAGCGCTCAGGCTCAGGCTCTGCGATGCCGGGCGATGCGCGTAGCCCGCCGGCAGCTCGGGCGCCGGTAGGAGGCGGAACTCCAGCACGTCGCCGACCGACAGACGGCAGTGGCTCAGATAGTAATGGCGCGACAGCGTATCGATGATCGGCTCGCTGCAGTCGTTGATGTCAGTGCAGTGTTGCTGCACCGAGTGCGTGCGAATCAATTGCCAACGCCATGTGCTCGATGGATCGGACGACACTTCAAGCCATTGTTCCATGCGGCGGCATACATCCTGATCAATCCATCCAGTCAGTCAGTCATTCATTCACTCAGCCATTGTTGCTGTTGTTGTTTGTGGAAGGCCTGATTCGATTGTCGAGCGATGAGGGCAGCGGGTTTTGATTGAGATCGTACATGAGTTGTGGCTGTGCAATCAAAGACGATCGAGTGATTGCCGGAGGCCATGATCTCGAACACGAACGACATTGGTCGACGCAGGTACAGTTGACTCCAGTGCTCGAGCGGAAAGCTCGATAGCGGCAAGTGGTTCTCCATGTGTCGCAGCGACAACTGCGAGCTTGACTGTTGTATACAGCAGAACAGTGCGCGCGTGTGTGCATCATGCTCGCAAATGCCCAAGTGTGCAATGACGCGATCGAACAGCTGATAGTGTGTGTGTGAGTGTGTGGGTGGGTGAGTGGGTGGGTTTGCGTCAGTTTTAGCAATGCAGATCGGAGCGTGGATGTCGATATACCGCTTGAACCGGGAGCTCGCGATCGAGCTTCATGTACATGACGTGCTTGTCGGAGCTCGGTGTCGGCCGATAGAGCTGCACGTCGTCGTGCACCTGCGCGAAGAAGGCGTGCTCGTAGCCGCCGTGCTGCATCGCGCGGAACGACGAGTTGGCGAACGACAGCTCGTTGGGAGTATCGACCACGATCTCGACGAATAGAAAGCGCGAGCTATCGAACGAGGTCTCTTGCAGGAGCATCGGTTTGGTCTTGCGTCGATACTGGCATACCGACTACACAAACAAAACCGCAATCGCCGAGTAAGCGACAGTGCAAGCGTCCCAGTGCTCTCCTCAAGACCACCAACGAACGAATCAATGAACGAACGAATGAACGAACCAGAGGCGAAGAGCCCAACGCCAGTACCGCAGCGCGTGTATCGCTATCGCTCAACCATTCGCCCGAACGAGGGAGATACAGGCCGAACGCGAGAGTCGCATCGCTCTCGATCGGCAACGCGGGGTGCGAACGAACAAGCGCGTACAGCTCGCGCACGCTCACATGAGGCGGTAGCGTCGGGAGCACCAACGGCGCGCCTCCAAAGTCCGGCAGCGTCACTACGAGATTCTGCGCCAGCGGCGAGCTCGGCGAGATGACGTCGCAGCTGCTGTGTCTGCCCGAGGTGCCGCCATCGCTGCGATCCTGCACCGGAGTCGTCGGGGCACTGCCAGAGCTACCAGCTCTTCGCTTGGAGTACGCCCCGAACAGCGATCTCATGACGAAGCAGCCCGCCTCACGCGAGAGAGAGGGAGAGAGAGCGAGATAGCGAAGCGAGATTGGTGTGGGGGAAGCGAGGGAAGGAGCGAAAGAACAGTGGCGGGTGCGAAAACAGAAAAAGCATCGATGCGCCCGAAAAATACGAAACTTCACGACGGCGTGCCTGTGGTCGAGTACGAACCGCCTCTCAGGGGGGCCTCTCAGTGCACCAGCTTTTTTGCTGTTGTTGCTTCTCTTCTCTCTCGCACACACGCATATCTCTCTCGATCTCTCTCGATCGCTCGAACCCAATCGCTCGCTTGCCTGCTCTCTTGCTTGGTTTGTACCACCGCGCACGACTTGGTCACGATGAGGCTGATTGAATTGTACGATCCGCTGCTCTGGCTGCGAGCGGCGTCGCTCTCTTGCTGATGGGTTTGTGTTTGTGGCTCTCGCGCGCTCGTGACACATCGGCCTCCCAACGACAGCCGCATCCCTCTCCCGCTGTCAGTGGCTGAGGTACGAGCTCGTGAAACAGATACCGAGATACAGGCCCACCAACTCACTCGTTCGTTGTGTTACTGGCCCAACAGTACCAGCGAGGTCAGCTGTACATGATCGCCAAGTTCAGCCGCGAGAACTCTGGCAAGGGCGGCGAGGTATCTCTCCCACACACTCTCTCGAACTCTCTGTTATGCGGCGATGGATCTCACTCGAGGGATCGTGCGTTCGTAGTGGGTCGATATCTTGGTCAACGAGCCGTTCGACGACGAGCGTGGTAAGGGCCAGTTCACGCACAAGGTCATTCATCTCGACTCGTACGTGCGACGCTGCTTGCTCACGCCACGACACGAACGAACAAACGAACTCAATGAGGCTGATATCACCTACTGCGCGATAGGCACATTCCTGGATGGGTAGCTGCCATGATGCCATCGTCGGCGTTGGAGATCCACGAGAAGGCTTGGAACGCCTATCCATACAGCAAGACCGAGTACTCGGTACGAGCGCCGTCTCTCTCTCTCGCGTCCGATCGAGATACGACGCACGTTCGTTCTGCCTGCAATCTGACCCTCGTGCTCTCGCACCATTGCTTGGTGGCTCGTTTCGTTCGAGCGTCCAGTGTCCCTTTATTGGCGAACGATTTTCGATGACCATCGAGACGCGATACGTCGAGGGTGGACCCGATCAGGATAACGTACGCCCACTGGCTGCCTCGCACGCTGGCTGGCTGCACAAGCAGCGTGTGTGATGACCGCTCGTTGTTCGTGTAGGTCATGGGTCTGTCGCCCGAGGACCTGGCGGTGCGAGAGATCGACGTCATCAGCATCCGCGACGACCCGATCGCGCCCGAAAAGTACAAACCAGAGGAGGACCCCAGCACGTACCACAGCGAGAAGACCGGCCGTGGCCCTCTTGCCGCCGACTGGGTCAGCACCAGCGCTCCGCTCATGTGCTGCTACAAGATCTGTCGCGTGAACGTCGCTGTACGTCGCCCGCTTCTCGAGCCCGCCAGCCCGCTCGATCGATCCAACTGCCAAGACTTATCCTCACACGCGCGCGCGATGATCACAAACGCACTTTGGCATTTGCTTGGCGCGGTTACAGTGGTGGGGAATCCAAACTCGCGTCGAGGACTTGGTGCGCAGTGGTCTGCGAGACTTGATGGTTCAAGGACATCGCCAGGGTACGTGTGTTCGTTCGTGTACGTGCTCCCGCTCGTGCGAGCTGCCGCCTGACCACCAAGCACATGTGCGCAGTGTTCTGCTGGCTCGACCAGTGGTACGACATGTCGATGGAGGACATTCGCGCCTACGAAGCCGAGACGAAGCGCATGCTCGAGGAACGCAAGGCCGCAGAGGAGGCCGCCGCCCGCGAGGCCGAGGAAGCCGCCAAGGCCCAAGCCGCCGCGCAGCCCAAGTCCGGTTGGTTTTGGTGAGCGCACCTCGAGAGTGTTGGCGCGCGATCATGGCATCGCCATCGTAGTCTGACCTTGCTGCCACTCGCTCGCCCCACCGCAACTCTATCGTCTCTCTCTCTCTCTCTCGCATCTCCAGCATCTCCCATTCAACCCCCTCACCTACCTGAGCACCTCCCCGCATACCTCCTCCCCTTTTCATCCTCCGCTAGATCGTTGTCCGCTCGCTCTCACGCGCCTCTCGTTCTTTCGATGAGCGTGCATGCGACAGAGTGGACATGTTAATACAAGCTGTATAGTGCGGATTGAATGCGGCCATCTTCCACCACCCCAAACCGATCGAAACAATACAACATTACATCACTTGCTGCCAGTAACCACGGCCATCACGCTGCTACTCCTCGTACACCGACGGTGCATAGAGTTGCCGTGGTGGCACCAACAACGGAGGTCCGGCAATCGCGCTGGCCACGGCACTCTGCAGCCTCGAATGATTAGCACGTCATGGCGAATAGCAGTGCACTCGTCAGTGAGCGTACCAAGAGCGGCAACGGTATCCAAGGTAGCTGCAGCGCGAGCGACTGCTCATCGAGTGACTGAAGTGCCAGCTTCTCCATGTCCATGACGCTCAGGATGATTTGAGCCGTAAACGGCGTCAGGCGTGGTATCGCATCGCACAGCGCTCGCTCGTGCTGCCAATCCGCACACGTCAGGCGATTTGTACGCATTCACCACAGCTGCCGATCCGACGTACCACAGTCTCGGTTGGCAGCAACCATGGCCGCTGCGTCCATTGCTCGAAACTCTACGCAAACAGCCACGAGTTGAGCTCAGGCTCTTCCTCGCACTCTCGCTCGCCGAGATGGTCGCTGCCACGTACCGGCCAGATCTCACTGGCAACTTGAGCTGCTCCCTCGATGGCCTGGAAGACGAGTTGGCTGGCGTGCGTGGTACTCGAGTGCAAGCGCACAAGCAAGCGCAAGCCACGAGAAGCAACCGACTGCTCGAGCATCGAGAGTGCCTCTCTGGCGCTTCGCTCAAGAGTGGCTCGCCCGTTGTCGCACACGTCGACCAGCAGCCAGCAGTACCGAAAGCACTGATGCGCAAGAGAGTGCAACACTCCCTCCGTGTGTTTGTACGAGCGTATGAGTTCGTGCGCACCGAGCAGCAGCACGCACGAGAGCGAGTCCAGAATCAAGTGCCACGAGGCACTCTCGCGCAGAATCAGTTGCACGCCGCTGGTATGCAGTGCTCGCTGCAGTTCGAACGCCAGAGTGCACGAGCTCCACCACGCTCGGGAGGCAACGAGCGACACGCCGTACTTGCGAGTCTCTGAAAGTAGTAGTGGCCCATCGACGCGGCATGATGCATCTTGCAAGGCAGGCTGCTCATTGCTCGTCGCTTCCCAAGCGCACATGCCTGATGCACACGCGCCTCGAGAGTAAGCACCGGAACACGCGATCGGGCGATTCGCGAACGCCAACGTACGCTGCTCGACGAGTGCCAGCGACAGTTCTTCGGTCCCCGGTACCACGCCACCGAGAAGACAATCGAAGAAGCGCTGCATTTCGGTGATTGGTGTAGATTCCGGGTGGAGCGTCGGCGATAGAATCACGTAACGGCCCAAGCGACTGCGGTGCATCTGCAGCATCAAGCTCCAAGCAAACGACGGCCGATGCTCCAAGAGATCGAATTCAACCACGACCGAGAAGCTCGCGAGCTGCAATCGGCTGGGAGCTGCCTCCTTCTCGACACTCAGCACCACGCATTGTCTGACGGTCGAGTCCACAACGCGTATGTCAGGTATCCGTGCCACGAGCGGACGACGAAAATTACCGGGCACCAAGAGTGATCGTACGCGTTGTCGTGCCTCACGGCATACGGTTGCTCCGCATCGTAACACACGGCATTCAGCTTGCCAAGTAGCTCGCCGTCTTGATTCTTGATGAAGTTCACGAGCTCCTGCGCAATGACGAACGACCTGACGAGCACCAAGATCTGTTGCGAGCAGGATTAGAAGACCAACACGCCACTCTCCCTTTGAAGCTACCACTACCCCATCGCACCTTGGTGGAGCAAGCGCTGTGTTTGGCACCCTTGCGGTTCTCCTCGTGCTTGGCAGCCACCAGCAGTCGCACAACTGCTGCGAACCGCGGATGGTTGGCGTACAACCCTGCATCCACTTCGTCGGAAGCGAGTGACAGCGACTGATAAAATCGCTGGCCCGTCGGAGCTGATGCGGCACAGTGAGAGAGAGAGAGAGAGAGTCAGGGTATTGGTTCGCCATCTCATGTGCTCTGCTGCAGACGTACAACGTGCGAGAGCATCGCCAATAGTCGGAGTCGAGTTCATCATGTCATTGAGCATCTCCCACGACTCGCGAACTCCTTGATGCACCAACGACGACCACATTGTCGAACCAACTGACTGAAGAGCTGCAGTCTCTTCAGGCTCCAGGTCGTGTTGCTCGCTGAACAGAGCCTCGGCCTCGCCGAGGAGCTGCTGTGCCGTATCTGCGCGACATTTTCACGCTCATTCCGGTTACACGCAGCCAACTACCAGCAGCACGTCGCACGCGTGCGATGTACCTCCGGTCCACCAAACCGGCTCGAGGTCCGTGAGAGCAAGCACCGTACTGTTGTTACTCGCCGAGCTGCTATTGGGCGCTGGAACGAGAACCACCTTTCTCGTAGGCATTGTGGCTCGCCTCTGTCAGCAAGAGCGCTTCACCCGCGGACTGATGATGGCAACAAGCGTACCGGAGTCTCGGTGCCGCCTGTCAAGTGCTGCAATTGCTCTCGGTCTCGCTGCTCGGTGAATGGCTCACTGCAGATTGCAATCACCGGCACGCGCTGGCTCACCAAGCGGTGGACCTCGAGGTGCATGTACAGCTCGCTGTCTGCTGCTTGCGAATCGAACTCGATCACCAACAAAGTGGTGCGCTCGAGAGCTGCCTTGGAGCTGCGGTGAGAATCGTCGAGAGAAGGTCAGGTGCTACTCGAGAAGTCCATCGGTGCAAGCTGAGCGCGGGTTTCGGCACAGTACCAACGTGAGAGGAGCTCTTGCGTCGAGCCCAGGCGACCAACGAACGCGCAATAAGTCGCTTGAGGCGCTGGTTGAGGCGAGAGCGGCAGCAACTCGAGCATTGGCCTGCCGATGAGCGAGCTGTTGCACTCGTGCTGGATACTCCGATTGCACGACAGGAGATCGGCAACCGCTTCGTCGGAGGCCAGCAACGCCGTGGCTACTCGGCTGCCAGCACGAGCCACGTGCTGCTCGAGCAGCCACAGAGTAAGGATACGCCGAGGAAACGTCGGCCACACCAACAACACTGAGCTCCGCTCAAAGTCGTGCGCCTCCTGCAGAAGTTGTATCTGTGGTAGCGACATCTTGGTAAGCGGAGCAGCGACAAGACTCGGATTGGCCGACAGCGCGCATAACATACAAGGCGCTCGGAACACGGATAATGCCGCCAATCCTGCACGGCAGCACTACTCCTCGCCGCAACGCCCATCGGCGAATGCGCCGAAATGAGATGCTCTACATGACACCAACAACGCATCGGTTACGCGCATAGAGAGGAGAGGAATGCGCGGCGTGCCGGCCACTTACCTTGTCCGATGAGATGGAGGTACTCATCGACTGCGCCACGCGTAGTTTGCTTGGGAGGGAGCTTGGCAATCGGCACGGCGTTTGAAGCTGGCTGCCGCTGCGATTGCGCTTGTGCTTGTGCTTGTGCTTCGGGAGGTGGCTGTGGCAGCGCGACAGGGCTCGTGCTATCCTGCACGCACGCCAAATGGTGCAGTTGGTGATGCGGTCGTGGCGGGTTGATGGCCCTTCTACGATTGCGATGCTCGAGCTCCAGTAGCTCCTTGCGCTGCAGAAAGCGAAACTCGGAGAGTGGAGGATGCGAATCAATGGCTCCCAAGGCTCGGAGCACAAGCTCTGCATGAACCAGTGGCGCTATCAGTAACACATGCAACCGAGAGCGCTTTCCTCAGGCGTACCAAGAGCGTCCGGGGGCTCTCCAGGGTCGCCATCGAGTTCGCACGTGATCCAATGCAATTGCCGGCGCTCCTACACAACCATCGTTCACCGCGGGAGTCGGCCGATTGCGTCGTAAATGTCGGTCAATCGCCCATCAACAACGAACCAATACTGTAGCCCACGCCAGGTCGCTCAAAAGGTCGCGTTGCACTACATCGGGGCCAACCTGGAAGCGCTCGTGCCAATGGAACGGTGGCCGCAATGCCGGCAACGGGTTCAGCCGTTTCAGAGTAGAACGAACGGCTTGGGCATCAGACTGAGTGGGAGGGGCATTCACACTCGATGATTGAGGTTGAATATCTTGAGGTTGATCGAGATGTTCGATTGGAGTAGCGATACTTGATGATTGAGGTTGAATATCTTGATGTTGATCGAGATATTCAGTTGGAGTAGCGATACTTGATGATTGAGGTTGGATATCTTGATGTTGATCGAGATATTCGGTTGAAGTAGCGATACTTGATGATTGAGGTTGAATATCTTGATGTTGATCGAGATATTCAGTTGAAGTAGCGGTACTTGATGATTGAGGTTGAATATCTTGATGTTGATCGAGATATTCAGTTGAAGTAGCGGTACTTGATGATTGAGGTTGGATATCTTGATGTTGATCGAGATATTCGATTGAAGTAGCGATACTTGATGATTGAGGTTGAATATCTTGATGTTGATCGAGATATTCGATTGGAGTAGCGGTACTTGATGATTGAGGTTGGATATCTTGATGTTGATCGAGATATTCGATTGGAGTAGCGGTACTTGATGATTGAGGTTGAATATCTTGATGTTGATCGAGATATTCAGTTGAAGTAGCGGTACTTGATGATTGAGGTTGAATATCTTGATGTTGATCGAGATATTCAGTTGGAGTAGCGGTACTTGATGATTGAGCTTGATGCTGGTTTGAGAGCGCTACTCGGTTACGCAGTGGTGGCGATGCAAAGTAGTCGGTGTACCGATACACAAAGTGCGGCCCGAACGCCATGATCGGCCAGTAGCAAGTACCTGATCAACAGCAAGGCGAGAGACAACAACTCGGCGAGTGAGAGAGAGAGAGAGAGAGAGAGACGAGGAGCGTTAAGCAGTTGGTCAAGTGGTTGGTGCAACAAGAGGAGAGTCTGTATATCATCGGCGAAGGAGGCGCAGAAAGAAACAAACACGAGGAGCAGGATGAAAATATCTCGAAATATCTGCTGCGCTTGCGATCGCTCTATCGGTCGCTCTCTCTCTCAATCTCGTTACGTGCTCGGCTGTTGGGCTCATGCCCCACGCCGACCAAAGGTTCTATCGTACTCGGTTTACGAGGTCGTCGTTGTCGTTGACGAGGTCGTGGTTGTAGAAGTGGCGGCGGATGTGGTGGGCGTTTCGCTGGAGGAGGAGGAGCTCGACGGGGCGCCATCGGGTCGTGCACCCATGGCTGCGGGGTTCATGCTCGGATACAGCTGTTGCATACTTGCAGGCGACATCAGGAAGCCTGGAGGCGGCGGAGCCGGTGGCAGTGCAAAGAATCCGGCCGGCGGCACTGCGCCGATGGCAGGCATGTGATACGCTGGTGTCGCTGGCGCGCCGCCGCCTGAACCAAAGACCGAGTGAGTAAGCCAGTGCGTGATTGGGTGAGTAAGTGAGTGAAGGAGTCAATGGCTCGTGACGTACGCGAGGTACGCGAGTGTTGTGACGAGTGGCCCCAGGCGACTTTGAGCGGTACTCCGCGCACGGTGCACGAGCCGGCCAAGGCGCTCATGGCTGCCTCGGCGCCGTCTCTTGTGGTATACGATACAAACGCACACTTGGACTGATGTACAACGTGGATCGACTTGACTTCCCCGTAAGCGTAGAATACATCTCTGCGCCGGAGCGGCGGCATCGGCGCCAGTATCAGTATCGGCAGCGCGCGCTCCTGCTGCTGCTGCTACTACGGCGCTCCTCGTACCTGAGATCGTTGTCGGTCATGAACGGAGCAACGCCACCAATGTACAGCGTCGTAATGTCGGTGTCCTCGGGCGGATGCAAGGTGCCCTCCTTGGCGCGAGCCAAGATGCGCTTCGCCACCGGATCGTTGACGCCGTAGTAGCGATCCTTGATGTTCTGGTGTGAGAGGTCGGACTCTTCGGGCGGCTTCTCGTGGCGATACGGACACTCGCTACCGCGCGTGCAGGTGCCCTTGGCGAAGAACGAGCACACGTGTGGCAGGTTTCGCTTGAAGTACGGCTCGTGGCGTGCCAGCTTGGCAAGCGCATGGCTCGGTGGCGCCTTGCCCCACTCGATCTCGCCGGCAGCGATCTACATCCACACGTGGGTGAACCAACCAGAGGGAGTCAGTGAGTCGATCACGATCAAGCGCGAGGCTATCTTGATCCATCTCGCGACGTAGCAGGGCTGCTGGCGTACCTTCTTTTGCGCCTGGTCGGCAAAGTACTCACGATGGACGTCCGACTGTGGTATGGGATCGATCGTTGGCAGCACACTGTCGCGCACCTGAGTCGGGAGACCTGCGCCACCGCCACGCCACCACCACACACTCGTGTCAGGCAACGAGACTAGAGCGATGATCTCGATGCTCGTGGCGGCGCTGGTGGGTGTTGGCGCTCGCTCCGTACCGAACTGAAGGTCCAGCAAGCAGGTCTGACACACGTTCTTGACCTTGGCGCACGTCTGGCACACTTCGGTCTTCTTGTATCGCGCCTTGGGTCCCGGACGCCAGCGGAACACTGTGAATGGCCTCGAGCACACCTTGCACTCCTTTCCGAATGGCTCCTTGGTCTGCAGAGCAAGAGTTCAGCAGCGTACACGCGACACGACCAGCGCGAGATATCGCTCGCTCACACGCACCATTCGGACGTAGGGGTTCTCGCCGAGGCACGTCTCGCACACGACCGGGAAGTCGCTCGACTCGGCACCGGCCTTGGAGGCCTCTGATTTAGGACGCAGGCCCTTGGTAGACATGACGATGATGGATGATTCCCCAACGTCGAGCAACAACCAACGCGAGAGCGAGAGCGAGGGGTGTGTTGTGTGTTGTGCGCGAGCAGCAGCCGAGTGACGAGCAGCGATGCCTGACGACCGGGTTTCTTACCACCTCCACCTCTCGCATCTCGCGCGCGCACCACTGAATCGTGCGTCACTTACCGGCCAGGTGCAGCTCTCTCGGACCTCACCGAGTGCGTGAGTGAGTGGGTGTGTGTGGGTGAGTGTGTGATGTTGAGGTTGAGTCAGCGGCTCTCGATATGGAGCCGCACACTGGTTAGCAGTTCGCGAGCTGCACCAACATCGCCGAAGGTCGCCATATCTTCGTTGCTTCCTGCGCCGAGGCTGCTGCTCTCGACTGCCATCGCTCGAGCACGCAAGACACCACCGCCAGCAGCACTGCCACCACCATTCCAGCAGCATGCTTGTCGATCGGTGTTGCTGCCAGCCTCTCGTCTGTGGTTGCGTGGCGCCGCGAGCTACTCGACATCGCTGGTCGACACCAGCGAGCGTGCGACCTTGCTCGACGAGCGTCTGTGGGAGTTCTTCCAGAGCGACTCGTGCACCGAGGCCTTCGCGGCACGATACGGCTCGCGTGCGATCCTCCCCGAGTTTGTGAGGTTCTCGCGCCATCTCTCGTCGATCGTTCCGCCCGAGATACGCGAGCTGCTCTTGCGCTCGAGCACGACGGTACTCGAGAGCAACGAGCTGCTGCTGCCTCTCTTCCTCGAATACGCCGCCACGCACGAGGCCGTACCGACTCCCACGCAGCCCAAGGTATTCAGGAGCAGTACCCTCGACTTGTTCGACATCCATCCATTCATCAAATTGATTCGATTGATTCGTTTGCAGCGCCGTGAATGGAGGCTCGAGGATCTCCAGAACAAGGAGCTGTCGGATCTGCGCTTTCCCGAGAGCTGGTACCCGGAAGCTCGAGCCTTGAAGCGCAAGGTTGCGAGCGAGCGAGCGATCGATCGATCGACCTTGATGGTCGTATAATGGCCGAGTCGCTCACCAACCAATCGCGCTGTCGGTGCCTTGCAGATTACCTTGCACGTCGGACCGACCAACAGCGGCAAGACCCACACGGCTCTGCAGCGATTGGCCAGTGCGTCGTCGGGCGTCTACTGCGGACCGTTGCGCTTGCTGGCTCACGAGGTGTACGAGCGAATGAATGCTCTCGGCTGCCCGACCTCGCTCATCACTGGTCAGCAGCAGCTGATGGAGGCCGATGCTCGACACATCTCGTGCACGATCGAGATGCTCGATACCGCGAATGCAGTCGACGTGGCCATCATCGACGAGGTGCAGATGCTGGCCGACGACGAACGCGGCTGGGCGTGGACGCGGGCGCTCCTCGGCGTACCGGCGCGAGAAGTGCACCTGTGTGGCAATGAGAGCGCCAACGCGCTCATCGAGCGCCTCTGTCAGACGACCGGAGACGAGCTTAGCATCATTCGCTACGAGCGATTGTCGCCGTTGCGATGCCAGAGCACGGTCGTGAGCAGCCTGCGAGACCTCACAAAGGGCGATTGCGTCGTGGCCTTCTCACGACGAAAGATCTACGACTTGAAGCAAGCGATCGAGAGGAACACCAAGCACAAGTGTTGCATCATGTACGCACACCTGTCGTGCGCGCACCTGTCGTGCCAGCGATAATGATTCTGACAGAGTGTGGCCACAACGTCTGTGAATTCACAGCTACGGCTCACTTCCACCCGAGATACGATCACAACAAGCGAGCATCTTCAACCAGGGAGACGAACGAACGATACTCGTCGCGTCGAATGCCATTGGCATGGGCTTGAATCTGTACGTTTGTTGTCTCGCTCGCTCGCCTGGTGCGCATGAATTTCGCAAGCGTACTGACTCGTTGCACAACAGCAACATTCGACGAGTGGTGTTTTCCGATATCTCCAAGTACGACGGCTATGCGCAACGACACCTCAGCGAGAGTGAGGTCAAGCAGATCGCCGGCAGGGCTGGCCGATTCAATGGCGCATATCCCAAGGGCCTGGTGAGTTGCTTCCAGCCGAGTCATCTCGACTTTGTACAGAATGCGCTCTTGGCTCCGCTCGAAGAGACTCCGGTACTGCCCTCCGTTCCTGCACTCGCACTCCACTCGCGTGCATGCAATAACAGCAACAGCATACTGACACGCTGGTTCGATCGTTATTAGAGCGCGGGCCTTCGGCCGCAGTTCGAGCAACTTGGTACGTGTGCGATCGTGCGAACTCACTGATAGAACGTTCGACTGACGTGTTGGCTGTCGCGCACAGAGCTATTCACTCGCCATGTGCATGCGACGTACGGGTCGCACGTCAAGTTCTCGGGCGTCTTGAGACTGTTTGCGCGCTTTGCCACGGTGTCGAGCAACTACTTCTTGTGTCGCTTCGAAGATGTCCTGGTACGCGTGCGATCGACGATGCAGTGGCTCGCAAAGGCGTGTTCCAACCGCGGCCTCTCGTGAACAGGAAGCTGCCGAGGTCGTTGACGATGTGGAGCTGGAGTTGCGCGAACGCTACTTGTTCTGCTGCGCTCCGTCCTCCAAGAACGACACCTCATCCTTGTACTATCTACGCCAGTATGCCCTTGCCTATGCTGCGAGTATGCGAAGCTTCCGGAAATCGGGCGAGCGCCTCGAGGTTGGCACCGGCCAGAAGAACCTTCTGCAGCGCCTACAGTCACAGAAGCACTATACCAAGGAGATTCTCTCGGACCTCGAATCGGTGCATCACATTCTCGAGCTGTATCTCTGGCTCTCACTACGGTTCCCGCTCGTATTTACCAAAGCAGCGACTGCCGAACGGTAGGTGCTGCACGAGCACGCTCGATTGCCTGCTCCGTATGCATACGGCTACTAACCACCTCCTCTCGCCGTGCAGGGAGCGTGCTGTGTGTCATCGCTTGATTGAGGCCGCGTTGCTCGAGCTGGCGCAACCAGTCATGGATGATGTTGCCCGTCACAGCAAGAGCAAGCATCAGCACAAGCGCAAGGAGAAGAGCAAGAGCGAGAGCAACGCCACGAGTCGGAGCAAGCACTCGACGACGAGGCGCGATTATGTGTAAGTAGGTACACGCATTCTGGCTAGATGTCAAATATCATTATCAGGATCGCGTGTCCATTGAATTGAGAGAATGCGTATATTTGTACGAGAGAGAGAGAGAGAGAGAGAGAGAGAGACACCAGCGAGGTCAGAGTCACCTAGTGCCACAAGCCGGCCTCGGTCAGCTTGGCGCGATACTCGGTCAGCACTTCGAACTCCTCGTCAAGCGCAAAGTCAAGATGCTCATCTCCATCGCGGTAGCCAACGTCCTCGAGCACCTCGTCTTGCTGCTGGAGACGCGCCTCCTCCTGTTGCAGCCGAGCAATCATCTCAGCCTCGGTCTCGGTCTCGGTCTCGGTCCCGGTCTCGGGCTCTGCATCTTGTTCTCCTGTACTGGATGAGACCAAGTCACCAGTGGAGGCATCGCCGCTGGCCGGCGCGTCTGCTGCCGGCGCCTCTGATTGTTGAGCAAGAAGACGCTCGAGCGCCAGCTCGGAATCGCCGTCGCACTGTGTCAGCATGTCGCGCACCGCCTCCTCCAAGAAGCCCATCGCTACGATGGTTTGGATCTGTCAATTGTACGAGCCAGGCAACAAGCAGTGAGCTAACTACACTCGTGAGGCTCTCACGCCACCGCGCAGCGCCGTACAGCAGCATCGTTCGACTCGCTGTCCGAGCGCAACAGCTGCGCATTGGTCGAGAGAACGTTGATGGCGGCCTCTTGGTTGTTATCGACCTTGACGGGAGTGCAAATCAATGCCACAATGGCACCAACGAACTATGAGCTACAACGACCCGATGAGATGGCATTAGTGTTCGCGTTAGCGTACTTGTTTGAGAGCCTCGGCAGCTAGGTTCTCGTCAAAGCCCATCTCGACCAGTGCTGCACACATCGGCACCGTCAGTGTCTCACACTGCCACACACACGGCACTCACACTCGCTCACGCGTACAATCCAATGTCGTGAGGTCGACGTAGTTGCCTTGACTCGTCTTGCCGAAGCGTCGCTTGCGCTGGTTGAAGCTGCGCTGCTCCTGCAGCCGCGAACGGCGCTCGTAGAGAAAGTCGACTGTTCGCTCGAGCTCTCGGTTGCAGTAGCGCAGGCCGATTCGGCTCTCGGTGGCGGAGAAGCCGAGAGACAGCAGCGGCACGAGTTCATCGTCGGTGATACGGAGGCCTGTGCCCACACGCGCACACCAGCTAATCAGCGATGGATACGAGCGAGAGGATCGCACAGCTTCCAACGGCAGCGACACACACGAACGAGCGACGTACGGTGGATCTCTTGCTCGACGCGTTTCAGCCATTGTACCGAGCCACTCGTGTCTCCCGTGTGATAGGCAAAGATGGCATTCAACAGGTGCAACCGAACGAACATCACCAGCTCGGGGCAGAGCTCGTCGTTTTGTATCATTCGCTCCATGTTGTCGCCGCGCAATCGCTTGAACGACTCGGAGGCCTTGGTCAAGCGCGCGTACGCCTCGGTGAGGAACGCCGGGTCCTTGAGTTTGAAGTAGTTCCACGCCAGGTCGAGGCAGAGCAAGCCATAGTTGTCGATCGTCTCCAGGAACTCGGGCTTGCTGTACCGAGCGTGCCGTGTCAGATATCGTGTACTGCAACGGCGGGGCCGTGGATCTCGTGTACCATTGCAGAAAGCCCTCTCGCTCCGCAACCAACATCAACTCCAAGGCCAGTCGATAATCGCCCTGCTTCATGAATCCGATCGCTGCAGTGCGTAGGGATCAGTCAGGGCTCTCGCGCGACATACTGCAGAGTGTTGCAATGTAATGTGGCCACGGTACCCTTCTGATGCAAGCACATGCCGAACGTGATCCCGTCTCGTGTAGCCTTGTCGAGAGCCACCAGGTTGCCGGCTCGGTCTTCCACTGCACCGAGCGAAGCAACGCGATTTGAGGCAGTGATCGACGATGCCGCTCACATACGTCATACACATACCCTCAAAGTAGTACTCCGAGCGAGACACGTCGTTCTTCATCACATCGGCAACGACGCGGCGAACAGTCTCGACCATGGCGGCCTTGGCCTTGGTGTCCTCGACGACCTGCTGCGTTTGAGCGACTTGCGCCGCCGACGCCTCGATCTTGACCATCAGCTTGCTCTTGGCCGTGATCTTTTGGTCGGCGAGCTTGACGTCGTCCACCAGCCATCTGCGCGACGACCCAGGATCAGAGGCGACTCGGCCGCTACTTGTGCGCAGAAGGGAGCATAGCCACGCACCGGCCAGCCGCGAGGAGCCGCATACCGTCGGGCGCCACCGACGCCAACGGCGCGATGAGCGCCTTGAGCTCGCCCGCCGTGCTCTGCAGCGACACCGGCACCACGCCGCTCCAGCCATCCTTGCCCTGCACCTTAACGCTCAACTCCACGAGATCCGAGCTCGAACTCGTCGACACATCCATCATCTCTCCCGCACGCAAGCAAGCAAGCAAGCAAACAAACAAACGAATGAACGAGAGGCGCGCAGAACAGCACAGGAATGCCGTGCCCCGGTGTGCCCCGGTGCCTCTCGCTCGTCTCTCTGACGCGCTGCTTCGTTCGTTTGTTTACTCGCTCGCTTGCTGCTCGATGGATAGCGTCGCGGGCGTGCTGGCGAAGCTCGCGAGCTTCGATGCGGCGGCTGAGGAGGCGTCGATGCGTGTGAAGGGCGAGGCACGGCGAGTGGTGGATGGCGTGTCGGTGATGGGCGTCGGTGCGTGCGGCAGGGCGGTGGTGAGCGTCGGAGTGCAGCCGAGTGCGTCGTCGCTGCGAGCCTCGCATCTCGCTGGCTCGCTGCCGGTCAGCAACGCCGTTATCGAGGGAGGCATCGAGGCCGTGGCGGCGGTGACCTCGCGCCTAGAACCGAGTAGTTTGATCGACGAGTTCCTGGCCGTGGCGCCGCACGAGCCACCGTCGTCGTCGTCGTCATGTGCTGGAGAGTCTCGTCGACCGACGCTGCCGCCGCTCGGCGACTCGTCGCTGCTGTGGCGCGCTCCGTTCGACGCCTCACGCCTCCTGACCATCGCGGCATCGTCCAGCCGCACGGCACTTGCGCTGCCTCCATTGTGCGCGCAGCCCCGACTCGATACGCACTTTACTGAGGTTCGCTGGCGTGCGGCCACATGGTGCTCCATCCCACTGACGCCTCGTCGTCGGCCTTGCAGGTGCGCGTGGCGTCCGACACCGAGGGCCAAGCCACGAACTCCATGTCGCTGCTACGTCGCCCGGGAGCCATCGAGGACTTTCACCGAGGCTCGTCGTCTCACGTGCCGTTCTTTCCGGGCGGCGCCGAGCTGCCCAAGGAGCAGGCGTCGCGTCGCGCGCTCGACCGCTCGACCGTCGTGCTCGACTTCGACCTCGAGAGCCTGAAGAGATGTACGACCTCTCGTTCCAACGGAACGCACACGACCACTTCCTCTCTCTCTCTCTGATTCATGCCATGCACGCGTGTGACCCGTAGCCAACAAGCTCAAGACGCGCGCTCCTGGCTTCGCGAGCGCATGCGTGTTTGGCGAGGACGACGAGGCAGCAGCTGCAGTCGCTGCTCCTGCTGCCGAACCAACGGAACACGTTGCGACAGTGACGACGAGCTCGGTCGCGTCGTCGCGTCGATCCAACCTCTCGTTCAAGTTCGTCGATGTGTTCAAGGACGATGACGGCGACGCCGACTTGTTCGCGACGCAGGTCGATGAAGACGAGCTCGATACCGAGCCGGATCGCGCCGCAGCCGAGCTCGACGCTCCGGCTGCTGCCTCGGCGAGCCAGCCGAAACAGTCCGCGAGTGTCCTGAACGCAGGAGAAGGCGCTGCGGTACGTCAGCGTGAGAGAGATGCACATCCATCGATCGATTGATGTTGACCTCCGCAACCGAGCGCAGATCGATGCCCTGGACGCCGAACTCGACGCGCTGCTGCTTCAGAGCGATGTACGGAACCACACCCGAAGCAACCATCTCTGCAGAATGGCACGCACTCGATTCGCTTGCATTCGATTAACTGTGGCGTGGTCTTGGTGTTCTGGCAGAACTGGCTGCTACAAGCGCGAGCGCAGGCCGAGAAGGACCGCAAGACCAAGGAGTGGGCCGTGCAGCTCGACATGGACATGAGCGAGTTCAACGACCTCGTGCCCAACATGGCGCTCC
>Ga0209935_1002130_pt1 | contig 25891 bp, 37 predicted proteins | sample ThiBio_1000_plan_2_FD_183958 | JGI IMG/M metagenome (GOLD analysis project Ga0209935, IMG submission 183958) | Wastewater bioreactor microbial communities from Cape Town, South Africa - Thiocy_cont_1000_plan (SPAdes) | ecosystem: Engineered > Bioreactor > Thiocyanate-remediating >...
TGGCAGTCGCCGCCGAAGCACGGTCTGCTACTGCTGGTGCTCTACTTTGTGTTTGCGGCGCTGTCGCTGCTGACCGAGCTCAAGGTCATCTTCTAACCAGCCTCTGGCATCGCGGGCATCGTGTCCGATGAGCTCATCCTTCATTCCTTCACTGCTTGATCTCGTGTTATAAAGTTGTTGCGTTTTGTCCAACCAATCATTTCGAGCCTGAGTTGTATCCAAGCACATCGAATCACATCATTTCCAGCAGTCAATCACCAACAACCAATCAATCGTCACCATCATGACACAAGATGTGTTACAGACACGAGCGAGGCAGCAGCACAAGGAAACGAAGGAGAGCATCGGCACCTGTGTGTTGCTTCGATTGCTGGACAGTGAGTGCCTCTCTCTTTCTTGAACTACATCACTCTCACAACGAGAAAGAGAGAAACCCATCGAAGAACTCGAGAGAGATCGTGTGATATGGTCGGTGATTGTGAGTTTGATTGATTGTGTGGTTGTGCGTGTGTTGGCTGTTCTTTGAGAGGGCGCGATTGGAGGAGGTCAAGAAGATATGGCGCATTGGTTCATTGTTCGGCGTCATCGAATGCGAGAGAGATGCTCGTGCGCAACCGCACGCCCTTCTCGCTCATCAGCTGCAGCAGGTCTACAGCCTCCAACCAGGAGCACGTCAAGTCCTGATTCACGCCCAAGCGACATAAACGGCATAAGGTGGGCGGCCTGCCCCCCCGCCACCTCCAGCATTGAGATTGTCCAACTTATGGCCAAAAGACTGAATCAATGCCTTCTCGAGCTTGTAACGGAAATCAACGCTGGTCGTGCTGTACAGCCAAGAAATATGGCGCATGCCAAGGGGTGCATACTTCTGGTACCAACGCTTCCTGATACCGGTTACGCCCCTTGAGGTAACACCAACCCAGACGTTGCGTGAACCTTGCGTAAGCCGGGCTACAGATGCTCGCACGCTCCTTCCTACGTCAAGGTAACCTCCCGTAATCGGCACAAGGTCCGCACGGTATGCGGCAGCAAAAGTCATTCGCAGTGGCTCCAACAAGATGCCGAATATTCCGGAGCGCCTCAGCTTAACTATGCTCGGCAATAAGCTTGGATTTGCTTTGCTGCCGGTGACATGGAAGCTCATGAAGCCTTGCCCATGGCTCCTGGAACCGCCAACACTGCCACAATCCAATACGTCCAACCGACCACTCAATCGAATCAAGTTGAGATTAAAGATCCATTCCATTGATTCGATTCCAAACATTGACCATCAATATCAATCACACAATCACACAATCCAACCAAAAATACAATCCCATTCCAAACCGAACCAAACCAACAACGAGAGAGAGAGATCAAAGGATGTTGACGACTCCAAGCTCTCCTGTCGCATCGAAACATCGAATCAACTCATCGAGAGACGGTCGATCTCTCGCATCACACGACACCGCTCTCCTCAACATCGATGCTTGTTCCGATCCAAGTCGTTCTGCCGAGATTCCCCAGTCTCATCATTGCCGTACTCAACCACTCCTGTTGATCGAGATGTGACACTGAATGGATATCCCGACACTGGATGACTGCCATTCACGATCTCGAATCCAAGAACTCCAAGCTCGAACACTGATTGTCGAGAGTAACCCAGCTCCACTCCTTGCCTTCGATTTGCTTTCATGGCTGATTCCAGAGCCGGATGAAGTTCTGGGGCAATGTGAGCGTTTCCCCATTGATGACCAAGAGCCGCCATTCGATGAGGAGCCCAGCCCGCTGCCTCCCTCCTCACGCTCGCCTCTCCTCCTTGCAACGATGGCCGCCACCCCCAAGCTCACGTTCTTCGACCTCGGAGGTCGAGGTGAACCGATCCGCCTGGCGTTCTTCGTCAGCGGCATCGAGTTCGACGATCATCGCATCACGCACGCCGACTGGCCGACGCTCAAGCCCTCGACGCCGTTCGGAGGCCTGCCGATGCTCGAGCTCAACGGCGTCACGTACAGCCAATCGAACTCGTTGTTGCGATACGTTGGCAAGCTCGGAGGCTTGTATCCAACTGATGCGATCGACGCGCTCAAGGTCGATGAGATTCTTGACTTCGTCGAGGTGCGATGGCGATGGCGATGGCGATGGCTTCAACGAGCCGCCCCAACTGACATCGAACGAATGGCGCTTGGCGCGTGGAACGACAGGACATGACGCATCTGCTGACGCCGTCGTTCCGCGAGCAAGACAACGAGAAGAAGCTCGCCTTGCGTGCCGAGCTCGTAGCCGTCGCCCTGCCTCGCGAGTTCGGCAACCTCGAGGTACGCTGCTGCCGCACATATCTTCTATCTCTCTCGATGGCCCAGCACTGATGGGATCGGGTGTTCGGACGATGGCAGCGAGTGCTGGCTCGCAACCATGCTGCTCCGTGGGTCGCTGGCGAGCACCTCACGATTGCCGACCTCAAGCTCGGCACGTTCTTGGCCTGGTACGTGTCGCATTCTCGCGGACGACCAACGATGAATGCCGATGATTGGGCTCATATCTGATCGAGCCTCGTCGCTTGTGCCACACGTACAGGTTCTCGAGCGGCTTTATCGGCATCCCAGCGACTGTCTTCGTACGAGTCTCATCTCGAGAGATTGGATCGAATCGATGGCTGACTTGGGATACCACATGCGTTTGATCACACAGGAGCCGTTCTCGCACGTGGTTGCGTTGCACCAAGCCTTTGTGACGCATCCCAAGGTGCAGGAGTGGGACGCTGCCCACAAGCCATCGCACTAGGTCCGACCGCTGTGTGTGTCTGCGGTTCTCGCCGTCGATTCGTACGCTCGCTCCACACTTCTCAAGCATCAAGCAGTTTACTGTACTGCAATCAATCTATGGTACACGAGCGAGTATGAGAGGCATTGATGCCTGCGTGAACTGAAATACAACAACAGCCATGTCGACAGCGACGACATCATAACGACGAGCAGCTGCTTCACACGAACGAACTAAAGTCGCGAATGGCCGAGATGGCGGCCGACGGCAACAACAACAACGACGGCAGGAGCATGCGCAACTGCTCGGGCGACAGAGACATCATCGATATGATCGGATTCGCGTTGCTACACGATCGAACGTGGATGGTTGGTTGGTTAGTTGGTTCGCCTGTGACGGCAGCAGCGATGTAAGCGGCAGCGAGCGGGTCACGTACATCTCTTGCCCGGCGAATGCAGTCCACTCGGCGATCGTTGGGTCGCTGCTTGGTCCAGCACCAGCAGGCGCGCCATCGTCATCGTCATCGTCCTCCTCATCGCTGCCATCGTGGTTGTCAGACTCCTCATCATGCTCCTCGCTCTGGGGCTCGTCCTCTTGGTTATCCTCGCTGAGGCTCAACAGGACCTCCTCGGCCTCGGCCGTATCGCCATTGGCATCATCATGCTCGTAGCTGCCATTGCCGCTGTCGTTGGCATCATCGTGGTCACCCGGAGACTGCGCTGGCTCGTCATCGCGGTCGTTGTGTTGGTCAGGAGCATCATTGTCGGTATGGTCGCTGCCATTGTCGCTGCTTGGTCCAGCACTTGGTCCAGCACCAGCAGGCGCGTCATCGTCGTCGTCCTCATCGCTGCCATCGCGGTCGTCAGACTCCTCATCGGGCTCCTCCTCCTCATGCTCCTTGGTCTCGGGCTCGTCCTCTTGGTCATCCTCGCTGAGGCTCATCAGAACCTCCTCGGCCTCGGCCGTATCGTCGTCATCGTCAAGCTCGCTGTCGCCGTCCTCGTCGTCATCGAGCTCGTCCTCCGAGATCGGAGCAATGTCCGACATCGAGTCCAACGAGCCCGGGGAGTACTGCTGCAGCCGTTGCTTGAGGCTCTTGATCAAGGCCGCGTCGGCGTCACGCTTCTCCATGAGCATCTCGATCGTGGTGGCCATTTGGTCCTGCGACTTGATCGAGCTCTCGATCGTTTGCCTGTAGGAACGAGCATCGATCCGAGTCAGCGATTAGCACATGATATCGAGTGCTCGATCAAGTTGCGCAAAGTGCCGCAAAGCTGCGTTCTCGACACGTACGACCAGGTATCGTTCTCTTGCCTGAGCGCCTCGAGCTGCTCGGCCGTCTGCTGGATCAGCAGCTCATTGGCGAACATCAAGGCCTCGTACTCGCGCTGATAGTGCTGCACCTTCTTGCTCTCGAACGCCATCAGGGCGTTGGTGATCTCGTTCTCGACGCTGCTGGCGAGGCGCATGTTGGTAGCCTCGAGCTCGGCAGCGTGCTCGTTGGCTTCTCTCTCGGCTTGGCGGCTGAGCTGCAGCTGCACATTAGCCTCCTACATAGCCGCATCGCGGACAACTCAGTTTAGTGATTGATGCACCACACGAGGCCATCAGAGATGAGAGTCGTTACCTTCGCTGTGGCTTTGAGGTCGGCATTCGAGGCCAAGAGCTCAGCATTCGCTGCCTTGAGGTTGGTGTTTGCTGCCGAGAGCTCAGCATTCAAGGTCTCGAGCTCGGTGTTCGCTGCCTTGAGGTCATCATTCAAGGTCTCGAGGTTGGTATTCGCTGCCGAGAGCTCAGCATTCAACGTCTCGAGGTTGGTGTTCGCTGCCTTGAGCTCGGTGTTCGCTGCCGAGAGCTCAGCATTCAAGGTCTCGAGGTTGGTATTCGCTGCCTTGAGGTCGGTGTTTGCTGTCGAGAGCTCAGTATTCAAGCTCGCAAGCTCGGTGTTCGCTGCCTTGAGGTCGGTGTTTGCTGCCGAGAGCTCAGCATTCAAGGTCTCGAGGTTGGAATTCGCTGCCTTGAGGTCGGTGTTTGCTGTCGAGAGCTCAGTATTCAAGCTCGCAAGCTCGGTGTTCGCTGCCTTGAGGTCGGTGTTCGCTGTCGAGAGCTCAGCATTCGAGGTCTCGAGGTTGGAATTCGCTGTCGAGAGCTCATCATTCAAGGTCTCGAGCTCGGTATTCGCTGCGTTGAGGCCAGCATTCAATGCATCAAGTTCGATGTTGGCTGCCTTGAGGTCGGCGTTCGATGTCTCGAGCTCACCATTCAAGATCTCGAGCTCAGCGACGCGATCGAGTGCCGACTGTAGCTGCTCGCTCAGGGCGGCGTGCGACTGCTCGTTCGAGGTGCGGTTTGCCTCGATCTCTGCGTTCAACTGCTCGACTTGAGCGAGCAGCTTCTCGGACAACTCGAGAGCCGATACGAGCTGCTGGTCGTCCTGGCGCGCCAGTAGCAGCTCGTCCTCGAGACCAGCGGCCTTGGCGAGAGCGGCGTCGAGTTGTTGATTGGCGTGGTCGAGCTCCTGCTGCAGTCGCTCTTCGCTGGCCGTCGCGGTCTTCAAGTCAGCGAGAAGCACCTCTTTTTGCTCTTGGAGCTGCTCGTGGCACTGTTGGTGCGTGGCACTACTGTCGACCGCTTGCTGGAGCTCGGCAGTGAGCTGTTCGACCGATCGCTGGAGCTGCTCGATGGTATCGTCGCGTTGTTGCAAATGGAGCGAGTGATGCTCGATGGTATCGTCGCGTTGTTGCAGCTGTCGTGAGAGGAGCTCGATGGCATCGTCGCGCTGTTGCAGCTGTCGTGAGAGGAGCTCGATCTGCAGCGAGTGCATCGGCTTGCGATGAGCCACTCCCGAGCGACGGCGCGATGCAGTCGTGCTACGAATGGCGACCGGCGAGATATCATCGAGCGGTCCGGTCGGCGTGGTTGGTGTTGGTGGCACGGGGACATTACTCGCAATCGCAGCGTTCTCATCCAACTCAGTCGGTGGCGCCATCGATATGGTGGAAGCCGGTGGAATGCTGAGGCTGCTGGCTGTCGGGAGCACGAGTGGCGTCGCTGAGCGCAGCAGCTCGGCAATGTCCATGCCGCCGCCATTGTTGGAGGTAGCACCGTCAGTCTTACGACGCTTGCCGTTGCGCAGGCTCACAAACTCGCTGTTGGTGGTCGGATGCGGCCGGAAGGTGTACGGCGACTCGGACAGCTTGCGCTTGCGCAGGAACAATGGCCCGGCCGAGCTCGCGAGCAGACGGTCGTTCTCCTCGGTCTCGCTGGTCGAGGGAGACGGCGCTGATCGCTCGTTGTCATCCTCATCATCGTCGTCGTCGTCTTCATCCGACTCGAGCGTGTGACCTTCCGAAGGTTTGCCGTTGCGTTTTGAAGAGGTTGCTCGCCTTGTGGTGGCAGGCTGCCTGAGCTCGAGCTCGAGGTCATCCTCGTCGAGCTCCTCAACATCTTCATCGTCCCATTGGACCTCTTCGTCATGCTCGGCGGCATCCAGTGCCTCTTGTTCGTTGTCGTCATGGCCACGACGCTCAGGTTGCTCTTGATTGTTCGTGTTCTCGTTGCTGGTCTCTTCGAGCGAGTGCTGTTGTTGTAGAGTGTCTCTCGAGTCGTCGGTGTTGGCATCGGCTTCCAGCGCCTTCCCGTCCTCGGTAGAACTCTCGAGCATAGCTGCCGCCGATGGAGCGACGTAGAGCTCGACGAATAGGTCGTTGTTCTTGTTGGCGTTGTTGGCCTTGGCACCACCAAACGCACCACGGAGCTGGAGACGCTCTCGTTGCTTGCGAGATCGCTGTCGGGTCCCAGCAGCGGCAGCGGCGGCCTGCTTATCGTTGTTGATCGATTCCCAGTCGGGATGCTGTACGGGATCCTTCCACGCTGGATCATCGATAGGTGCAGCAATGCTCGGGGCCGACGGTATACGACGTGGCGTGATGTTGTTCATGAGCGCCATCAACGACGGAGCGCGGCGGATGTTCTGTGTTCCGCGTGCTGCTGTCGCCGTCGTCGTGGTGTTGGTGGTGAGGGGTTTCTTGCCAACAGCTCCAGGTCGTGGAACATTGGAAGATATGACGCGCGGAGGTCGAGACATGGTTGCGTCGATGTACGGTGCGTCGGAGGGCAGATGAGCGAGCGAGCGGGCGGGCGGGCAGAAGAGACAAGCAGCGCCACACGAGCGACGAGCGACAACGACAATGGCGCGACCAACGATTCAAAAGCGCGGGAAAAAAGCGCGGGAATGTAGCAACGATGCACGCACCACACGGCATGATCGATCTATTACTGTATCGACATTGCTCAAGCGAGAAAGAGAGGGAATAACAACGAGTGAAGACGATATGTGAGAGAGAGAGAGAGAGAGAGAGTTGGGGGCACGAGATAGAAAGATCGAGATCGAATTGTGAGTGAGAGTGGGAGAGCGAGAGAGTTGTGATGGATAAGGATAGTTAGCAGTAGAGAGGATAATGTTACACGTGGAGGAGGCGACTACTCAGCCAAGACTCGCTTGGTTCGTTTGCGTGAAGACTTGCGCGTATTCGCAGACTCGGATTCGACTCCTGTCGGTTCACCGACCTCACGTGATGGACTCGATGGACCGCTCGATGCTCCGTTGGATGACGACGACGAGGATGTTCGTGAGGTGGAACGCTTGGCCGGGCTGGCCGCCGCAGCGTTGCCACCGGCGCCGTTGCTTGCCGCCGAGCTGTTGTTGCCGCTCTGGCTCGGGCTGTCATTCACCTCGCTCTTTCGCGAGCGCTTGGACTTGTTGGTGCTCGGACTCCAAGAGTTGCTGCGTGACATGCCTTTGGTAGGTGACTTGGCCAGCTGCTCCATGCCCGAGATGGCTGTTTCATTCACGCGAATGCACGGTAAGCAGGTGCAATGTACGAGCGAGAAGGCACTTGAGAACGAACCGGCTTCACGAATGGCGTCTTCGTCTTCACCACTGGCCGAGCTCGAGCGTGAGTCGCTGCTTCGAGTGAGTGGGTTGGCGTTGCCCGTGTTGATGGATGTGCTGCCGCCAGCACTGTCAGTGCGACGTCGCTTCGCTGGCTCTCCGATGGAAGAGGCATCGAGCTCCAGCCGCTTTCGCACCATCGAGCTGTTGATACGGTTCAGCTCCTGTCACGACGACGACACGAGGGTCAGCGTAATCATGTGGGAGCCAGCTGGAAAGCCGCACGTACTTGAGATGGACTTGAGCCAATGCTAAAGCGCGACGTAGCACCGGGGACGGCTCTTGTGCGCTGCGAGATGGGCGAGATGTACATGTTATGTGTACTTGCAATCTTGATGGGAGACTGCGGAATCGACTCGGGTACGTTGGCGGACGACGGTGGCTTCAGGCGCGATGGCGTGCGCAGGCCGTGCGCGAGCGTCGAGCGCGGCGGACAGAAGCGCAAGATGAAGGTCTCGAGCCGATTGATAAAGATGTCGTTGTAGAACTTGATGATATCGCCGCGCTCGGTCTTGTTCGAGAGTACGACATCGCGCCAGATCGAGGGGCTGGCTTGAGCCTGCAGGCGATAGTTATCAATGATTCGCTGGAAAGTCATATCGTGCTTGTTGGCACGGCAAACGCCATACAGCGTACAGATCAGGATCTGCGGTGGGAGTGGCGGTGAGTTGGTGGGTTTGCAGCTCGGGCGCGATCGTCAATCATGGCGTAGGAGCGACAGCGTACTTGATCCAAGTGGCGATTGCGCAGAATGTCGGTGAAGCAAATGATGACGCTCGACAAGGCACTCGAGATTTGCTCGAACAATACTGATGGAATCTGCAAGCCGACACACAGCTCTCGCGCTCGTCGGGCAGCAAGTCCCACGACCTACACGGGATGCATTGAGTGGCGGCACTGGGCCAATCGTGCATCGACATCGACATACCTTGCGAAAGATCAACTCGAGGCTATTTTCCTTGGCGTTTCGCGATGTTCGCGGAGAGCGGAATGGTGACATGAGACCAGGCTGAGGCGACTGCAATCCGTAGGACAGCGTGTACGAGTGCTTGGGCGCTGGTGAGCTGGCGGCCGTGGAAGAGAGACTCGGCGGAGGCATCGAAGGAGGCGCGGCAGTCATTGAGGAAACTCCTGCGGCGCGAGGAGTGGTGTCGGCATCTCCCAACGAGTGCGGCGTATCTGGTGCTCCTGTTACTGATACCGCGGGGACCACGAGATCATTGGGAGGAGCCGAGGTTGCCTCGTTGGCGAGAGTGTCGGTGGAGGGCTTTGGTGCTGCTGGAGCTCCAAACTGCAGACGGCGCGCAGAGGTGGTCGGCTCTGTATGATGTGATGAGAACGGTGCTACGAGCACCACCACGACGACGACGACCACGACGACGAGGAGGACGAGGAGTTGTTGGTAGTGGCAACGTACGGGTAGAGCGCACTCGTGAGATTGGTGACGCAAAAGTAGCAGGCGAGCGCGTGACGGCCGCGGGTGGATGATTGATTGCCTCGAGCAGCTGTTCCTGCAACTCCTTGGACAGCATGCCGTGAATGGGCGAGTTATCCTCCCAGGCACGAACTTGGAGCACAGTCTCTTCGACGGCCGTCAGGCGCTGCACGACAGCACGCGGTGGATTGCCGAGGCACCGAATGACAATCTCGATCAATTTGCAGACCTCGAGTGGCTTGACCTCGAGCAAGTCGAGGATCGTCATGCAGTTCGAGTCCATCTTGAAGCAAAACTGCACAATCTCGATCGAGAGTGCCAACAGTGCTCGATGGAAGGTTTCGTTGCTCAACAATTGTGGGAACTTGATCTGTATCGTACAACGCAATCATGTCAACTGTGCGAACGAGCAAATGGTCTACGGCGAGAGCAAGAGAGGGAGAGCGCAAGAGAGCGAGCAAGGAGACCGTACAGTATGAAGACGAGTCTCCTCAGCCTGCAGGATCTCTTGCAGAATGTACAAGTAAAATCGAATGGCAAGCTCGCGTCGGTCGGCGTAGGTCTTAAAATCGACAATGTTGCAGAGTTCGATGTAGCGCCGAGTGAAAGCATCGTGAGAGAAGCCGAGCGCATCCAGATAACGCTTGAGTCCTGGTTGCAAGTTGGCACTCTGCGAAAGCAGGGCGGGCGAGCGTGAGCAATGTTGTAACGCGAGAGCATATTCGAATCAAGGCACGGCAACGTACGGTATTCTCGACCGTTCTTTCGAGCCATAACGCATTCGAAAGGGTCTGGCGCATGGGAGTCTGTGGTTCACCGATTTTGCCTGAGGTGTGATCGGGCTGAAGGAATGCTTGTGGTTGATGAGGATGTGATTGAAGTTGAGCTTGCTGTTGAAGCTGAAGCTGAAGCTGTGGTTGCGATTGTTGATGCGGCTCGTGTGCTTCGCCAGAGATCATAGAGTCGGTGGCTGGCAGAGGCGGTGCCGACGAGAGGAAGGAAGGCGTGGGAGGCGCGGTAGAAGCTTGCATGTCTGCCGAAGAAACCGATGACATTGCCATGGCGGTGGCGCCCGAGTCGGCGGGATTGGCGACCAGTTGCGGTGGTGGAGTGTACATAAAGTAGTTGCGCGATTGTGCCGAGAGGCGATTGGCGAGACCTGGTGAGATTCGCAAGAGTGGCATTGAATGCGTGTGTGTGAGTAGGAGCCATTGAGAGGGCGTTCGACGAGTTGGCGTGCGTGTGTACCTTCTGCCTCGGAGGGATCGAGAAAGATACGAGCGTCGAACTCGGGCATTGCGTGTTGTCGAGAAGCAAAGGCAGCATCTAGAGAAGGGAGGTTCGTTGCATGGTGGTAAGTGAGAGCTCGATGTGAACGAAGCGGCGCCGCGAGGGACGCACCTAGCTTCTGTGTGGCATCTGCAATGAATGCCTCGTCCGACCAAGCAGAGTTGTCGTACGGCCTGATGGGTGTGACAAGCATACGATGATGAGTACGATGCGATGGACATTTACGAGTACAAGGCAGTCCGTACGTGATCGAGAGCGCGAGGAAGAGGCTCTGCACATGCGGCAGGAAGCGTTCGCGATAGAAGGCGTCGATCGTCGAGCCGAGGCTCGCCGCATCGAACTCGACCACCAGAACCTGGAGAGCCTCGTAGTCGGTCTGGATCGGTTGTTGCTGTTGATGCTGCTGTTGTTGATCGGTCGAGAGCGTGTGGTGGAGGAGATTCAAGGGCGGCTGCCCGAGGTACACGACGATCGACAGGGCCAGGCGAAAGAGCTCCAACAGATCGGCCGCCGATTGGAAGGTGATTTCTACGGTGGTGGCACGCGGTGGCAGTGGGCAATGTTAGGACCCAAGATCGAGGGGGTAGATAGAGGTTGTGGAGCACTCGATAGTATCGCTCGTTTGCTAGCGCGCGGTCTCGAGCATCGATATCGAGATCGAGATATCGGCAGGCATCATGTGGGTGCGGGGATACATTGCGAGAGCTTGCTGCAACATACCTCGGAGATAGGCGAGAAGCTGCCATCCGAACGCTCGCAACAAGGGCGACACGAGGCCACGTTGGCGTGCCATGTGTTTGTCGAAGAGACTCGTGTACTTGTCGTAGATGATGCCCAAGACGGCGACGTGATGCTCGAGCGAGCGAAACCGAACCTCGGCCTCGGTGCCACTCGCGAGCGGCAGCTCGTGCATCAAATCAAGGAACTCGCCGAATCTAGGAGGCGCTGGGTGAGTGGAAGAGGTGCGAAGGCTTCAACCGTGGAGCGAGAGCGCGAGGGCGCAGTACCTCACGTTGGCGGCGTGGAGCAGCAGCGGCAGCGGCAAGGGCGGCTGCTCCATGGCGGCCGACGCCAGGTACAAGACGCACACGCACGAGCATGGATCTTGCTCACTCGACGCTGCAAGGGCACGTAGATGCTCGCGAGCGAGCAAACGCGTCGGATCGGCGATCGAGAGTCGCTCACACAGCGTCTCGAACACCGACGCCTGCGTCTCCGAGCCAGCCATTGAAACAGCGCGCGCCTCAGATCGAGAGCGAGAGCGAGAGCAAGTTGTTGTTGTCGGTTGAGCGAGAGGCGCACGGCACGGAGATCAAGGGCAGACTCTTGGTAGAGGAGGCAGCACGACGATAGCGCGGCTAGCCGACTCTCCGAGAGTGCGTGTCCTGTCGACGCACGGGCCGCCGTGAGCGAGCGGAGGGAGCGAGGAGCGCGGAGCGTAGAGAGACGAGAGGGAGACGACAGACGCGCTCAGCGCTGAGGAGAGGCGCACACGAAGCGAGGAGCGTGCAAAATGGCGGGAACGCCCTCCCATAACCCCTCGCTCCGTTGCGCTGCGTATAAAGCCTACTTGTTGGGGTACGGCATGAATCTCGCTTTTGATCGTGATACCTACAAGTGGAATGCATCTCAGGACGGATAGGAGGAATCTCAGGATGGATAGGAGGAAGCTTAGGATGGATGGATTGATAGATAGATAGATAGGTTGGAAATAAAGGTGTCATTACACTCCCGCCATGTAGATGGATTGGATTTACAAGGTGAGTTCGCGGTTCTCCTTCTCGTCGATACCGTGCGGGAGCTGCTGGTGCTTCGGCATCGTACGGAGAAGAGAGATGGTCTTTGGCGGCGAGGATAGGGTCGGAGTGGTGGAACGGCACACTGGAGTGCTGAACGGGATGGCTGTCGCGGCAGTGGTGGTAGTGCCGGCAACACGCACGCTGCTGGCACATCCGAGCAGCGGCAGCGAGACTGGCGGCGACGGGAAGGTAGGGGTCTCTGGTGTGGCGCATTGGCTTGCGGCCAATGCGGGATACATCGAGATCGATGCAGCCTGCACAGCAGTCGTGTAGGATGGCGGCGTGCGAGCGTCGAGTGTGGCACCGGGCAGCAGTGATTGTCTCGGAGCGTATGATGTCGATACGGCAGTGGCACTCGAGATGGCTGCCGTGCCGTTGGAGCGAATGTAGGTACTCGATGCGGCTGGAGGCATCGGTTCGATGAGGGTTGTGGTCAGCAGCGGCGACGAGATGGTGGGCACTACGGGCGACGAGCCGTCGAGCGCCAGCTGTTGCAGCATCTGCTGCGAGAGGCCGTGCAGCGCCGACACGGCAGCGCTTGCCGCATCGAACTCGAACCTCGGTTCCTCGTCCTGCTCCTCGGTATCTTGTCGATCGTCGAGTAGCGTCGATGCACCCATGCCAGCAAACGGCGTCATGGTCGTGGCGGCCGATGGCGTGCGTGCTGCGCGGCGACGAGCGCCTGTGAGAGCGACGGCCGAGCGCAGGTAGGGCGTTGTGCGCGGCGGTGACGCCATGGCGGGTGGCGTATCAAGCGTCGGCGTCAGCAAGTCGGAGCCGTCATTGCAGGCGACGTGCGCGCACGAGCGCAAGAAGGGTGTCGTCAACGTAGGAGAGATCTCTGGCAGCGCGAGCGTCGGGCTGTCGTCGCTCATGTCGGAGCTTGCGCTGCTGAAGCTTGGCGTGGCGTCATCGTCAGCGGCTGACACGGACACGCCTCCGGTGTGCAGCGACTGGCAGGAAGTGGCACGGGTACTGACGGGCGTACGATGCGAGAGGGAGCTACGTGCTGTACGCTTGGACGACAGGGACGCGGCCGAGCGAAGCAGCGGCGTAGACACGGGCGGCGAGCACGGGAACGACGGCGTCGCGGGCGACGCGGCTCCATCGCATGTCTGCGCCGATGGTTCGCGATCTGGTGTGGTGATGAGATACTCGGGTTCGATCGAGAGGCTCATTCTCGTGGGGTCAAGTAGTTGCGAGAACAAGAGAGGGGAGGCGAGAGGCTGGTGGCGGGTGAGGCAGGAACGACAGGTATCACGGGCACAAGCACAGACACAAGCAATGTGGCCGTTGCGTGCATTTTGGCGGGAACACGGCGAGATACGATTGATATTTATCGCGGCTTCTTGGATTCGTCACGAAGAGAGTGGCGCGCTCATCAGAGATACGAGAAGATCTCGAACAACAGCTCGTTCGGAATCATCGACATCGATGCCGACTCATCGACCAGCGATCGAATCATCGTCATCGTCGACACCGCTTGCTTGATCGATGATGGATGGAGCATATCGATGACGATCTGGTCGCCATATGAACGTGTCGGCAAGCCATTGATTGGCTCCAATCACATGCACTCGCTGGCCTGCCGAGAAGGCGATGAGACCTCGATGCTCGTCGAACGCCATGCCGTACGGGCGCTCGCTGCCGCAATCGAAGGACGAGATGTGATGGCCTTCGTGAGTGAACGATTGCAATCGATTGTTGGTGTCGGCGACGATGATTCGGCCTTGATTGGCTATACACACTCCTTCAGGGGACTGGAACTGGCATGGTTGATCGCCTTGAGAGCCGAACTCGAACAAGAACGAGCCATCGATCGACGACAATACTTGCACTCGATGAGTGTAGGAATCAGCGACGATGATTCGGCATCGATCATCATCGACCGCAATGCCTGTTGGCCGGCCGCACTCGCCAGGCTGAGATCCTCGGTTTCCGCCGATGTTGAACAAGAACGAGAGATCGATCGACGACAAGAACACCAATCGATTGTTGATGGCATCGGCGATGATGATGCGATGATGATGCTTGTCGATCGCAATGCCTCGAGGATAGACGAACTCGAGATCTCCTGATCCTCGATGGCCGACGCACGACAAGACCGATTGCTCGCTCAATGACCATGATTGTACTCGATGATTGCTGCCATCAACCACGAGGATGCGATCATGATCGTGATCGATCGCAAGGCTCCATGGATACGCGAGTCGGCCCAGTTGGGAGCCTCTCCCGCCGAGCTTGGACACGAACGAGCCATCTTCATCGTCACACGAGAATACTTGCACTCGATGGTTTTCGCAATCGGCGACAAGCAAGAGACCTCGATGATGGTCGAGCGCCAAGCCTCGCGGCAACGAGAACAGACCATCAGCATGGCCTGGTTGCTTGGTGCCGATCGAGAGCTTGATTCGAGCATCACGAGCAAGAGTATCGTATCCCATCTCTTCCAGTTCGCTTGTGGTGCAAGCTCGCAAGCTCTCTCTCTCTCTCTCTCGTCTCACATGCAACGATGAAGAGATGTTCCAAGGGCGAGACTCCAAGGCAAGAGAGCTGCCGCTCACGAGACACGACGAGACACGAGATGCAGCAACGAGACGATGAAGGAACAATTGAACGCACACACGCACGCGATCGCAGCAGCGCCTTGCTTCCTTTCCTCTCTGGCAAGGCGCATCAACCACTCGATGGGCTCGGACTCGGGCTCGCCATCACATGAGCGAGACTCGTTGCCAAGCCAAAATCGAGCAATCTCAAGCGGGCACCAATGGAACAGCAACAACGAGGCTTCTTGTTTATGATGTTCGATGAGCGAGTGACAACAGAAGCTAGAGAAGGGTCGAGTCCTACACCAACGAGCTGGAGCGGCTCGCTGCGAGGGCAACGTTGACGACGAGCATGATGGCACTCATGGTAAAGAGGCAGATCGAGATCACGAGCGGGAGTGACACGAGCGCGCGGCCGGCAACGGTTGCAGCGGCGGCCGCTTGCTCCTCCTCGTAGGTCTGGCTGCCGAACAGATAGCCGCGGATCGGCCACGCGCCATCGGTCGACCACTCGCCCACTGGCGTGCTGGCCTCTCCGCTGGTCTCGAGCATCACAGCAATAGTCATCTGACCAAGGTGCGTGAACGAGTCAGACCACGATGACGAACACGCGCCGTTGCTAGTGCTTGTGCGCGGCAACGATGGATGCACACCTGCTTGCCAAGACTAAAGGCTGGCTGGCCGTTGGAGTAGTTCATGAAGGCACGATACGGCGCCGAGAACTCGACCGAGGTCCAGTCGGCCGAGAAGGCGTAGTTCATGATGCCGCGAAAGCCACCAGGCGACGTCTTGACCTGCATGCAGCAACCGCGTCCTGATTAGCCGCAGTGGTGGCGCCGTGGCGCCGTGGCGCAATGACTCGAATACCTTGTCTTGCACGAAGCAAATCACTGCGCCGTTCGGGAGCACGAACGGCCCATCGCTACAGGCCGCGATCTCGGCCGGAGTGATCGGGTTGGCGTAGTCCCAGTACACCCATTCGGCTGGCCAAGCGGATGGACGAGTGAGAGGCGTGCCAGGTGGCGAGGTCGGCAGCGTCACGTACTGTACGGCTTGTAAGTGGCAGGACCAAAGAGCGATACGATGCCTCGCTTCTGCTGCTCTCGAGCTTGTGCCAGCTAGATTCAACGCGCGAGGGTCCGAACGACGCGTTAGTTCTCGGTCAGACGAGAGCCGACCGCCAGCGAAAACTTGGATATACCTGCGAATCGTTGGTCATGGCGTGCAGCAAGAGATGCGCCGTGTTGAACGAGCCGTTGTACATTTCGAGCTCAAAGTGAAAGTCGTAGCCGCAGCTCGTTGGTCTATGCGAGATTAGACGCGATAACGAAGAACGACGACGTTCAATATAGATAGATAGCGCGGGAGCGAGAGAGAGCGGCTCTCGCTTGAAACGACGCCTCTCGTATTCGTACTTGTAGCCGCCAAGATTCAAGCAATATCCCGTGGGCTCATAGTTGTCGGCATCGATCGCAACCTATTCATGACGAGAAGCGACATTACAGCGAGAGAGAGAGAGCGGGATCGAGAGAGCGGAGCCATGACGTTAGATGCGATATCGCATGGCAACATGGCGCGATGGCACATTCGATCCTCGTGCCTGAATGTACGAGCGGCCGGCAGTACCACTGGGATCGTTGGTGTTCGAGGTGTAGCTGATGTTGCCCTTGGCGCGAATGTAGGCGTAGATGTTCTCGGAGTCGTGCGCGATCGCGTACTCGAGGATGTTGACGGTGGGATTGTAGACGTGCGTCGCCACCTGGCAGTATCCCGGCGAGTTGGTGTCGTGGCAATCGGGCGAGCCGCCCTGCATCACCGAGCCGTCGGGCTGGTCGTCAGGATCGGTGTAGCGCGTCACGGGCGCCCAGTCATCAAAGTTGCCATCGATCGTGATGCGATGCATCGGTTCGCCAAGGCACGAGGTCGGCAGCATCAAGCACGCACACATGACGGCGAGCGCCACCACGAGCACGAGGTGAAGTTCTCGTGTCTCCTTGCGATTCGAACGCGACATTTCTTGGCTGGGGGTTTTTTCCTTTGGGTAGGAGGGTCTTTGGGGGGTTGAGAGGAGCGAGGGAGGGGAGAGAGACCAAGGGGTCCTTTGGGGGGAGGGAGGAGAGCCCGAGGGCAGGGAGAGGTGCGCGAGCGAGAGAGGGGAGAGTAAGAGAGAGTGGCGGTAGTGGCGGAAGAACGATGAAGCGAACGCCGAATGGCGCAATGGCAAGCTCTTCCGTATCCTTATTCATTTACGGTTTGGGGTACGATCTAATTTGTTGGTCACTTCCGCTCGTTTTGTTGGTCACTCTTCTGTTCTTGTCTTCCCTCCCTCCTGTCGCTCGCTCGCTTGGTCGCCTCGTTGCGTGATGCTCGAGGAAGAGAAGGAGAGCGTTGGTTGTGTGCGAGCCATCTCACTCGCTACACTGCGGTTATGGCAACACGATCATCGAGATGAAGAGGAGCAGGAGAACGCGGTTGAATATGGTCGAACGATCGATCGTGTCGCGACGCCTACGTACGATCAGTTCTTTCGATTTATGCAACGCAACGTACGATTGAACTCGTAAGCCTCAGAGAACTACTCGCTCGGCGTACTCTTATCGATCGCTTTGGGTACACTACGGCCAGCAACCGGTGCTCGTTACGGGCCTGCTTGATCAATGGGGCAGCACGCAGCAATGGGTGCACTCGGATGGCTCCATTGATTGGCGTGCGCTGCTGTCGCGCTACTCCGACCTCGAAGCGCCAGTGCATCGACTCGATCGCGATGGCGAGTGTTGCGTGCAAACCATGACATTCGGCGAGTTCACGGCTGCGAGTTTCGGCATCTCGCTCGATGGTAGTAGTAGCGGTGGTTGCGAATCGACCGCTCAGGCGTCGTTGTATCTCAAGGACTGGCACCTTGCTCGCTTACGACCCGAGCCACCGTTCTATCGTCTGCCGCTGATCTGCAGCGATGACTGGTGCGTCTTGCTGGCGCTTCCACCATCGACTGCAGCACCTCAAACTCGAATCTCGATGGGTGCATCAGGCTCAATTGTCCCGCTCGACGTGGCGGCTGCCTCGATGACTGCCTTTCCGAGTTCTTTGTCGACGACTATCGATTCGTGTACATTGGCAAGCGCGGTACACAGACGCGACTCCATGCTGATGTGTTCCGATCGTACAGTTGGTCTGCCAATGTCGTTGGTCGCAAGCGATGGTATGGGTGGTGCTGGCATTGCTCGCATCGTGACGGTATCCCTGACCAACCGAGCAACAGGACGCTGTTCCATCCGTCGCAAACGCACTTGCTCAAGGACGACTCGGGCCAGATGATCGAGGACCTCAATCAAGTCGACCGCTCTCGCTGCCCAGGTCTACAACATACGACGCCACTGGTTGTCGAGCAGCTTGCCGGAGAGATGCTGTTCGTTCCAAGGTACGATGATTCCTGACAATCCTACTTGCAATGATTGCACCTCACATCATTCGTGGCTAGTGGTTGGTACCACCAAGTCGAGAACCTCGAGGACACGATCTCCATCAACCACAACTGGTTCAACGCGTGCTGCATCGATCGCGTGTTCGAGTTCCTCATGGCTGAGCAGCAAGCCGTGATTGCCGAGTTGAGTGCGTTCGGCGTGCGCGAGTCGTGTGCGACGCAAATCGAATGGCTGCAACAATGCGAGGTCGTCATGCGCGCCAACACAGGTACGACTGCCATCGACGCTCGCAAGAAGATATAGCCACGCGAACTCACTCGTGGTCCACAGGCATCACGCTGCAGATGCTGTGGTGCCTCACTCATCGCGTGCTCGCTTGCGAACTCGAGCATTGCCGCTCGTTGCTCGACTCGAGCCCCATTCTGCTCGAGGAACTACCGCACGAGCTGTACCACTCAGTGTATCAACTCACGACACTGCGCTCTGCTCTCGGCAAGGTTGCTGCGCAATGCTGCAACGAGGCTTCGTTCGGCTCGTTCATTCGTATCGATGCAGCCGACGAGGCACGGATAGCTGAGGCAGAGCGGTTACTTGCGTTGCTACCTCGAATTGATCTGCAAACAACATAAATCGTCAGCTTTGCCAGAGAGCTCGAGTGGATGATTGGCCCAAAGATGAAGGAGGGTTCGTTCATATATCACAGTAGCAACACTAACCACAACAACATCAACAAGAACAAGAAGAAGCATGAAAGAACAAGAACTATACGTTAGATAACAGGCCAGTACGAGAGCGACCGGTTGCGGTATGTACACACACACGCGCACACAACATAGATAGCAAACACAAGGACTGGAGACACGAATGGTGCACGTGGGTTAGTGCAAGTAGCGACGAAGACGCCGCCGCCTTCGCTGCTCACGTTTCGAATATACAACAGCACCGGCCACGAGCGGTACGCCGACCACCACGGCCAGCGGTACTGCCACTAGCACCGCGACGAGCGACGCTCCGAGCAATACCGGCGGCACGACGACGGCAGCTCCCACGGCCGCGACGCCGATCGCTACTTTCTTGCGCGTCGTGAGCGTCAGTGCTGTCAGCTTACCATAGCACGGTCCGGGCATGTTAAAGTGCTCGTACTACGCACGCAAAACAACCAAACCCAACCGAGCTTACCGCATCAATATCGCGCAGGCTCACCGATAGACAGTCAAGCCACTACCAGACGTACGCTTGCTGCAGTGCCGCACAGATAGCAGAAGCTAGTACCGCAGGCACAAGCGATCTTGTTGCATCCACTAGTCTTATACACATCGACTTGGCACGAAGGACACGTTTGGCAGCGCTGTCGCTTACGGTATCGCGCAAATCGCGCATCATTTCTGCATGGCCAATACTTGCTGATGAGTAACACCTCCTGACGAGCGAGAGCGCAATGCAACGGAGCCGCAAACATACCGAGCGGTAGCCTTGTTTCGTTTTCGTTGCAAGGCGCCAAACTGCTCGCACGTGAATTTCGGATGGTACTGCTCAAACGAGAATGAACTGGGTCAGGAGCGATTCGAGCGAATCACTGTGGTGTAGTGTAGACGTACAGCATCGTTGCAGTGGAAACAAAACTCGAACTGGCACGTCGGACATGTGATCAAGGGGAAGGATGGGTCGGTTTCGTCGCCAATGACTGGTGTCTCGCAGTTGGGTCTGTGTTTGGGGAGGATAGGTGAGCGTGAGAGAGAGAGAGAGCGTGTGGTACATACCGTGGACACCAACGGCAATTTCGTTGTTCTCGCAACGATGCAAGGAAGCGCAAGTGTTGTAGCTTGGCATAGTGCTCTCGAAAGAGTGGCTTCTTCAAGGTGCGTTCGCTAATCTCACTGCCACACTCGGCCGGGCAAGGGATGCTGAGCACGTTGCCTGTGTTGATTCTCTCTTGTACGTATGCGAGGATGCACTACAGCGGCACACAATCAAGGTGAGTGGCACAGAATCGAGCACGAGAGAGAGAGCATCCGCAATACGTACAGTGTTACAATACGAATGTCGACACGGCGAAAGGCGACAAATGTCGTTGGTGGACTCGACAATCTCGATGCAGATCGGGCATTCGATCTCATCGGGCATCGGGTCGTTGTCGTCCGAGGCGTCGGAATCGGCGAACAAGAACGCAGCGTCATCATGTACCGCCTCGTCGTGGTCGTGGTCGTGGTCGTGGTCGTGGTCGAGATCGAGTGAACGATGGTTCGAGCCAATATCGACCAAGTCGTCCATATTCGTGAACGACCTGAAACCCATCGACATGCCGTCTCCTTCAGGCGGTTGGCTCAGGAAATCGGCGAGCGTGTAGTAGCCATTGATGTGCGCCGGAGTCGGTAACAGTGGCGGCAGCGACATCATATTGGCCAAGGTTGGTGCACGGCTCGAGGCAGTCGTCGTGGCGAGATCCAAGGCGCTGAGCGAGAATGATGACGACGATGGCGGCGACGGCGGTAGCGGAACCAATGGTTCGAAGCTGGTTGAGGCTGACGTGGGCAACACGGCCACTGCAGGCACTGCGACCGACGGCTTCGTAAAGTGGATCTCATCGAACGAGTCGGCGTCGAGCTCGAGAGCCGAACTCACGCGCTCATCGGTCGAGTCGACGTGGTCGTACACGTCGAGCGTGCTCGAGAGCCTGTCAAAGAGAACCAGCAGCTCGGGTCCGAGTTCTGGGTTGTCGATGTGGCTCTCGATGAGCGACGACACCATACTGCGAAGCTCGTCGAGATGCTGGAGCCTCGCTCGCACGTCGGGCGGCAGGAAACTTCCGCTCTGTTGCCGCTGTCCTGACGACGACGACGAGGACGACGACGAGTACGAGGTCGAGGAGCTCGAGGAGGAGGTCGACGACGAGTAGGCGCACATCGAGGCGGATTGGAGAGACAACGACGAGTGCTTGGAGCGTTGTAGCGGTGGAGTGAACGAATCTCCGTCGCCAGTAGCGCCGGCAGCGGACGACGAGGGCCCGAGCGATGATTCCAAGTCGCGCGCAGAACCGCATCGCAGGTAGGTATCGCGCAGGTGGAAGTGGCTGCTACACCGATGGGCTTGGAGCGTGTACGATCGAAAGTACGCCGCGATACCGTGATCGATCGTCTCGGTCAACTGCGCCAACGAATGCGCGGGCTTCGAGGCGTCGAACGGCAGATTCGCCGTGTATCGTGGCTTGCGGCGCGCATCGACACATGCCACATCGTTGCCGTCGTTGTCGCTGTTGTCGTCGGCATCGTTGTGGAGAGAGGCGACTGCGACGGGAGCGGCGGCCTCGTGATCACGCTGTGCCATCAACGACAATTGGCGGCTGTCGTTCTCGACATGGTAGAGGTCGTCGAAGAAGTCCTCGACGACGTAGGTGCCACCATGGTGGTCGGCCTTGTGTCGGGCATCGAGATCGAGGTCGACGTCGACCTTGTCGTTGTTATTCGAGGCAGATGTCGCGCTGTAGAAGAGCACCGAAGGATAGGCAGTCGTCGGAGTAATAGATACGCTTCGATGCAATCGTTCGGGCGATGCCGACCTCGATCTCGAAGGCGAACGGGAAGATCGCTCGTCGGATTGTGAATAGTAACGCGATTGTGAGTAGGATCGAGAACGAGAACGTGAACGTGATGGTGATACTGATCGAGATCGTGATCGAGAGCGAGAGTTATGACGAGAGACTTGCGATCTTGATCGAGAACGGCCTCGCGATATCGACATTGGTGTTACGACTCGTGCAGGCACGGCGCGCGCTTGAGGTGCACCAACAACCTCTTCGTCATCGTCGTCGTTGTTGTTGTTGTTGTTGTTGTTGTTTGTATCATCATCAGCAGTATCACCGTCGTCGTCATCATCGTGATCGTCTTCGTTGTCGCTCGAGAGATCGAACGAGGCCCACTCGTCTACGCTCTCGTAGCTCTCATCATACTGATCATCGGTCGAGTCTTCGTCGTCCGGCATCAGCGAGCGAGTCGTACGTTGAGCACGACGACTACTACAACAACTACCACAGTACTATGCCAATCACGCGACTATCAATCGTCCACGATAAATATCAATAGAGAGGGAGAGAGATCGAGAGGTTGCTCAGGGATACTGCTTGCTGCCCTCACAGAAGAAACAAACTACCTGCCTCCTCGACACTGGAGCGAGAGGTAGAATAACATAAAAACACAAAAGGGATCTCGAGACGTAACCAAGCAGAACAACCACAGCTACAGCGAGAGAGCCACGAGAGCGCGCGTGGAGGAGAGGAAGGAGAGAGTGATATGCAGCAGGCGCAGAGCAACCAAACGAATGAGGCTGAGGAGTGAAGATCGCTCTCTCTCTATCGATCCTATGCACTTTTTCCCTCAGCGATCGCTCGCTCTCTGTTGTTGGGTGCATACGCGGAACACAACCACACCGCACCACACCACAGCCCCCTCAAAAAAAACTACAATGGAACTGCGCCCCTCCCTCTCCCAAGGAGCTCGTGCTGCTCATAAATCAACCATCGCTACCGACTTTGGTGTGCCATTCGACTCGAGCCATTGGCCTCGCATTGAGTCGATCGAGCCACTTTGGGAGAGAGTAATGCGACCTCGAGCGGGTGGATATTATTCCGGCCAGGTTCAGCTCGATCAAGCAAGCAATCAATTGTAACTCTGGTAGTGTTATTATGGATCAATGATGCTTGCGGAGAGCCAACCAACCAACCAACCAACGAACGAACGAGAACAATCTCTACACGACTGAAGTGCCACCACTTGTGGCAGCGGCAGCAGCGCAACCATCCGGCACACTGATGACGGTTGAATCTACGACGACTACTGGCGGTGATGGCGACGATGACGCAATTCCCGGTACGACCGACAACAGAGTGGCAGCGGCGCCAAGCACGTCGGCCGTTCGCAACCATTCAAGGACGCGCTTGGTGGGTTGGATCTGTTGCTGCAGACGCTCGACCACCGGAGCGGCACCTTGGAACACCTGCTCGCGGTATCGGTAGAGGCCTGCGACGAGCAGCGTCGGTGCTAGCACGAGGGTCGTGCGTGTGGCGACCTTGGTGATGGAGCTCTTGGCGTCCGAGTAGTTCTCTTGGATCGAGTCGCGAGCTCGATGGAGCAGTGAGCGCGTCCATTCGCCGATGGCGACCGCGAGTTGAACGAGGAGGCCGAGCTCGAGTGACAGACGCACGATACGGAGAGCGAGGCGCGTCAGGGGCGAGAGCGAGTCGAGGCCGACGAGACGCACGAGGATGCGCGAGAGCACGGGCGCAAAGTGGTCGAGCACTCGCAGCGAGATGTCACCGGCGAGCAGCAGCGCCCAGATGGTGCGCATCTGCGGCGAGGTCTGCAGAGCATGGCACCACGAGCCGCAGTAGGCCGCGATGCTCTGCACCCGATCGTACGGCAGGAACGGCAGCAAGGACTGCAGCAACAACGACAGCAGACCGGTGCCGATCGAGAGCGAGGATGCGAGGCCGCCGAACTGCTGCTGTTGCTGCGTCTGCAGCAGGAGCAGCTGCGACTGATGCTGCTGCTGGAAGGCCGACATCTGCTGCTGTTGCTGCTGCATGGCATCGCGCAACTCGCGTTGCAAGGTCGCGAGCGAACGCTCGAGGCGCGAGTTGGCACCAGCGAGTTCGCGTTGCCAGTTGGCCTCGAGACGCGCCGAACTCTCGCTCAGCTCGTGGTCGAGCGCCGACACTCGCTCGGCCATGCCGGCGTGCAGACGATCGCGTTCCTCGCGGTCGCGCTCGAGACGCAACTCGGCCGCTTGCAGGCGCGAGAGCGTGCTCGTCAGCTCGGCGCGCACGGCCTCGTTGGTCTTCTTGAGTTGCCGCTGCTCGGCCTCGTGGTGCTTCTGTTCGTTGGCGATCTCGCGTGTCTGTGCCATGAGGTCGCTCGTGCTCTGCGTGACGCTCGCGAGCTGCGACGCCACGTGCTTGACGCTCTTCTCGAGCGCCTGTTGTGCTCGCACACTGGTCTCGCGGTCGTGCTCGCGGTCCTTTCCGAGTGCCACCAGCGACGACGTCGTGTCGTTGGCGTGGTCGACCAGCTTGTCCTGCTGGCTCTTCATCTGCGTCGTCGAGCTCTTGCAGAACTCGAGGTTGGCCTCAAGCACCGCGTGTCGCGCTCGCAGCTCGCCGAGCCCGTTGACCGTCTCGTGCAGCGTCTGTTGCAGATCACGCAGCTCGTCCTTGGTGAGCTCCTCGTGTTTGTGCAGCGCGCCGAGTCGCTCGCCGAGCGAGAAGCACATCATCGAATCGGCCGCGGCCGGGCGTGCGTTGTTGGCGGCACTGTTGGCGCCGGCATTCATGGCGATCGATTGAGACAGCAACGCCATCTGGTTCTGCATCTGCATCAATTGCGTCTGCAGCGCCGGAGACGCAGCTGGCGCCGCCGCCATCGGCGACGAGTACGCGAGTGGCGACGCATAGTAGTGGCCGTGGATCGGAGTGCCGGGCGCAGAGGTGCCCGAGGTGTCGATCGGATAGACAGCCGCACTGCCACCTTGATGCAGCAACACGGCCGGAGAGCCCGGCACCGCGAGATGATGTGATTGATGTTGCAACGAACGAAGAGCGTCACTGGCCGAGCTCTTGACGATCGGCGACGGGAAGCTGATGGGCTCGCGCTCGTAGACCTCGGGCTCCTTGCTGAGCAGCTGGAGCTCCTCGAGTGTAGCGACGTTGGCCATGTGCTGCTCGCCTGAAAAATCCCAGTAGCCTCCTCGCGGAAGATGGTAGTGCTGGTCGTCGGTAGCTCTCGGTTGGTGGGTGAGTGAGGGCGAGTGTGGGTGTCTGAAGTCGAATGGCTGGCTGGGAGAGGGGATGGAGTTATGTACCGGTGGCTCCAACGTTCGAATGCGAGATCGAAAAGCGCGGGAAAGTCCAACCACCCGTATCTCAACGATCACATATCGACCTCGCTGCCTTGCGGGCAGGCGCTCGAGCATCAATCAATGGCGTAGGGTAGGTTGGGGCTCGATTGACGTGATTGGGTGGGCTTGCAATATGAGTATTCCACGGAGAACACGACTCGGGGAGCGGCAGTTGGGGAGAGCTCGGTTGCTGCGTGGTCGTTTGGTTGGCTGTGAGACGAGGCGGCTCTTCCTGTTCACTCGAGCAGCCTACAGCAGGGCACTCGTTACTCGAGACTTGGAGACCTGAACCACAAATCCAGACGCGGCACAGACCCGAGACCCAGACCCGAGACGCCGGGCGTGTGTCGCTTCTGGTCCGGGGCCTCTGGGTAGAGGAGGCGCTCTCTGGGTTTTTCAGTGGCGCTCGCTCCCCTGTTTTCCTCAGGCATCTCCCTCTCCTCGTCTCTCAGTCTCTCCTTCGCCTCCTCTCGCGCGCTGCTGCTGCTGCCGCTGCCGTGTATCTCCCCCCTCTATCCATCCATACAAGCACACCGCCCCCTCCCAAACCAATGACCTCGCACACAGTGACGGCCGTGGGCGTCGTCTTTCTGTTGACGTTGATCTCCAACGTTTACGCTGCGAGTACGTGGCATCTCCAGCTCCTCTCCTCCAATCGCCCACCGACTTTCTCCATCATCGCGAGCGCGCACGCACGCAACGGCTGCCTGCCTGACCTCGCGCCTGCGAACCTCCCACCCCGCCTAACCACCCTCGCCATCTCGCTCTCTCTCACCTCCACCACACTCCTACAGACCTGTTCGTGACTCCCAACGGTC
>Ga0209935_1002133_pt1 | contig 25870 bp, 30 predicted proteins | sample ThiBio_1000_plan_2_FD_183958 | JGI IMG/M metagenome (GOLD analysis project Ga0209935, IMG submission 183958) | Wastewater bioreactor microbial communities from Cape Town, South Africa - Thiocy_cont_1000_plan (SPAdes) | ecosystem: Engineered > Bioreactor > Thiocyanate-remediating >...
GATGCATAGATTGTAAATGTATAAACACCTTGTTTCGGAAGATTCAATTCAAATATAACATTAAAACCACCGTTCGGTTTTATTTGAATATAATCCGATGCATTCAAACGTTGATTCAGATTTTTATTTAACGAACGTGATTGATAATCCGATAGAGTTTGATGATAAATTAAATCAAACGAGAAATCAACGATTTTTCTTATTTGAAATTGTATTTCAAGTGAGTCTTTCGATGTTACATTTATTGTTGGATCAGGATGACTGATTGGAGTCATGCCGAATTGTACCAGTAGATTATTATTTCCGCCAATTGTTGGCATTTGTATTGATGATGATGACGATGGTGAATAGTTTGAACCATTGCTGCTATCTCGTGCCGATGTCGAACCTTGACAAAATCAAAAACAATAACAATGAAATTAATATTTCTTTTGCTCAAACGGAAACATGTGTCAGGTCATCTTACGTGGTGAAAGACTTCGTTCCGATGGATTGACACGTGAAGACATGTGTTTGTCTTTTGCATTATCAAATGAATAATCATGATACATTTGAGTATTTGTCGATGGTTTATCAATTGTTTTTGTTGTTTTCGAATAGTTAATTATATATTTACAACAATGTGACATTGTTCGTTTTTCTGTTTGATAATCGGGATCACGTGCGTAAAGATCAAGACCATATTGTCCTTCATTTGGCAATTGTATAACGAATATAATCGAAAAATCATATTCATCATATTCATATTTAACATATTTATCGAGTTGAGTTGTTGTCGATGAATTCAAATCCGAATGTTGATTTGAACTTAGTTTACCATGAAATTTTAATTGTTTAGGACAACGAAATTTGATCAAAATCGGTAGTTGATGAACTTCGAATATGGCTTGAAAATGTGTGAGAGGATGAATATTAAAATGACGAATAGCTTTCGCTGGACCCCATTCACCGGCTGCACATGCAGGTAGTGGATGCATCCGTTGAATTAATTGTTTACATAGAATTCGATATTTACAAACACATTTCAATTTAAAACTTTGTCCGAACGGGTTCGGATCGGGCTCAACTAATGATGCAAATATTTCAATAAAATAATCTCCTTCTTGTGGTACGTGAATATTAAATGAAACTAGATCATCTTGAACTGTATGTAGAACGTAACGTTCTAATTTAATGCCTTGAAAATCGCTCAGATCTTCAGTTGAATTGGTTTGTTGAGCGAATCGTAAGTGAAAATGAAATGCTAAACGTTGTTTCAATGAGTCAGGCATACGTAATTTAATATCACAAGCACCACGATTATCGGTTTGAATAACTGCATGTTGTTGATTAACAAACGAAAGATGATAGTGAAAGAAAAGCGAACGAACAAATGGTAATTGTTCGAAATCTTGCAATGTAATCGGATGTTCAAGTAATTGCCATTCACTTTTATAGGGAAAAAATTCCAAGATAAAATCTTCGGGATCAGGCAGAAAGTAATGTTCATCATATTGATATTTGATTTTCTCTCGAGTTGGTTTCGGTGGCGAGATTTCAGCTTGTTTCTTATCTTTACTCATAACTAAATGTCGAGCACCCCAATTACATTGCACAAATCTCCATTCACCATCAATAACAACTGCATTCCATGTATTCGTAAATTTTCCATCACCAATACGCATGCCCGGCTCATAACCGACACTTTTCGAATGACCTTTGACATCGACACAATGTAGGCCAGCAAAACTATTTTTCAAATTTAAAAGAAATATATCGAACTTTGCCCGTCAAAATACAATACGAATCTACCTGCACAAACGCATGAATAATGTGTGATATGTTTCAGTACCATATTTAATTCCACGCAAAAGACCCATTGGCGTGTCTGTTGCGAGATTATTTTGAAAATCAATGGCATTTAAATCTTTGACAGTTATCCACCGGAAAATAGCTCTACGAACAACACAAAATAATCTCGATTCGTTCAAATAAAACAAAAGCAAATCCAGCAGCAGCAAAATATACGTCGAAAACAAAACCACAAATCATGCCCAATCTGTTTCGTTTCTTTTTCTCACGATATTTACTTACAAATCTTCTTTTCAAAGACATTCGATAATATACAAAAAATATCAATCTTTCGTTAATCTCGTATTTATTTTACCTGGCTTTTTCTAAATCAGTCAGCAGTCCGTACGTTAATTGATCGATTAATTCTGTGTACGATGTTTGTTCGCTTTCAGCAACGGCAATAGCTTGTTGATCGACATGTTCGAATACCGATGGATCTTGATAGAGATCACGTTTTCGTCGACGTGGTGGTTGAGGTGGCGGTGCTTGACGTAACTGAAACATCGATGCATGTTGATTATCAACACCATTTTCTGTCTGAAATAGAATTGAAGAAAATTTTCAAGTCAAATCATTTGCGCACACTGTTGTTGTGTACGTACGAGTACGGCTAATTCTTTTTCTTGAATAAGATTAATCATTTCTTTGGAAAATTTCGATACAAGTGAATGTGTTGTTTCTTGTTCTTTTTCCATTAATTGTTTTCGAACAAGTTCACGTTTTTTATCACGTTTCAATGTCATATTTTGTTCTAATTCAGCTTTCTCCTTTGAAAACCGAAGCGTCAATTCTTTTTCAAGATTTTTATCTTTTTTTCTCTTCAAATCTTCTTCGTATCGTTCAGTTAACATTTGCAATTTCTTTTCCCATTCATCCGTAACTTCACGTTCGATTTTTTTCTCTTCCATTTCTCGATTATTACGAAATTTTTGAAATAATTGATCTTCTTCTTCGCGTTGTTTTTCTTCTAAAGTCTTTTGTGCACGTCGAACTTCCTCTCGTGCATGTAGAACATCCTACGGCAATGCAAAAGAATCAAAACCAATGTTTCTATCTATTAATCAAATTGAATTTTCATACGGGCGGCAACGCAGGAAATTTATGTATAGCTGAAACTTTCTCACGACCTTGTTGAAACATTTGTTGTGCTTTCATTGCATGAGCAATTGAAACCGATTGAGAATCGATATGTGTATTCTAATCAAAGGACAAAAAAGAACAAGAATTTGAAACAAACAAACGATCTTGAAAGAATTTACTCGAAAACGATCGTCTAATTTCTGCATAACATTTAATTTTGGTGCACGCATTACATTTTGTATATGAATATTTTCAGTTGAGAATACGCCTTTGCCTGAACGTGGCACGTGACTTTGACAATAGATTTCTTTATCATTAAGATCAATAGAATTAGTGAAATAGGTTTTAAAATCTAATTGTCGATCGCATTTCAAACATTTAAAACACAATTTATGATAGAGTGAATCTTTAACAGGACCGATACGTTCAGTAACATAGACAAGTTGTTGACAACGACGGCAACGATCACGTGCCGATGTCAGTGATGACGATAACAATGGTGTCTGACCGGCTGTTGTTAATGATGATGTCGCATCGTCAGCTAGATTAAATGATGCAGGAGATGTATTATTTCGAGTTGTTCTATAATCATCCGAAATATTATTTGTCGATGAATCGAGAGTTGCAGCTGTGCTCATGATCTAAAATATCAAAAAGTCAAAAAGATGAGAACATAGAAAGTGCGCGCATGCATTTTAATACTCGACAATTCACTGTTCTTTATCTCGTACTCGTCAAATACAAAGCACAAAAAACGCGCTATATAGTCCTATTTACATTCTCTTTGTAACAGATTAGTCTCCTTCTCTTCGTTCAATCTCGACCGATATGTCTCTACTTGCTCTCCCTCTCTCACTTCTTTCGTCGTTTTCTCTTTACTTATGAACTTACAACTAAAACAAAAACATCGCCTTTACTCTTCTTCTTCTTCTTCTTCTTTCTCAACTATCGAACAAGTCAAAATAATGTTAATCTGCACGAGTATTGACACTGAAGAAGAAGAAGACATATCCGTGTACAGATGCAGCACGAGAAAAAGAAGAAGAAAAACTACAACGAACATCATCGAAATGATGCAATATAAACCAGGGTCAAATATACAACACAAAAAAAAAGATGAAAGGAAAGGGATTAGAAATCCGAGAGGAGATTTAACGTCTTTTTTCCTGCTTCCGAATTTGAATTTCTTTTTTGTCCTACAAAAAACTCGAGAGAAAAAGAAAAGCTAAGTAACCAGTTTTGCACCACTTGAAATAAATGAGGCGGACATTTCGAATACGTATGATGACAATATGTCGTACATGCATGTGTCTTTTTTTCATGAATAGAAAGGAAGAAGAAGAAGAAAAAAGAAACGATTTTTCAAGTAGATGAAAAACAAGGTTCGTCAAAGAGAAAAATACTTTTGTTTTTTTTTGTTTTTCGTGAAATTTATCGTCGACGATGAAATAAAAAAGTAATATTATCGAGTTCTTTTTCTCCTCTCTTTTTTTCTTCTTCTATTTGGCAATATTGTGTCAAAAATGAAATGCTAAGAAAATATTTAGTTTTCTTTTCCTTTCTCTCTCTTTCGTTCGTTTTTACTCGAGCAATAAAAAACAAGAACGAAGCGAAACGATCTTCGTGCATGAGGATAATTTAGTGTAATCTCTGGTAAATAGAAAATTTCTCAAATTCAAAGTTATACTCACAGCAGGACTTTTTTTCTTGAAATAATCAAGTAAAAGTACACTAGACAGTTTTCATTGAAAAAAAAAAGAAGCTGTACAGAAGGAAGGAAAGAAAAAAAATGAGGAGAATTCAAATACAACTTCCGTTGTTAATTGACAAAATTTGGAAGGATGCCAGAAGAGAAAGAGAAAGAGACAAATTTAAATTGAAACGAAAAATTGCAACTGTATAACAGAAAAAAAAAGACAAATAATTGACAGAACAAAGACAAAACGAACGGTCGACACATTTGATGTCTAATCAAACTAATCAACAAAATGTCAAATGATATATTAAAATGGTCGAGAGTGAAAATGAGCGACTAAAATCAAATCCATAAAATACCCTATTCATCCGTGATGTCACTCGAGTCTATCAACAGTTGTCACTAATTGAAATTTGAGTTGTTTTAGATTCGATCGAATTTCTCGATGCTTTGTTTTTCCTCTTTATTTATTAAATATTTGCATACACAAATCGCGAATGCAATGAACTCTATCTAATTCATACTGCCCTCTACATTTTTGTCTGTCCAGTTCAATTGGCCAGTGAACATCGTTCTTTGTATGATATCACAAATATCACTCGTTTTCTTGCTTTTCTGCTTATCTTCTTCCATCGACAAGTTTTCTTGTGAAGAAAACAAATCATGTTCGATAAACTTGTCTCGCCTAATTATCTTCTTCTCCTATTAAACATCGATCCAGCACAGCCAACAGCCTTATCAAATACAAATCTATTGAATATTCGTAATATCTATTCATCATTTATAACTATCAATCGTGAAGCACATGTCTGGTATCAAGAAGTTTATCATACACTCGAAAAAATACAATTCGCCGGTTCACTTGGTTCAAATGGTTTGCTAATTAAAAGTTCGAAAAAATCATTGAATATCCTTAAACGTCTCTATTGTCAACGTTTATTACAACCACCCTATGGTTTTATTATATCAGATCTTGGTAAATAATTGTATTTTCGATAGTTTAAAATAAGAAAACACAGAAGAAATAGAATCGAATAGAGTATAACTGAAAAACAGCAATGATATGTTAATTGAGAATATTGTTTCGATAGATCATTTTCATTATGAATCAATGATATTTGTAGATCTTCAATTAAAATTCCTGAATGTATGTAATAACAAATAGCTAGAATCGAATAGAAGCCAATTGCCCAAAGACTAAGAATTGATAAGATAACTAGAACGACCGAAGGAATTGTATAATCATCGATAGTTGATATCGGTGATTTAATATGAACATCAGTCGATTGAAGAATACTGAGAATAGATTTCGATGTGTAACTATTTCGTTTATCTAGATTCATTATAAATAGAGAAAAATAATGCGCTTAATGAATTTATTTTCTAGTTGAATTAAGTAATATTCAATGTAAACGACAAGAACGTGATCCATTAATATCACTGCCGAATGTTTTATGTTTGATTATTAATGATATTAATCGACGAAGTGCAGGTTATGGTGCATCGATGGATGAAATCAAAACAACATTGAAATTACAATTTCCTGAATTTCCATTGCCAACAGATGATATTCTTTATAGTACAATTGGAACGTTGATACAAGATAAAATTTTACTTTTAAAAAGTTCGAACATAGATTTTCGATTATTTTCAATGAATCTCTCTTTTTTCGTTAAAATTTAGATGGTGGTTATATAACTTTACCATGTGAACAAGCGAAACAAGTCAAAACACAATTTATAACTAAAGATCATAAATTATATTCAAGTAAAAAAAAAGAACTTGTTCATTTTTTCGATTTTAAATAATAACGTTATTGATTCTCAGATGAACCGAAATCGATATTTTCACGTCTGATACATGGTTTTCGTCGTCGTGAACAAAACAATTCTCCTCCATTTGCAATCAATGCTCAATTACTCTCATCGCCCAATTCGAAACCACACTATCAACCAGCTCGTATTGTCACTGACTATGGTATGCTCGAGCCGAACGGACAATTTCGTGCCTCATCACGTTCTCATCCGCACGCGACAATGCGTCGTGCATCACTACGAACACATTCAACGGATACACGTCAAAATCCTCCACTAATTCATCCGACGCCGTCGTCATCATCGACACAGATGCGTCGTCCACGTCCACGTTCATTTAGTTTCGATGAACAATTATCGATAATTGATGATGATGATGAATCAATCATTCATGATATGCCATTTAGTGTCGCACCTGTTCGACCGTTTCCAGGTCAACATCAACAACAACAACAACAAGTTCAACATCGTCGTTTGAATACATCAAAAGTTAGCTCACGTGGTCGAGCTCGTCGACGTCGATCGAGATCGTTAACAAAACGAACCAATCTTCGACTTCCTCAACAACCACCACAACAACAACAACAGCAGCAGCAAAAACAACATGAATGGTTACATACAACAGATAATCATCAAGAAACGACATCGAGCGAAGAAATCGATGATGAAGAAGATGAAGTCGATGACGACGACGATGAAGCCGAAAATCAAGCACATTTCTCGCCACGTTCAACATCGACAACAGCTGCTAATCGACCACGAAATCGAAAGCCTCTACTTCATGCATCCGATTTTGATCGACGTCTATGCGATGTGACTGCCCATCAACCAATACCGATTTCAACTGAACAAAATAAATCGTCGCCATCGCCTTCAAATCCTCCCGAACATATTCAACATCATACAAGTCCGGTTTCTCAACCATCAACTGAACCAGATGATATCAATCTCATTATCTATACAACACACGCTCATGATTCATTGAATGGTACATTAATCAGTCGAAAGAGTGATTCGAAAAAGTTCTCAACTCACGAACAATTCTTAACTATTCGTTACGGTTCGCCCGATTCGGGTATTAGTGGAAAAACATCCTGAAAAATCTTTATCTAATTTTTGTTCTCCTGTTTATTTCTTGTAAATTTGATTAAATTATACGTATATATATGTATGTGTACTTCTCAAGAAAACGAAAATCAATGTATTGTTTCATAATAATTCTAAATAAAACAAATCTTTTTCTCTCTTTTCTTTTTTTGTTGAAAATCTATTGACTGATAAACAAAAAAATTTCTTTTTTCTTTTTGAGTATTCTTGTGTCCATATGCAATGGTCAACAACGACTTCACTTCATGATTTACATATCATTGACAACGTTAATAATATCGTTCGCTGGCATCGAATGTCTCAATGTCCAATTTGTTTACAACCGATACCTTTTGGTAATAATTCGAGAAAATTCAGTTCTACGATCATATTCGAGTTTGATTTTTAGATGAACGACGAATAATCGGAGAGAAGATTTTGCATAGTTCATGTCTTGTTTGTTTTCAATGTCAGAAATCGATTGGCGATGGTGTTTTCGAACAGGTTGTTAAACATTTGTTTGCAGTAAAAAGAAAAATTCAATGAAAAACTTTCATTTAGCATGAAGACGAAATCTATTGTGTAAATTGTTATCGGAAAAAATGTTTAATTAAACAAGAACAATCACCTAAAAAAGACGAGAGTTTAGTGAATAATGAAGTAACAACGAATCTAGCGGAACGCTATGGATCAATGAAGTAAATTCAAGCCTATTTTCTTTATTAAATCTTTTTTTTATTTTGTTTATAAACCAAGATCATTTATTGAACGAGTTCATTTATATAACGAATATAATCCGAAGAAAACTTCACATCTAACAATAAACGAAGTAAATCGACATTTTTTTCTCTCGTTTCGAATCGATAAACTCGTCTGTAGAAAGATGGAAAATTGCGTGTATCAGGTTTGCTTCGTATCTATTGGAATATAACAACTCCGATTCAATTAAAATCCGGTCAATCGATTCCTCTCGGTACTTGATCTTTTGTTTTAATCAAAAGAAAAAACGCAATGATTTTTAGGTTTATATCCAAAATCTTTGGGCATCTATGAAATGAATGATGACAAAACAATGATTGATTCTGATTCGAAAGTATGGAGAGAACGAAGAAGTTAAATCAACAATCACTTAACTATTGTTCTAGAACAATGAATTTGTTTCGAAACGATCATGTTATGACGATACAATCCTCTCGAAAATCTCATTAAACGATGAAACAGATTCGAATTCATTACGTCGTGTTCAAACAATTCGTGTTTCATCAAATCAACGGAAAACACTTCGAGTATCATTGCCAACATTCCTTCAATCGTCGAACGACGATGATGAAGAAGTAAAAGAACAAAAGAACTCGAAAAGAAAATGCTTAGTCTATTCTTGATTTTATTTGTTGTTAGTCTCGTTCGTTTCTTCCGGCTAAGGATAGTATGACAACAGTTTATATTGATAGTGAAACAACAGTTCATGAAACGATTTCTCTTCTATTTTCGAAACATTTTATTGAAGAAAATAATTCCAAACAATTTGCATTGTATAAAGTCGAACGACAGAATGGAAATTGTATTGAAATGAGTGACGATGATTATCCTCTTGTCTTACGAATACTTGCTGGACCGTTTGAAAACGATATTCTCTTCTATTTAATGGAACATGGCAAAAGTCAAACAGTCCCATTGGAAGTATCGAATTATTTAGTTCTGCCTGAACAAATGTTACGAGCTTTCATTGAAAAATATTCATTTGAAGAAATCGAAAATATTCATATGATTAAACGAAAATATTTAGCTTACAAACAATTATTATTAAGACAATTTGAACAAGCAATTAATCAATAGATGCACGCACGCACACATTCCTTTCTTTCTTTCACATTTCTTTTTTTGTCATAAAACGAATTTTAATATCGAATGAGCTTCTTTTTAGATCATTAAAATCTGTAGTTTTTTGTTGTTTCAGTATAAATGGATCAGAATAATAGTGATCTTACTGATGGGCCACATCCTCGAATGAAGTAAAGAAAAAGACAAACAGTTCCATCGAAATATTATTGTTTTTTTTTCATTTGCAGTATTATTCAAGCAGAAAAAATCGGTTTTACGGATATTGACGAATATTTTATGGGACATAAAAGGCGTGGCTATGCAATTATCATTAATAATAAAGATTTTCATCCGAATACAAGTTCGTTCATCTGATTGAAGAGAGAGAGAGAGAAGGAAAAAACCAAGTATTTTCTGTAGATTTAAATACTCGTGATGGTACAAATATTGATGCTGCACAATTGGAAGGCACATTTACTGAACTTGGCTTCAATGCTCAAGTTTATCACAATCAAACAGCTTTTCAAATTTTAAATTTAATCGAAACGAGTTCGTAGATTCGAAAAGAAATCCGAATGGAAAGAAACATAAGTTTGTGATTTATTCTAGTTGCAAAAAAAGATCATTCACAATGCGATGCATTTGTATTTGTCATGTTATCTCATGGTGACGATCGAGAAATTATCTATGGTACTGATCAAGCATTTACTATAAGTGCGTTAACTGAACCATTCAAACGTACAGCTAATAGTCTACTTGGCAAACCGAAAATCTTCATTTTTCAAGCGTGTCGAGGTCAAAAAGTGATGAAATCTCATCAGAAAATTCCAATGAAAGATAATAAAGAAGTGATTAGTATTACATCACATATACCATCCGAAGCCGATTTTCTTATGATTTATTCGACGATGCCAGGTTATTATGCATGGCGTAATTCTCAAAAAGGTTCATGGTTTATTCAAGCTCTATGTGAAACATTGAATAAACACGGTCATGAATGGGATTTATTGAAAATTTTAACTAAAGTCAATCGTCGTGTTACAATGGACTACTATTCAAGCTGTTCCGATCCTTATATGAATCAACGACAACAAATACCTGTCTTTGTTTCGACATTAACAAAAGATGTGAAATTCTTTTCGAAATTTAAATAATTGTTAAGTCAATCTTTTCTTCGGCCTTCTGTCAGATTTATATGTATATATATATATATACGAAGAAAAACAAAAATGTTTATTTGTTCGTGTGTGTGTGTGCGTGTCAAATTTCTTCTCTTCATTTAACTCATTTTGATAATTGGTATAATAAAAAATATTAATATAAATACAATTAATATAACGAAAAGAAAAAACCAACAACATAAACATTCACTAAGTCGTGCTTGTTTTTTCCATTGATAGATTTGATAATCTTCATGATGTAGAAATTCTTCACGTTCGATTAATTGCCGAAGAAAATAATCATTTTGTTCATCTGGATCATAATGATTGAAATGAAGATTTCGTTTGAAATATTTCAATAGCGACAAATCTTTCGAACGATGCAACCAATGAGATATAAAATGTATGCCACCATAGTAAACCGAATGTATAATATGATCGAATATGAACGAAAATATTTGAAGAAATACGACAATAGTTAAATATCGAATAAGAATAGGTGTGTAAGATAATTGTTCAATGGATAATTTCTTATCGAGATAACTAAGAAAAATGAATGTTGCAAGAATATTGAGAAGATTCAAGATTAAACGTTGATAGGATTCAATTGATGAGAAATAGAAAATAAATATGCATATGGAAAAGAATATCGTTGGAAGAATAGTTGAATAGATATGTGATTCACGACGACGTTGAAAAATAAGATAGATATTCAAATTTGAAAGAGTTTCATTGATATTTTTCGGTTCAATACCAAGAATTTGAACGAACCAACCGCGAGAATAGATTGAATTGTAAGTTTGATTTGTTGAATGAAATTGAAGAGAAATATCTGATGAATTATCGACTTGAAAGTTTTCAAATATTGTTGTTAGAAAATTCAATGATCGTGGTGTATAATTGTGCTTTCTTGATAGATTACTACTCGTCGATTGATATTGTAATTTAAATGTTTTTTGATTATTTTCAATTTTAATACGTAGATATTGTCGATCGAATGGATAAAATGTTAGATCAATTGATGAATAGATTTGAAATAAACCTCGACGAATCCAAATAACTCGACCGTATCGATCGATTTTAATTGATTCACTTTCGAGTTTAAATTCAATTGAATCGCTGTCAGCTAGTTGAATATCAGGCAACCAAAGTGATTGATAGGTTGTTTTCGGTAGGAGAATATCCTCGATATTATAATAACGATTTTGTGTATCGTTCGATGCCCAATGAAGAAAATCGAGTTGATAATCGAGTCGAATTGACGCATGAAATTGATATTGATTTGTTGAACCATCGAGTTGAACAACATCATGAATAGGAAATTGAATTTCAAATGGTAAAATCGATTGACTTTCGCGAAAATGTCGCGATGCTAATCGATATCGACCAATAATTTCAGTTAATAATTCATGTTTCGGATCGACCTGAGTTCCTAATGAATGAATTGCTTGTTGAACCGAAAGAAAATTGATTAAAACCAAAACAAAGAAATTCATTGTATGAGAATAGATAATGTCTTGTTGTCAATATATTGTGAGACAGAGAGGATAAGAAGAAAACAACAACACAGCAATCGAAGTGTTTTGATGAATAATATTGATTGAAGGATCGAAATTGACAATCGTTGTCCACACCTAGATAAGTACGTATGTGTAAACACGTACGAAATATTAATTGCGATTAGAAAACAAACGGTCGGAAGGAGAAGTTATTTAACATGTCTCAGATTATGTTCGTCAAATGAAATTAATGTTTTCGTTTGTATTTATAGAGCAACAGCGCAGCATGAGCAAAATATGAACTAACATCATGCGAAAGACTCGATGGGTTCGAAGAAAAAATAATAATAATAATAAAAAACACAACCGGATGAGAGAAAATAAAAGAGAAAAGAGAAAAGAGAAAAGAAAACCTTGTCAATAGTTTAATCAATTTTTTGTAATTGATGTCGATGTTTTTCAACGTCAAGTACCCAGTTTCGTATGATTTGTTCTTTTTCCGGTGACATTAATTCATTTTCTTCGATATATTTTTTCACATCTGTATATGCATAGGATATATTTGGATCACGTGATTTATACGATTGAGCTGATGGATGTCGTTCGGCCGGTGTTGCCGATGACGCGGCTGTTGTTGTATTACTTTGTGCACCTGACTGATGACGATATTTCGATGTGGAAACGACCGGTTCTTTCGATGTCACACTACGTCCTGGCAAACGTGCCAACTGATTTCGATCGAGATTGGTGTCACTTCGATGAAGTTCATGAGATGAATTGTAATATCCATGTTGAACCGGTACATTGAATGTACTCGATCGATTAGGTGACAGTGGCTTTCGACTAGCTGTTAAATCGAATGATGAACCATTCAAACGTTGTGTTGTATTGACATAATTGAGTTGTTGCTGCTGTTGTTGTTGTTGGTAATAATAGATATTTTCATCTTGAGCTGAATTTAAATAGAAATCGCCATTATTGACATCATGAGATGATGTTTTTGATGTGGAATAGTTTCGTTGTTTGGATGATGTATGTCGTGAACGTGGACCATAATCAAGTCGAGATGAACGATAACTTTCACTTCGTATTGGTAAACCGTAGACAGCTGTGCCAGGTGACTTATCAAGATAACTATTTGTTCGTTGAAGTCGTGATGTTTGACGAGACTTAGCTGCTGATGCTACTAACATATCACTATTGTTCATATCTTCACGTGAATAATGTTGCTGCGGTGAAACAGATGATGATTGTATGTGAAGAGTTGAATTACCAACTATAGCTGCTGTACTCTCATGTAAATTCCCGTTGGTTATATGTCGAGCTGATGTTGACAGTTTCTTTTTCAACGGACTACTTGCACGTAATGCGTGATTAGTCACACTTGGATGATCATTCCAGGCGAAATCAGTCGTTCGATAGACAACTAAAAAAGAAAATGCACGTTTTCTTGAGGTCGTTCTTGTTTTCCTGTCCTTAAGGATATGAATTGAAAACAGTCTCGATTTTTTTTGCATACGGAAATAGAAATAGGAAAAAATGCCGTTTTCTTCTTTCTTATTTTTTTTTCTTGATACTAGCTCACTTTTTGCTGGTTCAAATTGTACTGCCGATCCCGTTTGTACAAATGACGGTGAACGTGCAAGAGAAGAGACCGATTCCGTAGGTATTTGAACAGCAGTCGCAGCGGCTGCTGCTGCTGCTGCCGAAAGATATCTCGTAGCTGTTGTTGGTACTAATGAATTACTTCTCATAGGACTTCTTCTATGTTGCTCAATTGTTTGTTGTTGTTGTTGTTGACGACGTGTTGAATTCTGTTTTGATGTCGAATTGAGTTCTCCATTGGTGTTCGCACGTAGATCTTCGGATGGTGGCCGAGAATGTGAATTTATCGGTGGAAACATATTATTTATAGACAGATGAGGTTGAGTTAATTTCCTTAAAATGACAGAAGAATATAAATAAAGACACAAAAAAAAAGAACGAAGTGCGTTGTTAAAAAAGAAAATTACAACAATATTAATCAGCAGTCGATACCAATGTGACAATTTCATTCTTTTCTTTTCATTTTCTTTTTTTGTCAAGTAAGAAACCTTTCAGTTTCCTTATTTCTTAGACGTTACTCGATATTTAGTTTCGAAAAAAATCAGATCACATAAGTTCGAGTTTCGTTCTCGTTTTGAAATCTATCTATGCACTTACAGCATGTTTCGTCCAGGAGATTGTCTGTTGTCTATCAATAATCGTAAATTCAATTAACTACTGGTACATATAAACATGTAACTATTTTTTTTATTGTTTAAAAAATGAGACAAAGAGAATAAGAGAGAGAGAGGGAGAGAAGAAAAAAACGAAATTTTTAAACAATACTTATGGCGAAGTGGTGTATCATGTTAAGTTACTTTTTTTTCATTATTGAATAATAGTAAAAAAAAGAGAAAGAAATAATCACGACAAGAAAAGAATAACGACGAGTTGTCCTTCTATTTTTCTTTCTGCTTTCTTTTCTCCCTCTCTCTCTTTGTCTTACATTTTTCTCTTTTTTTTATATTTTTTCAAATAATCAAAACGACTCTCGTTTGCACAAACATACAGTTAGACAAGCAGACTGTCATTCATTCTCTAGGTCTCTCTTTCAAAAAATATATTTTCTTCATATTGTAAAATTCCTGAAGATGATCATTATTGTTTATTTAATATTAAATAAATATACCTAAAATCAGTCAAAGAATTTTTTGTTTGATTATTTGAAAAACAAAAGAAAATCAATTATCAACTTGTTTTTAGAGACAATAAAATAACAAAACAAAAGATCAAGTTTGTCATTTGACATGGAACACTGTCATCGTTCCGTCGATGTTTTTTCGATGTAAAGCACCTTTAGTACACTTTTTAATGCAATTAAATTAAATGAAAAGAAAGAAAGAAAAAGAACGACAAGAAGCAAACACTTTTGTTTTGTTCTTTGTCAAGTCAAATAGAAATAGAAATCATCTTTTCTAGTTCATTGTGATCAAATAAAATGATGTGTAAATGAATTTACTATGATCGGAAATGTTAACCTAGATGTGTGTGTGCTTAGCCTTGCGAATGAATAAATTGTGTCTGCCTAGAAAAAAAAGAAATTCTATTTTCGAAAGAAAATTATTTGACGTCTACTTGATGAATTATTGATTTTCCTTTTACGATTGAGAATTCTTTTTTTTTTGGTTTGGAAGGCAAGTAAAAAAAAAGAAAGGAAAAATGAACTCTATTGCGTATGAAAAATATTGTGGCTTTATTCATTGCTAGTTTAACTATTGTATAACTAGGATAAATTTTTATTTTTTACATTAAATAAATGAGAATGAATATTTTTGGTTTATTAAAAGGAAAAAAAACGAACATTTGCAGTGGCACTGCTCGAGAATATTAATAATGTCAAGAAGAAAGAAAAAAGTGCAGTGAATTGTACGATAAATATGTAAGATTTTGTTGGTTTTTTGTTTTTTATTGTTCAAATCGATTATCAAAACAATCGCTCATATGATGAAGATACTCGTTTTCTCTATCGGCTGGAAATTTTCTTTGACAACTTGGACATTCATATTCTTTAGGTTGTTGAAATGAGTCAGCTGGAAATAAGCAATTATCGATATGTTCATACATTTCAACGTCATCACATTCAGAAGCAAAACTATGATTACACACAGGACATTGTCGTAAAGCATCGGGTGGTATTTCTGGTGAAACAGGAGTTGGGTTTATAAGAATTGGTGATATGTTCGGTGGTTTGATAGTTGGTTGTTTAGGATCAACAGTTGGTGGTTTCTGTTCGATAGTTGGTTGTTTTTCTTCAATAGTTAGTTGATTCTGTTCAATAATTGTTGGTTTAGGTGCAACTATTGGCTGTTCTTGTTCAATAGTTGGTGATTCAGGATCGATTGTTGGTATTTTGTGTTCGGTAGATGGTTGAATAATAGGTTCTGGTTCTATTGAATTGCCACTGGTAGGTGTTCGTTGGTTGATAGACAATGTGATAGTGTTCTTAACTATTGTTTCCATTGATTCGGTTGGTGATGTGCCCGGTGAATGTTCGCTGATTATGGTCGTATCATTTGGCTCGTTTTTGGTTGGGTCTGGAAAGTTCGCCGATGGTAGTTTGTTTACATTCTTAAGTTTGTCGATAATACCTGCTAAGAAACCTTGGTCGATACGCACTGTCGGTAATTTACCAGAGGTATTTGTTGGTTGATTACTTGGAATCGCAGGTGATTGTTCGATACTTGATGATGGCGAAGCTAGAATATATTTTCAATGCTTAAAAACAAACAAAACTATTGGGTTATTTACTAGCTTGTGAAATGAGTGTCACTATTTCATTGATTTGGGTTCTTTGCGATTGCACAATTTCATGAAGTTTTTTCGCATCCTTTTCGATTTCTGTCCATTGATTGTAACCGGTAATTAAAGCTAAAGCAACGAAAAACAAGAATTATTTCCTATCGAATTTGTTTTCCTTGTCATACATGAAGCTGGTATTGAATTGTAAATCGAATAACTTTTCATTTGATCTTCGTAATTGGAAGTATCATTCGTCGCCGTAAATAACATTTTGTTTAATCGAGCAACTTCGATTCGTAATTCTTCAAGTTTTTCTTTTTCTTGAACGAATCTTTGATCATGTAAAACGCCGATATCATCTCGAATTCGATCGAGTGCAGTTAATTTTTGTTGATTTGTCGAATATGCCGGTCGAATAAGATCGAGTAAACGAACAACTAATCCTTTATCACAATCTAATTGTGTATTTGATTCTTTTTTAAGATCTCGAACATAATTTACAAGGACCTCTTCGATTTTTTTTGCATTTTCTAATGGATCATGATGAACAAAGATATAATCGCTTGGATCACTCGAACTATAATGGTTAAAGTTATTGGCTGCTCCTGGTTGTGGTACTTGTCTAAATACGCAAAAACCCATGACTTTTGTTTATTTTTCCAACAAAAAAAAACAACATACGAATTAGTTAAACTGTCCTCATTTATCGATGGGTTGATGATCGTGATATCAGAATCATCCTGAAACAAGAAAAACAAAATTAGTCGCTTGTTTTTTTCTCAGTCTGATGCAATACATCATGTTGGGCAGAATGTGAATTAATTACGTTCATGTTTTTATTTTATTTATAACAAGAAGCGACGACTATTTTTTTTTATCTAAAAATGTGAATGCAGAAAAAAAACGACACCTTTATTTATCCGTTTATTTGCTTCAAATGAATGATGAAAATAAAGTCTCAAAGAAAGCTACACGTAACGTCAATGAGTCATCTTATTCTCCGTTGGTTGAAACTACTATTAATCATATTCTCGAACGAATGGGAAATAACCAGATAATTCAGAAAAGAAGGTTTCTTCCGTTCGTTCTTTATTTACTTGTCTCATAGTTTCTAATTCATGTTAAACGATAAGCAAAATTCTTAGCCTTTTGATATTATCTTTCTCGAAAGACGACTCAAGAATTTCTATCTATTCGTTTTGTTTATTAACAACAAAAAAAATAGATAAATGCTATGCAATGATAAAAAGAGAAAAAAGACGAAAGAAACTGACACGTAGAGAGTGAAGATAGAAACGAGATACAAAACTCGAGTAAAACACAAAAGAAAAGTAAATGGACGAATTCGATGTATTCAATACAACAAATGAGCAGAACGATGATAATAATGAAGAAAATTCATCTGATAATATTCAATCAACGGATCTTGCTTGGACACTGGATGATGTAAATAATAGAAGCAAACGAAGTTTTTTTTTGTTTTGCTTTACAATCTATTCGTTGTAGAATTTAGCAGATATATCGGCACCAACACAATCGAATATTCTGTTCGATGATGATGATACTTTCCCAGTAACATCTTCGAATGATAATCAATTCGTAGACCAATCACAACCATTTTCTATGCCAACTGATAATCGAATTTTAAACAATGATTTCGAAAGACGATCATCAGGTTTTCAAATTTATATAGTTTTGTTTTTATCTTATCTGTTCATATTCTTTCGATTCTTGTTAAGATAATAGTTTATCGTCGAATTCAATGCCGAAATTTTCTTCATCATCGAATAATTTATCAGCATTAGAAGAATTCAATCAACGTCGTCAACAAGAAATAGCCGAATTCGATGTACTTGAAAAGCAGAAAATCGAAGAATTACGTCAGCAAGGTAAACGAGATTTAGAACGTTGGTATGAAGATCGTCGTCTTCAAATGGAACAAAAACGACAGGCAATGAAAAGCGAACAAGATTCATCACTCAATGAAGCATTGAAAAAAAGCGATAAGCAATCATGTGATTGGGGCAAAGTGATTCGATTTCTTGATTTTTCTCAAGGCACACAATTGACCAAACAAAAACGAGATTTAAATCGTATGAGAGCCGTTATTGTTCAAGCAAAACGCGATAGAGATAATTTAACATCACAAAATGGAAATGAATAATTTTATTTTTTACTCTTTTTTTTTGAATTTCGTAACATCTATACAAAAAAATGATTAATTTAAAAAAAACGACGTTAGTGGTGTTTGTGTCTTTTATAATTAAATAAATGATATGTTTTAGTTTTCGTTTGAGTGTGTTGATGATCGAAGATTAGTTAAGATTTTGATAACGAATGAAAATGTTGAATAGCCGAAACGAATTCCGATCGGTTGGCTAAGATTTTCAAAAGATCAGGAAACGACGGTCGATTATGAGCTTCGAATGCCCAACAACGACGCATTACATCATAAACTGAACTCGAACAACCAGATGGACGTTGGAGTCGACCGCCTGATGCAATATAATTATAAATCTTAAAGAAAAAACAAAAACGAACAAATTCATTCATATCGATCAGTCAATCGAACTTCTTCATTCGGCATATTTTCATATGGATATTGTCCGAACGTATAAATTTCCCACATAGTTATTCCAAATGACCAAACATCACTTTTACTTGTAAATTTATAGTGCATCAATGATTCTGGTGCGTACCTGAAATATACCGATTACAGTCAATTTCGACTATCAATAACATTATTTAATCGTTTACCAAGCTATTGGTATAGGTGTATCACTTTGTTGAACATAATAATCATTTGAATCCACACTACGTGATAAACCAAAATCAGAGATTTTAATCTAAATTCAATAGTTTTTTTTCTTCTTCTAAAAATTGCCCTCAAGTTTTGTGTCATTTACTCGAGAATGTGATTGCATGAGAATATTTCTTGCTGCTAAATCTCGATGTACAAAACGTTTTCTTTCCATATAGGCCATTCCGTGAATAATTTGTGTTATCCAAAGACTAAATAGTGATCGAATCGCGTTACCACTATGTTTTTTAAGATAATCTATTAACGAGCCCATTGATAGTAATTCTTGAACCTGAATGAAAATAGAATTATTTGTTATTAGCAAAAAACAAAATGCGAAGGTTTAGTAAACATTTCGAACCAATAACCAAAAATCTTAAAATAATAGAAAAACAGAGCGTTTTAATTAAGCAAAGAAATTGAGAGAAAAAAAACGATCGATATAATCGAAAGATGATTTCAATACCATTAATGTACTGTGTAACTTTCTCGATTGTGAAACACCATAGAGACGAACGATACATGGATGAGAAAGTTCTTTCATAACGAATGCTTCTTTTTTCATGTCTTCTTTCGAACGTGCATCCATCGAAACTTTTAAAGCTTTGATTGCAACCGGTACCTAATCATTCGTAGATTATAATTGTGAAATTAACTATTCGACGAGACTTACCACTTTACCATGTTCATCACGATATTCACCTGAATAAACTTTGCCAAAATTACCTTCACCTAATAATTTGCCGAAGGTTAATTGTTCTTCTCGAATAATCACAACTCTTTTGTCAACTAATGGATTAACTAATCTTTGTTCTAGAGAAAAAATTAGTTGAGAAAATGATTTTATGAAAAAGAATTTGCAAACCTATTGTTGAAACCATATTTTGTTTATTATGTACAGTTTGTGAACGACCTTTATTATGAAATGGATTGACATCTAATTTAAAAAAAAAAGCAAAATCGTTTAAGAAATCGAATCAATCGAAATTACTAACTCGATCCATGGTCGAAACTCGAACTATTCGATGACAATAATTTCACAGTTTTCGCAGTTTTCATGAGAAGTTGTTGACTTGCCGATGGTGACGAATCACTTACTAATGCTGCTTTTGCCATGTCTAAAGTATTCTCATCGAAAATCGTTTAGTAGATTTTAGTTGTCATTGAATGATTCACACCTGGACTCAATGGTTTAACAACGCTTTTATATATTTTCATGAAATAATCGATAGCATGTTCGAGACTATCGTGATAATGAAGACGATCTTCGAAATAGTACGAATTTGGATTCTATAGAAAAGTCATTTGCATGGTTAAAAAGTTAAATTATGTTACGAACTTTTTTATGAAGTTTAACATGAACAAGACTATCTTGCCAAATGATTGATATAGCATAGTCATCTTGAACGGATGAACTTTGTCGAACAAAAAAGTAACCATCATGCTTTCGAAAATGATTTAAGATCGCACGCATTTGCTAATCAATAAAACAAAACTAAGATTAATAATCAATAGTTTCAATTACATTATTCGTTAGTGAACCATGATAATAACTCGAACGTCGAGACGAAGCTGCACGAGATCGAATAGAAGCTTAAAGAGAACAAACACAAGAAAAAGAACATTGTTTCGTTCTGTAGAACATTGTCTTACCGAGTTTTTCGGCACATTCATTACCATTACGTTTAATCGCTAAATCATAAGGTGTTTCACCGTCGTCAGTCAATGGTCGTAACGGTGAATCATGTGCTATTAAAGTCTATTTAGAACAAAAAAGAATGTTTTCATTCCGTACAATTGATTTTTTTTTCTGTTACTGTAATTGTTTCGACATTATTACAAGCTGCAGCACAATGAATAGGCGCATATAGATTAAATGGATTTCGTGTATCAACATCCGCTTGACCACGGCTAACAAGTAGATCAACGATTGTCGGACAATTTCCTAATGCTGCTTGCTAAAGAAAAAAACAAAACTTATGCATGTCGATTTTTCGAAAAATCAATCTACGTGAAGAGATGTCCAGCCGAGTTTATTAACAAACTTCCAACTTGCACCGGCTTGTAACAATTCTTTAACAGCATCTTCTCGTCCGAAGAAACATGCTTCATGTAATGGTGTATTTCCTAGAAATTTTTCAACATGAAATAGAACAAGACAAGATGTTCGCGTGTAAACCTTCTTCATTTTTAGCATGAATATCTGGACAATTAGGATCATTGAGTAATACAGCGATGACATCACGTTGTCCTTCGGTAGCTGCCTGATGAAGAACAGTCTTGGGACCACGTCGTTGAGCAAATGCAGGCAACGAATGACCTCGTAATGGAATTGACAATGCACAACGTAAATGGCGAACGCCTTCGCCTTGATAATATTCTAACAGTTCATCCAAAGCTAAAGAAAATCAATCTTAAAAATTCAATTGTACATTTTTGCAGTTTTCTCACAATAAAATATCGAATCGGTTTTCTCATCGAGAAATGTTCCATTGCCAGCATGATGTGCTCGATAGTGATAACATTGTCCATCCTTAATCAACGAAAGAACGAATTTATTTTCATCACGTGCTGATTGTCGAAGCATATAGATTCCATTTTTTTGTTTGTCTACGAAAGGATTTTTTTAATTTTACAGTAAAATCAAAAAGGAAAACTCTTTACAAGCATAAGTATCATTGAGTAGTTTTTCACTGGCATCACGATCGCATGCTTTGAAAAAACAATGTATTTGACTACTTTCTCGTGATAATGAACTATTCGAATCTTGATCGGATCGGCTTGTTGAACGATTAAATCTCTCTGAAAAGAAATTTTCAATGCAATGAAAAAAAAACTAACTCAACAGTTCATTTCGATGTACCTTTTTGTGAATGATCAGTTGAGCTTGATTTTGCTGCCATAAAAATCAAACAAATAGATTATGTAAATATAATTTTTTTTTAATCTACAAATATCGAGAAGTAATACTAAAAGCAACAAATATGATTGTTTATCATTCGTTTTTGCATACGCACATGAATATGATGTATAAAACATGACCCGTATGACAGCGTATACAAATAGGCACATAGCAAAAATGATGAGTAAAAGATGAGTACGAAGCAAAAAACATAGAACGATTGGCCTTGCATTCAATTATACACCTGTCATTGGTAGATGTCATACATTTATTGTCAAATATGTTTTTTATTTTAATGAGAAGAAAAAATGAGTTTCTGAGGATGATTCCATACAAATAAGTTATCGAAATTATTTTCGAAAAACAAAATAGTGATTTCAATTTATTTTTCAAGTACTATACGTATATGTATTGACATAAATACAAACAGGAAAAACAGGTCGAAGACATATTTCAATCCCTGGTAATAATTTTTTATTGTCTGAGATAGAGACATGTAATTGCTCTTCAAGGATGAATTTCTATGTGAAAAGTGTTTTTTCTCGTTCTTTCGTCAGAATATACAGAAAATCTGTTTCTGTTCTTGATGAGATTTAGAGTGCGATGTACCCAAAAGACAAGATTTCATCGACCGTTAGGAAAATGTCGAACAGAATACAAACAAACTAATTGAGATGCGTGTATAAATAAAAAAACTTTCCGGACATAATTAGAATTTGTTTGTACTTTGATAATATCTTTTTCTGCGTCATAAAAACAGGTTAAATTCATGTTCGATCTATTAATCAGCCGTTGTCAGAAAAAAACAAGCATACTTTGATTTTTATATCATGATTCGGTTTCTATATACACTTGATAAACATCATCTACTCACAAACAATGAAAATGACCGTTGTATATATCGATGCATTCAATGACACGATCTTTTGAAGAAGAAAAAAATCTTCTCTGTAATATCATGATTATCTTCATCAATAACGATGAAATCGAGGAGAAAACAAGACAGAAGAAGAAATCTTCGGCGTATAGTATTTCCAGAGAACAGAAGCGTTATTAAAAACTGCTGTAACTTAAGATAGAACGAAGCAGACAGAAAAAATGGAAGAATTTTGTTTTGTATTTTTCTCTTTCCTATCTTGATTTTTCTGTTCTATATGTCCTTAAATATTTCTATATTCTTTTCCGTCTATCCAGCGTCTAGTCATCTGGTAAGAGAAGTTACTTGACGAAGAATAATTCATCGTATAAAAGAGAGAACGAGAGAGAGAAGAAGAAGAAAAAAAACGAACGACAAAAACTTGCTTTTTGTCGATCTTTTGTGAACATTTATACGCATATATAAAAAAAATACTCACGAAGAGAAGGAAAGCAGAAGAAAAAAAGAACGAATTTAGTTAGTGTTGTTGTGGATGATTTTTTACTACTCAACTGAATGCCCGGCATGTTATTATTTACGGATCAAGACGAGTCGAATAATCTTGGTACTTCATCGACTTTAACTGTTCAAAACGAAGCAGAAGACGAAGAACAACAACAACAACATAATTATCGATCTTTAATTCCCTCAACAGAAATAAATGTAGAAAACTTTTCTGAATAAATTTTCGTTATTTGCTTTTCCTATTAGTCATTTTTAGCACTTCTCAGACGTATTTGTATATCTTATCGTCGAATTTTATTAAATAAGATTCGCGTTATTTCTACGGTAATATTTATGTCAATGTTAAATATCACAGCACGGATAACGTGTTTTATTCGACAACGAACATCGTCGTCTTCATCATCATCAGCTTCTTCTCCAATCACTTCGACATCACATCGAATACTTGAAGTAAGTGTGTGACTGTTTTGTCAATAGAAACAAAAATCTCGAAATGTAAAAAATATGTCAGATGCACTTCTTCGAGGCAAATTAATTTTCTTTCTTTCTTTCTTTCCATCATGACAAATCAAGCAGGACGTATTTGAACTTTAGCTTTTTCATGCGTCAGAGAAATAAACATCCAAAAATATAACTACAAAACTTTTACTGTATACTCTCTATGCAGACAACGATAATATGACCTCTCCTTCTAAATATAAGTGATGATTGACTGTACTGTCCTTTGTTGACGTAATATATTTTTTTTTGTATCTGATATTTCGCCTGAATATGTGAATGCATTAACATCAGAATATGCATCTATAATCGATTATCGTTATCACCTTTCTCTCGAATGTATTTCTACGTGAATGTTATCGATTAAACATTTGATATTGTCGGTTCATTTTTGTTAATTAATGACGACGAAAAGTAAAATTTTGTTCTTTTTCTCTTTTTCTTTCTTTCATCAAATAAAATCAGATGATCATGACAAACAGATAGATGGTTATTATATACTTGAATGCACATTAGACGTTTTATATAAAGTAAAACGAAAGAGAGAGAGAGACAGATGTCCGCGTGCAGTACGACTAAAATCGATATTTGATGGTATATATCCAAAATTCAGCAAGAAAAATACATAAAATAAGTCCAGGTAATATGCTCTTTTTTGAGTAAATATAATCAATATGTTGTTATTGAATCATCTGCAAATAGAGAACGGGAGAGAGAGAGAAAAATAACAACAACAAAAACTCGTTAGGTTTGATTGATGCATATAGGTATGAATACAAAGTAAAATATCAAAATGAAATAGAATCGATCGATGGTGTGATCAACAATCTTTAATAATGAAGTAGAATAAGAGAAAGATTCTCGAAATAATATTGACATGTCTTATTTTTTAATTTTATACGTATTCTCTTTTCGAATAGAGATTGCTTTATTTTGACCTTAGTCAATTCATCACACATCATTAACTAAGCAAAATGATATTTCGATTTTAATCATAGAAAAAAGAAATCAGTTTTCATGAAAAATAATCGGATCATATTATCATTCGGTCGATGCATGGAGATATCATATTATGTGATGATTACCTTGAGCTTCGAAGACCGGGTGTTGTCTTTTTTTCTCCTCTACTTACGAAATTTATATGGGCCATGCATGTTTCTTTTCCTTGTTTATTATTCGTATTATCAAGAGAATATGGCGAGCACGCTGTTGATCATACAACGCCTGCATGATCTGTTGTATTGAGACTACTCGGCGAACCGCTATAAATATTTTTTGCTTTCCTTTTTCTTTTTCTTTAGAAAAGAAAATAACGGCACAGCTGTTCGAACCTTTTATTAGAAAAAAATTTTTCCCGTTCTTTTCTTTTGTAAACGTGTCATCATCACCGACATAATAGACATATATATATATATATATATGCGCATCTAGATAGCTAGCTAGTTGTGTGATTATCATTTGTGGTAGATATAATTCTTCTCTTTCGTTTTCTTATATTATGTTAAGCAAAGTATTGTGTTGAGTGCACGTTTGCTTGTTAATATTGATATGACGAACAAAGTCTACTTGTAATAAATAACACATATTTTTTTCTTTTTTTCTTCTGTTGATTTGCTCTTTTTTTCAGTGTACCGAATGAAGTTATAAAAAGAGAGAGAGAGAGAGAAAAAAAATAGGAGGAGAAGAAGAAGAAGAAGAAAAAGTAAAGCAATTTTTCTAGATGCAATTTTCGTTGTCGACATCAAGTATATAAAATTTTCGAAACAGTAAACAAATAATATTATAACTAAGTGCATTCTCTCCCTCGCTGACTCTCTCTCTATCTTTCTCTCTCTCTCTCTTCTCTCTCTCTCTATGTTCTACGGTGGTCATATATAAGCATGGATGATAGTCTCGATTTCGTTCACAGCCACACACACTACGCACGCACACACCTGCTGGACACACATTTCGGTCGTGTGTGTGTGTGTGTGTGTG
>Ga0209935_1002134_pt1 | contig 25867 bp, 30 predicted proteins | sample ThiBio_1000_plan_2_FD_183958 | JGI IMG/M metagenome (GOLD analysis project Ga0209935, IMG submission 183958) | Wastewater bioreactor microbial communities from Cape Town, South Africa - Thiocy_cont_1000_plan (SPAdes) | ecosystem: Engineered > Bioreactor > Thiocyanate-remediating >...
GAATTCAGCACAACCATTTTTAGAACCAGCACAAGTTATATAGCGAATCGCGACAGAAAAAACATTTTCGAAAAATCTTAAAAAGTCAGTATTTTGGGTCAAACCTCATGTTTTCTATCGGTGACCCCATCTGAAACTAGCACCATTCGATGCAGAATCAAATTCTGCATATAGCCAACCTAAAAGAGACCCAGCACAAATATGCAAGCGAATCCTTCCACAAAAAACTCGAATCTGGTGCTAACTTTACTTACGTATAGAGGAGCTATAAAGTTTTACTTTTCTCGCGGACTTCTGGGACATCCTGTATTCATTCCAAAGACTTCTACTATTATATTTAAATGTTCTTTTTCTACCTTCGAGATTGTATCGGCCTCGGTAATCGAATCCAACTCTTATTTTGAATAAATATCAAAGATTGACGCTTATTTCCATTTATCGATTGCGAGAGTTATCAAATTCAATCAGCTGATTAAAACTATAGAGAAAGATATTTGGTTACCGAAGGAAGATGTTGACATTACTACTTTTACAAAATGGTTACTATGTATCAGATTCTATCATTCATCTTCAAACGATTGACAACGTACAAAATGAATACTACCGTATCCAACAGATTCCAATGCAAAAAAATCCTTTTGAATGTTTACGAGGAAATCCGATATTCAGCCCCCAAAATCTACTCAGAACGAAAAATACACGAAAAAAATGCAAATGCTCTCCTTAAATTAATACATTCAGCATCACGAAATCCGAGCGCACTAAAAAGAAACCAAATATCAAATACGAGATTATAATTCAAGCTTCAAGTCCCATAAATTATCGCCGATCGAAAAAACACAAAATAATGTAACATGAGATTTTCAAGCAAATATTGATCGAAAAAGTAATCGAGAGTAAACACAAAAAATACTACAATGAAAATCTGCGAATTAAAAACAAATAATATTTATTGGATCTAATTATGAATAATAAATAGTAAAAAGGGTTATGAAAGTGTTCTCGGTAAATATTTTTCACAGCGATACATGTATAAACTTAAGCTTTGATTTAATTGTGGATATTTCAATTCTTCGAAACATAAGCCACTGGTTGAATTTCGTTCGGCTCGAACAAATGGATACGTTTTATGTAATTCTATGCATGGAACACGCCAATTATCCGTTGGTCCACGATTGTATCGATGTAAAAATGTATTACCTTCACAAGCTTTAAACAGATTCGCTCTACCTAATTTAATCATCGATTTTAAAGAGAGACGAGGTTGTCGAGGACTTGGTACAAGTAATGGTCCTAGAATACGTAAATAAACAGGATCAACATTGGTTTTAGCTAGATAGTTCATTGTGCCAAGATTATGTCGATGTTTAGGAAAGGCATAGATATGTGTAGCATTTTCTTCATAAGGGAATATATCAATTTTCGGCCAACGATAATTTGTTCGCGTGACTAATGGTGAACGAAGTGAAAATATTTTATATGATGTTACCCCGTGAACATTTCGGAAACGATAAACAACTATATCTTTTTGAAATGAATCTCGGCTAGAAATAAAACTCATCAAATGAATATTTATTGTTCAAAAAGAATCAAACATACCCTTTTTTTAATCTTTTGATACTACTTTGTGTTGTTGCACCTTCATTTGCTGGTGGTTTCACTTCTCGAAATACTCGAAATATTTTCGATGCTGCTGATAAAGGAACAAATATATCAATATCTGTATCCCATGGTATAACATCATGATGTCTTAGCGTACCAATTAATGTACCTTTTGTAAGAAAATACTTAATCTTTTCTTGGTGTAAAATCGTTTGCACATAAACAAATAATTGTATCATATGAAAATAATCACAAAACGATACATCTGTTGGTAAAATTGTATTATTAACGGAACGAACGTTTTTCAAATCGAAATAATGATATAAACCCATGCCAGCCGGTCGTTTCATTTCGTCGTAAGGATAAAATGTTTTGTTGATATAGTAGATATATCGTACGATATCAACGGAGTCATAACAGTAGGTATCATTTTGATGGCAAAGCGGACAAGCATCGCGGAGAAATTTTTCTAAGATCTGACGCCAAACATCTATTAATTGATTCCATGTTGATTGAATATTGTTCAAAGATATTCGTGAATCAAAAAGAGTTTCTAAGAGTTGTTTAACTTGTTGAAAGGGTAACGAACTTCCAGATTGAAATGGAATCTTTTCTTTTACTTGAATGGACAGAATTGTTTGGACTTCAATTATGATATCTGTTGATCGATGTAGACTTATTGAAATGAAACAGAGACCAAAAAGTATCGTACAGAAAACCCATAAACGACGAGCATTTGTGAATAATCGGAGAGATAAAAGACGACTCATAGATATTATTATACTAAAACAAAAAAAATGTACTCCAGTATAATGTCTGTAGATTCATGTAATTACAACATTATAGAGTGTCAACCTATTCTTGATCATTAGTCGAACTCATTATCTCGTCTCGGTCATTATACTTACTTCACCGTTTGAGGTCATCTTTGTGTTTTCGTTCTCTTTAAATACTCCTTGTATTCATTATGACGGGTCGAGCTAATATATTTAAATACTGTATTCTTTTATTTATTCTAGCTAATATTATTTTTATTTCTCTGAACTCGTTTAGGCTTCGGTAACTTAATTCGATTAGTACTTAAGGAACATTTGAAAGATCGATATATATTTCGTATTCCTCGACTATGGGATTGATTGATCGAATTTAATCAGGTCATCGAAGCTATAGGGAAAGATATTCATATGCCGAAAAAAAAGAATGTTGACAGTACTGATGAAACAAATCTCATGGTTACCCCGACTGAATCCATTTACATGGACAATTCAGTTTTTCAATGTCAATCAAGTGACAGTAGAAATAAAAACACAGCATACAATCATCAAAGTGTCGGTGTAGGCGAGATGACTGTGAATGTCATCGACAAAATACAACTTGAGTGAAATTGAAAAATTAAATTCACCTATAGAGATTTCAATGAAAAAAATATTTTCTTCAAGGATTTACACGGTTAGGCGATATTTAGCAAACAAATACTCCAATTAAACGGAAAACATGTTTATGGAAAAAAAAGCATTTTATTAAACCTAACATTGAATAGTAATAATTATAAAAAAACAGTGAGCAATAAAAACCAAATTAAAAAAATTATCACTATAATGTTCTCGGTAAATCTTCTTCACAGCGATACATGTATAAACTTAAGCTTTGATTTAATTGTGGATATTTCAATTCTTCAAAACATAAGCCACTGGTTGAATTTCGTTCGGCTCGAACAAATGGATATGTTTTATGTAATTCTATGCATGGCACACGCCAATTATCCGTTGGTCCACGATTGTATCGATGTAAAAACGTATTCCCTTCACAAGCTTTAAACAGATTTGCTCGACCTAATTTAATCATCGATTTTAAAGAGAGACGAGGTTGTCGAGGACTTGGTACAAGTAATGGTCCTAGAATACGTAAATAAACAGGATCGACATTGCTTTTAGCTAGATAGTTCATCGTGCCAAGATTATGTTGATGTTTAGGATAAGCATAGATATGTGTAGCATTTTCTTCATAGGGAAATATATCGATTTTTGGCCAACGATAATTTGTTCGATTAACTAATGGTGAACGCAGTGAAAAGATTTTGTACGATGTTACTCTGTGAACATTTCGAAAACGATAAACAACTATATCTTTATGAAATGAATCTCGACTAGAAAACAAAATTCATCAAATGAATATTTATTTTTCAAAAGGCAACTCGAACATACTCTTTTCTTAATCTTTTGATACTATTTGCTGTTGTCGTTGTTGTTGTCGTAGTAGTGGTTGTTGTTGTTGCACCTTTATTTGCTGGTGCTTCTAATTGTCGAAATGATCGAAGTATTTTCGGTGTTGCTGATGCTGGTATAAATATATCAATATCTGTATCCCATGGTATAACATCATGATGTCTCAGCACACCAATTAATGTACCTTTTGTAAGAAAATATTTAATTTGTGCTTGATGTAAAATCGTTTGCACATTAATCATCAATTGCATCATATGAAAATAATCACAAAACGATACATCTGTTGGTAAAATTGTATTATTAACGGAACGAACATTTTTCAAATCGAAATAATGATATAAACCCAGACCGACTGGTCGTTTGCTTTCATTGAAAGGATAAAATGTTTCATTGATATAGTAGATATATCGTACGATATCAACGGAGTCATAACAATAGGTATCATTTTGATGGCAAAGCTGACAAGCATCTTGGAGAAATTTTTCTATGATCTGACGCCAAACATTCATTAATTGATCCCATGTTGATTGAATATCGATTAAAGATGTTCGTGTGTCAAAAAGATTTTCTAATAATTTTTTAATTTGTTCGAAGTCTAGCGAACTTCCTGATTGAAATGGAAAGTTTTCTTTTACTTCACTTGATGGAACTGTTTCAAATTCAGTTATAATATTTGTTGATCGATGTAGACCGATCGACATGAAACAAAGACCAAGAAAAATCGTACATGGAATCCACAGACGACGATTATTTGTGAATAATCGAATAAATAGAACAGGATTCATAGGTATTCAGTAGACGCTTTGGCGAAATATATTATAATAGTAGTTGAAACCCTCAAAAATCTAATAAATTGAATAAAAAAAATGTAAAGTGTTATAAGCTTCTAAGCCGAGATTGAAACCTTTATAATTGTGAATAAAAAATTTTAGTGGATTTTCTTTCATATAGATATTTTTGTACCGTATCATGAATATGTACTTACTAAGGATAATACGAAGAGTACAGTTGCCTCGAACTTGTCCAAAGAAAGGCAAATGATGAATAAGAAAAGAAAATAGTTATACATATAAACATTTCTCTCTCATTTTCTTTTTCTTCCTTGTCTGGTTATTCTATATCCTATTTCTTCTTCTTCTTTTGCTTCTTCGTCTGCTCTATTGATGATAGACAACGAGAGAATTTCTTGCTTGTCTATTACATCATTACTTCTGGCAAATGCGCTTGATGATCATCAGCCTACGTTTATCATCATATATCATTGAGAAAGAGGAAAGCAGTGTATAGACATTTTTCTTTTTCTTCCCATTGCATATGTATAGTTATCTATTCGGCAATAATATGCAACGATGGAAACATGAATCAAAAGAACTTGAAGAACATAAAGAGAGAGAGAAAGAAAGAGAACAAGAAGAGAATGAGAATGATCGGACAAATAACAAAAAATGTAGGCAGGCACCAGACAGACTGAGAGAGAGAGAGAGACAGTGAAAAATGAATGATAAATTTGCTAATAAAAACATATGTTGATGAGAATAGTAATTTTATTCCATCACAATTTACGCCAAGCCCAAGCTTCATTTGTATTAATCTGAAAATAAAAATAAATGAAACAAAAAAACTTAATTATTATTTGATTTTGTAAAACTACTTTTTTCTGTTTTCGTCGTTTGTTCATTGTACGATATTCTTTTTCGTCTTGATCAGAATCACTCATTAACATTTTTATTTCTCCATCGGCATTTCGTGCTGCAGTTACATAGGTTGTTGCTGCTGGACCACTAAGAATATTCGATGCAATACCAGGACCATTGTTATTTGCACGATAAGCAATTGTATACACAGGTTGAGTCGGTTTCGAAACTATTAATGACGGTTGATTAGTTGTATATGCTAATACATTCGTTGGTTTGCTAGTTGGCTGAATAAATTCTTCGATAAACTGTTGTTTAGGCGGTTGAATAACATAGGACATTGGTTGAGAGTTAGTTGTTGTATTCGTGGAATGATTTGATATTTGAGTTGTTGATGGTTGTGTTGGTGTTGGTTGATAGTAAGGTACGGGAATTGGAATAAATTGAGGTTGTTTTAGTGTAGTATCTTGATTGTTATTACCACCTGCACTACTATCACGTGGACTACGAGATCGAGAACGATGACTTGAATGACGACGAGAACGTGATCGTCGATGTGTACGACTTGTACGAGATTGATTTTCCATTTCAGAATTCTAGAATAAATTCAATGAGATTTTATTTTATTGATGAAAAAGCGAAAAAGAAGATTTGTGTTTACTTCAGTCATATAATGTCGAGGATGATAGGGATCTAACTAAAATCAAACAAAAAAAAAAGGAAAACTAGGATGTTTTTTCTTGTGCAACTCAATTGTCATACATTCGAATGAGGATAACCCAATGGACTGTTCGATCGAGAATATCCGAATGTTGTTTGAAAAGCTGGATTATGACCACCACTACCATGTGGTGCGCCATAACTCGGCGGCGGAGGATAATTCGTTGAATTTGAATGATGATGTTGATTATTATTATTATTGTTATTATTCGAACCATTTAATTGATAACAAGTATTTGGATAATCTTGACTGGTCATGTGATGTTGTACATAAGAATGTTGTTTCTTCATTCCTGATGTTAAATTACTACTGTGTAAATCAAAATGTTTGTTTGTTTTTTTATTCAAATCAAAATAATATGATTCAACTTACGAATCGGATGGCGCTTTGAAAACACTTCCACCATATTTATCCACTGTATGAGTAAGTATGCCTGTTACTTGCATACTTCGATAATCACACCAATGAAATATAGATCCAAGAATAAAGCAAATCGATGCAAGAAACGATAGAACTGCATTCGGTAAAATTAACCACATGCCCCAACGACGAGGATTCTCATTTTTATTTACACGTAAACGTTCAACATAAACTAACGATTCAGTTGCAAAAACAGTCACACCAATCGTTGTAAATATAACTAAAAATCGAAAATTTGCTGTTTCTCTATTCCTTTCTCTTATTCGATATCTTACAACTCAGAAAGGCAAATAATGCTGCAAAGAGTACTGTTGTAATAAATGCTCGTCGTGTCATAAAACCAATAATTGCACAGAAAAATGATAAACATCCTAATGATAAACCAAATGGGATCAAAACTTGAGCAACACGGACAAAACCTTTTTGTTTTTAGGAAAAAAAAGAAAAACAAATAAAAACGATTCTTTTCATTGTTATATTACTTGGTGCATCATTATTCCATAATATACAAAGAAAATCATTGGATACCGTTGAAAACATACATTTATACCATAGACCAAACTTTTTCAAAATAACTAAATCATTATTAATTTGACTTGTATTTGTACTAGTAAGATTTGTCGTTTGAGTTTGCTCATAAAATTGCAGCCAATCGGGCACAGAAAAGCAAATCCATCCGAAAACAAGACTAAATATTAGTAAACCAACACCAACGGCGAGAAATATTCGAGGTGGTATAATACATTGATACATGTTGTCTTTTGTTGTTATCGGTATCTTTAATAAATTGAATTAATCATTGTTAGAGAGAGAGAGGGAGAAAAAGTCATTTGTGAATTTAAGAAGAAAAAAACGAACTGAAAAAAGATTTGGAGTTATGATTGTCTAATAATTTCTCGACTGACTTTGGATAGGAGAAGAAATCGAATGAAATTTATCAAACGGTTATACGTAGTTGAACAAAAAAGAATTTCTTCTCTTGTCCGCCCTTTTGTTTTTATGATTGTTGTTACAAAAATGGGTGTTTTGTCTCCTCGTCTCGCGTTGTTCTTTCGTTTTCTTTTTTTTTAGTGAATCAGGACGTGTGAGTATACGTACGTCTACATAGATACTTGTCTATATAAGATTCACCTCGTCGATTATCACATACGACGAAAAAAGAAACGAAAGAACAGATACTGTTGAACTCATATATATTTTTTTTTCGTCATAGTACATCAACACGATGGGGAGACACTTACTGACCATCAAGCAACGAGTTCGATCTTTCTGTGGTCATGCTCAGTCAAGCAAAGAATTTCGTTTCATTCGTCTATCGACTATAATTTATATATATACCTATTCATTTCGCGATGCAATAGACGATAATGGGCATAAAACTCGTATATAGATGCATATACGTACGCCTAGGCAACGAAAAAATTGTTAATTTTTTTAATCGACATTCATCATGAGAGGTAAAACAATATGTTTGTATACACATATTTGACCTTGTGTCATTCGTATATGTGTATCTATATTGATCAACTATTGTGTCATATGATAGGACTTGTTCAATTATAGTTAAAAGTGCATATCTTAATAGATCGTGATCTATATCATTTCGATATGAACAGGCAAATATTTTCAAACTTCGATAAATGAGAAAAGAAAACGATGTAGAAGTCAATTATAATATTTGGTTCTTTTGTTTTTTATTATTTATTGTTTTTTTTTCTCAACGGCAGTACTTCACCATAGAATGCAAACAAGCAATGACAAAAAAAAAACATCAGATTGTATTGTATTCGATGTTTAACCTTTGCTTTTCTTTGAATATCTAATGAAGTTTGCCAGCAAGACGTCGATCACGTTCTTCAGCGACTGATAATCTCAAACCTTTGCCAGCTGGTAATGAAACCCATGATTTTTGTCCACGACCAATGACAAAAACATAAGCCAAACTAAACAAAACAAAAACATTTGCTTATTGAATGATCTACGAAGAAGACTTTCGTGTTTACCGTGTAGCAAATGTGTGTCCATTAGCATCTTTAACGTGAACAATATCGAATGAACCTGGATGACGTTCACGTGATTGAATAATACCAACTCGACCCAAGTTGTGACCACCGGTTATCATAACAATGTTACCGGTATCGAATTTAATATGATCTAAAATTTTTCCACTAGCAATATCGAGTTGAACGGTATCATTTGCTTTGATGTGTGGATCAGGATAACGAATTGTTCGTGCATCATGTGTAATTATATATGGAACTTTTTTGGGTCCCATACGAACAGCTTTAACTTTACATAATTTATACTAGACGAAACAAAGATTTCTATTTGTTTGTTTTTATTATGGATTTACTTTAGCTTCTTCAGCTGTAATACGATGAACGATAAATCGTCCTTTAACATCATAGATTAAACGAAAGTTTTCATTCGTCTTTTCAAGGGTGATCACATCTAATCAAACAAGAAGACAAGGATAGTTTTCATTTCATTCATTCAATATTATACCCATAAAACCAGCTGGAAAGAGAAAATCTGTTCGTACACGTCCATCGATTTTAATGAGACGTTGCTTGCAAATTTTTTTTGCTTCAACATATGTTAAAGCATATTTCAAACGATTACGTAAGAAAATAATCATTGGCAAACATTCACGTGTTTTATGTGGACCCGATGATGGTTTCGGTGCGAAGACACCACCCAATTTATCGAGCATCCAGTGTTTTGGAGCATGAAGTCGTTTCAAATGTTTACGAATACCACGATACTAATTTCGACGAGGAAAAATAACACGAAGATTTTCAATCAACAGACAAAACTCGATTTTAACTTACGCCCATGATTAATGTTTGTTTTTCTTGTGTTGGTAATTAAAGATCAAGATCTTTCCTACGATCTAAAAAAATTCAAAGCAAAGTAAAAACATGGAAAATCAGTAACTTATGTAAAAAACCGATACGAATATTTGAACCAATCAACGATTGATTTCGATAACCGAAAGTTTCGTCGAACAACTTCGAGAGTAATTCTCTCTCAATTCGAAATATTCATTTGCTAATTTATTCTTTGAAAACATTTTTCATAATTTTAATTTCATTCAATCGATATTCGACAAATGTATAAGTGTGTTAACGAAATCATTGTAGAGGTTTTACCGACCAACATGGCCGGTTTGTTCTCTTCTTTTACTTTTCTATGTATTGAGATTTATTTTAAAAAAAAAAGGAAGCAATCAAATATATATTTCGACTCTGTATATATTTTTAACCTTAATGTCTGGAGGTGGTGAGTCGAGCGAGACGATTGAAGATTTCTTTTCATTGAAAACGATTTCATTTTCAGTTGAACTCGATCTTGTTTGTGCTGAAATCGATGCTGATGAATTGTGTTCAACGACAAGTAAGTTAAATTACGTCATAGATTTTCATCCTAATCTCATTCGAAAAAAAAAACTCATTTTCATGCTAAATCGAAGAGTTTGATTGATAAAAAAAAGATTGTTTCAATTTCGAGACATAAAAACTGTTCGTTTCTAACTAAGAATCACTAACCTGACAACCGTCGATAAATAACGTACTATTATATAACCGTGACCGAAGATGCACTTAAGAAACAATGTAAAGCACTTTGATTAAACTGCGTTTTTTTTTAGAATCGAAACCGTCTCAAACGATTCCTCCGGAAGAGAATCAAGTAATTGAAATGAGACTTATTTTAGAAGAAATAAACTAGAAGTCGGTTTTGAAATTTAGGTATTTGAAGTAAACGACGATGAAGACGATGATGAAATAGCTATAATCGAACCAATTACATCCAATGGACAAACAAAATCTCAAATTACCATAGATAATCAAGATAAACATGTTAATGGTAATTCCAAAGTCGATTCAGAGTCCAATGGTAAACGTCGAAAATCAGAAAGAGCATCCTCATCTTCTTCAGCTTCCTCCAGTACTACGAGCATCAGCAGTAGTAGCAATTCAAGTCATGCATCCTCAAACGGTAGTTCTTCACTTAGACGTTACTGACTAAAGAAGACGTAGTTGATCCTACTAATCAAATTTTTCAAATCTCAAAACAGAAAACTAATTCAAAATCTTGTTTACATAGATTCCAATGACAGTGATATACAGATCGAATCATTGACTAGTAAAACCAAACATGTGAATGGCAATGGGTATCGAAAATCGAACACAATTCCAACATTAATGATAACAGTTACCAATAACATAGCACAAGCTAATCACGAACAAATTGTATCACCAAATGGTAAAGAGAATTTTGATTGAAACTTCGAATTTAGATTCGTGTTGTTAGATGCTGCAGAACCAGCAACACTTCAGCATATATTCAGTGATGCATCGTATTTTCTAATAAAAAGTATCAATGAAGAAAATATTTCCATAGCAAAAGCGAAAGTAAATGAAATATGATTTAATAAAATCATTGATTGTTTTTTTTCTTTCTTTTCTGATAGAATGTTTGGTCAACACCCTCAGTTAATGAACAGAAATTAAATCGAGCTTTTCGAGTAAAGATCGATGTGTTTGTGTAGAAATAGGTTCACTATGTATTTTAGGAGCATCGAAATGTAATTTTGATATTTTCCGTAGCGGAAAGTAAAGGTTTTCAAGGTTTTGCACGAATGTCTGGCGAAGCACGTCATGATGATGAACCAATCAATTGGGTTCTGCCACCAGGAATGCGTAATCGAGCATTTACCGGCGTCATTCATATCGATTGGATAACACAGTAATAAAATCCAACATTGTTCGAATGTTTTTGTTTTTTTTTATTTCTATTTCTAGACGAAGTTTATCATTTAATAAAACTTCTCATTTATTCAATTCATGGAATGAGAATAAACCAGTTAAAATCGGACGTGATGGTCAAGTATGTTCTCAATAGAATCGATAATGTTCCAGTTTTTGTTTTTTATTTGTCATTTAGGAAATTGAACCACGTTGTGCTGAAGCTCTATGCCGTTTATTTCCATCAGATCCCACGATTGACATCATGTCGATTGCACGCAAAGCAAAATTGAATAAAAAACGTCCATCATCTCGTTCACAATCTCATTCGCCCGTACCAATCGATCGTTCGTCAACGCCAACGATCGAATCATCGCCGCTAATTGTCAAACGTCAAATATCTAAAGATCACGAGCGTCATTCATCGCCCAATGTCAGACATCGACCATCATCGAATCACAATCGTCATAGACATCAACGATCGAGAAGTCGAGATCGAAGAGATCGGGATTCGCCCAGAAAACGTCGGCGCCGATCGAGTAAAATTCGATTAGTTTTTTTTTTTATTTTCGATTTAAAATAAATTCGATTTCGAAATAGATTCATCTCGTTCCGATCATAATTCAAGACCGAATGGAAATCGAAAGCATATACATCGATCCAATGGTGATTATTCATCATCACATCATTCATCGAATAAATCCATGTCGAAAAACGGCAGTAATGGAGCGTCCTACGAAGAATATATGAGTCATGTACTTGCGTCTTACGCACAATATGGATCTTTTCCAGGAGCTATGTTTCCATCAGGAGTAGGTTACTAACGAATTAACAAACGGACTTTGTAATTCTTTGTTTTCAGCCTTATTCAATGGGTTATGATGTGAATCATTTCTATCCGATGGGATACGATCATCGTGGTATGTCGATGCCGATGCATAGTGGAGGCTATGATATGTCCATGGATACGTATATGCCTCAATCGACATCTAGTTCAGCACGATCTCGCAATTCGAATAATGTAAATCGAAATTTTGTTTTGTTTGTCTTCGAAATTGTACACTTGGATATTTAGTATGAACAAGATATAAGTGCATTTCTTCGTCATACAACAAGCGGTGTGTATCAAACAAGTGATAATAGTAGTAAAATTCATCGTCATCATCGTTATCCGAACAAATCATCTCGACACCGTTCGAAATCACGTGAACATCGTCGTTAATTTTCAGTTGTTTTCTTTTCTGTCTTTTTATTATATGAGTTCAACCAATTTAATCTGTTTTGTTGAGAACTTTATTTGTAATTATACTGGAACCTTAAGACAGCCGATGGATACTGTTTTTTTTGTCAGGTTTCTCACATTTTCTTTTTTCTTTTGTTTTTAACAAGCACATTTTCAGTTTATCTCTGTGATATATGCAACCAAAAAAAAACTACATAATTATGAATATAAAATGTAAATGCGAGAAGAAATTGAATTTAAAAACGAAAAATTATTATTTTATTTATTCGGCTTCGGAATCGTTAAATGTTTGGATTTTATTGATTTGATGTTTGTCGGAATTTTAATTTGATTGATTGCTCGAAGATTGCTTTGAGTATTTTTCAATTCGAGTAGATTTGTATGTGCTTGCGTTCGTTTAATAAAAAGTAACGTAAATAAACTACCGACAAGAAATACACCGAATAGACTCAAACCAATAACAGTCAGAGTATTTCGATGTATTGACGATGATTTTTCTCTTGGTATCATTCGTCGTAATCGTCGACGATTACAATGAATATCTGACAAAGTCTTTGCACAGTAAATGCATTGCAAAGGACGAATATAAACGAGAATTTGTGAGAGACAATGAATTGTGTCATTAAGTTTTAATGATATCAAAAATGGTTGATTTGTTTGATGCAAAAAAAAACTTCGAATACAAACGGATTCTTTCCAATTAGATCGACAGAGATCGTCTGTTTGATAGAGAGTATAATTAACAAATTTCGAATATGTTTGAATAAACATTGAAGAAAGAAGAATAAAAAGCATTTGTTTTGTTCAACCTAGTTACCAAGCGCATTTTCAGTTTCATTTTTAATAATTTTAATCATTGAGTAACTTTAATCGGCGATCTTTAGAACGTATGTCCTAATGAATTTTAATTGAAGAGTCAAAGGTCGAATGCAAAACGAAGATCGAAAATGAATGATAAATCGTATATGTTCATTCGATGAATAATTCAACGACATAACTTTGCTTTAATCGTATAAAACAAGGACTAATGAAATTTTTTTTGCTTACATAAGATTGTTTAGAAAGACATAATTCAATCAAAGACGCAACGTTCAACCTTTTTTCTCTTCTCTTTTGATTTTTTATTTAAATTTCATGCAAAATGTATTAAACCATAGAACTGCAAAGACGTCAATGTAAATAATTGATTTCTTTTCAATAAATAGTTTAATCTTGAAATTGAATGACGTGTATTATGATGAAATCTGATACGACATCGGAATATTTATTTATTTAGCCTTTGACTTCGTATGCCAACGAATTTTTTCAATTGACCTAATTACGAGTAGACTCGGATCTGACGAATAAATACTATTCCAATGGGATCTTTGCTTATATTATTTTTCCTATTGAATAAATCATCGTGAAATCATTTGTGTAATTGATTGTGAAAAAGAAAACGACAATTTTCTTTACTAATCATTGTCTTGTTTCGTAGATTAAATACAAGATAATCAACAACAATATTCATTCGATACGTATGTTGGGTTTCATCGAACAGAAAAAAAACTGAAGCAAGTAAGAAATTCTTTGTGTTTTTCTAGTTATTTCAACAACTGTTGCATCATATGTACGTATATGTCCAATTAATTTTCTCTCTTAGATCATCTTTTGTTGTTGTTGTTGTTGTTATTTATGTACATTGTGATCGATTGAAGGGAATGATAGAAAAAAAAAGAAAGAAATAGATCAGTTCATATTTAGCCAAGTATTAGATGAGAGAAGAGAGAGAGAGAGAGAGAGCGATAGGGGGAGAGGGAGAGAGAAAAGTTGGTAGACTCTATTTGTAATTTCGTCGTTGTCTCTCGTGTACGAAGTATATACGTATTCTCTACGGCTCGAAGAAAATGAAACCTTTTCTTTTCCCTTCTCCTTCGTCGTCTCTCGTTAGCATGTGACGAGCAAGATCGGTAATACAGATGTGCTCTTTTGTCATCATCACGTTTGACATCTCAGCTGGTCCAATTCAAGACTAAGAAGAAGAAGAAGAAAAAGAAAAGCGAAGGTAAGATTTGATTTCTTCAATCTTTTTTTTTAAATTAGAAAATTAAATAGAAACGCGCACAGAAAAAGAAAATCGTTCTTTATATTATAATTTGATTTCACTAATCTATATCGTTTTGATTTCGAATCATAGAATTCAATGAACAGGTAAAAAGGACTCAATGTCAAGTGTTGAAGTTTAATAATAATAAAAAAAACGAGAGAACGTAAAATAGTAATAATCATCATCATCGAACTTCTTCAAATAGAATACTCATAAAAGAACAACCTCATGTTTGTCTTATTAGTATTGTACACTTATACATATACATATTCTTCCCGGAAGAAGAAATGTCGTTTTTTTTTCTTCTCTCAAAAAAGACGACAGAGCAAAAAAGGCAAACGCATGTTATATCTTTCTTCTATTCAGTTTCTTTTTTTTCTTCTCTGTCTAAGTTATATATGCAAAAAAATCATATGTTCGCATACATATACAATATATATATCGGTCCACCTACATCGCGATCAGTTTTGCGTTTATCTGTATGTATCTTTTTTTTCTTATTGTTCTATTTCTCTTTCGTATTCACTCACTGCTTTTGCTTTTAATCGTATCTTGATGTTAAATGTTTGCATTTTGTATCTATGCGCTTATATATACACACACACACGATGATCATTATTTTAACTCGAATGATTAGACGATTCGAATCGTGCACTTGTAACGGTCATTTCGTCTTTCGTCATCGTTTCTTTCCCTCTTCTTTTTTCGATTCGAGTTGATTTCTTTTTGTTTTTTTTTATCTGTGTATTCACAGTCTTCGATTGAAATCAACAAGCGACATCATCGAGAAAAACGCGCTAGCATTCTCGTTCTTTTTTCTCTCTTTTTTCTTCTTTTCTTCGTTTTTTTCCTTCTTCATCTTCTTCTTCTTCTTATGTCTATTCCTCTTTTCATTTCACTTTCTATTAAACTACGTTTATTTGTGTTGAACTTTACTCATTCTTTCTTTTTCTTCTTCTTTTTTTGCACTATTTTATTTTCATATCTAGCACATTTAATGTGCAACAAAGTATTATAAACGTATACATAGTTATGATGACGATGTCAATGAATAATAATTCGAAAGTCTTCGATGAAAATAAATCCTTTGATTCAACGAATTGGCTCTACTCAATGATTATTTATTATTTCGTACAAATCAGTTGTCTTATAACTGTATGTATAATCTCCAAAAAACTTAAAATTAATTGTATTCGTTTTTTATCTTTCAATTAATCGAAAACACGACTTGTTTTATCAGTCCGAGTATGACGAAATAGTATGTTTTTTCGAGAAAATATCCATTTTTCTTGTTAATATTTATCGACAATATGCGATCGAACATAAAGCAATGAGATATTTACTGTCTATATTATTGTCTTCGTCAGTATGTCGTGTGATGGAAAAAGAGAAGAAGAAAAAAACGCGAGAAACTAGTAAATATACAGGAATAAAAAAGAGAAACGAAGAAAACGAGAGGAAGAGAAAAGAGAAAGAAGAAATCAAGGTTATTCTCTAACGTTAGACGAATATTACGAGCACGTTTAGGATCAAACAAGAGAAGACGATGAGATCTTGAAGGACGACATTTCTTCAACATCGTCAGCGATGTCAAAATAACGTGTACATGTCTTATGTTTACATTTATCCAACGACAAACTATGCTCTTTAATCGTAGTTCTTAAGGATTTAAAAAGAAAAGGAAAGGTACAATGCGGTGCTATTCATTTTCGTATTCGACTAGTAACTATCCATCTGATCAAATTTCTTCGTCAACTACTCAGGTATGCATTCGAACGTTATCAATAAGGAAATGAAGTTTGCATGCCTATGTCCTACAAATAATTACCTATCGATCGAGAATAAGATAGTAAAACAATAATGTTCATATCGAGATATAAATTGAGTGCATCAAAATTGACATACATTCATTTTTTTATGCATCTTCTTCTAACCATAGGCCTTTCTGAATGTTCGACAATATAAACAACAAGAACAACAGGTCGATCTATCAACAACGTCAACACCTGTTACCATGAATGTGATGGGACAATTGATTGATAAAGCCAAACGTGCAATTGTCACAAGAACAACTCCTAATGATAAACTTCAATCCAATATACAACAAGAACAAATTCCAATTCATTCATCATCACAATTGAATACATCAAAACCAATCTTACCTATACGTATACAAGAACTCGAAGCTAAAATTGAAAATCGTCCGACAATAATCGATGAAAAAAGTCCAGCTGTTTTGAAATATCGAACGCCTCATTTTCGGTAGGATTTTCAATTGAGATAAACAAAAAAAACCGAATATTTGTTATTAACAGAGCAACTGCAACAGTTAAATTTCCTCCGTTAAATGAAGGTGAACATTGGAAAATCGGCTGGATTCAATCGTGTAATCGAATGGATTTTTTTAATTGCTATGGTGATTCAGGTTATTCAAGTTGGGAATTTCCTCAGTTAATGTCCAAACAGAATCCAATGATTTCGGATTCCGACGGTCGTAATTATCCATTTTATGGTTCGAAATCCGAAGTCATTGAAATTCAAGGACCATGTACAGATTATACGACACTTAAAGTTTTGATGAATGATAATTTCTATCCTCATATTACTTGGGATATTCCAACAAGTAATGAACGTTTATCACGTTTAACTTATGTTAAACGTCATCAAAGTTTCTATACATGGCTCGTTGCTATGAATGCTCGAAATGGTTCAATACTCGTACTTAAAACGATCAGTTGGCAAATGAATCTTGAAATTTCTATCGATCCAAGTCAGCCGCAAGGATCACGAGCAACACTTATTTCCGATCCTATACCAGTACAACCCGAAATTCTCAAACAAAATATTCGTATACCAACATGTGTCCTTTATCCACCTAATGTACATATAATTATTTTGTTGTTTCGCTTTTTTTTGTTAATATATACCTTTTTTGTTCGTATTTTAGGCAAATAGTGCACAAATACTTGTTTGGCATCCTAGTTGCCATCTAGGTGAAATAAGTAAACGACCTGAAATTGTCGTCCCACCGAGATGTATGCTTGTTTTATTACAAAATCCATTCTACGCCAATCATATTCGACATAAAACGCATACATCCGTTCAAAATAAACTTAATAGTGGAAGTTCATCATCATCTTCATCATGTTCGTCATCGCCATCACCGTCATCATCAACTTCATCATCACCACCCGAGAATCGACTGAGTATTCACACACATTCAGTCTCTGTAAAACCATATTCTCGTGTTATCTATCCTCAAGTTGCTTTGCCATCGTCAACGCTGACAGCTGGTAATCGTTGTTATCACGGGATGAAACATATCCTTCATAATCATGCCAGACTTGCTCAGGGTGTTATGGTTCGCTAGTCGATCAAATACATATATGTAAAGATTTAGACAATATATCTGTGTTTACTGCGCTTGTTCGTCTTTTCTTTTCCTCGATGTAACAGTGAAATATTGAACATTAACAGCAATTTACTCGAATTACTACTAATATGTGTTATTGTTCGTTTTCTTCTTGTGTGAATACGAATGACGATGAATATCTTCATTCAAATTAATCTCTAGCATAATATTTTTCGTGTTTTTTTTCCTCTTTTTTTTCAACTCTCGGAAAGATTTCAGTTTGTGTTTTTCTTTTTCGTTGCTTGTTTGTATATGCTTTCTCCGAGGACAAAAAAAAGAGCAGATAATCCGTTCAAGAAGAATACCTGTGGTGCTATTTGTCTATATTCACTTCTTCTTCTTCTTTCTTTTTTCAATAAATATCTAGTTTGTCATTAAAACAAAATAACATATCACGTTCTGATAAAAAAAAAACGAAGGTGAAAGGTTTTTTTTTCCTTGAAAGAAAACGAAAGTTAAATTGATATTTGAAAGTTATTGTGAAGAAAAGAATACTTGCGAAGGCTACTAATTCTTTCTTCTCTCGTTTTTTTTTGATTAAAATTCTCAAGGCTTTCTTGGATATAAATTGCGGTATTTCAATCTCGAAAAAGAAAAAACATATTCTTCGAAAGATTATTATCCGATGTCTTTTTTTTTCTTATTCCCTCAAGAATTCAAATGCAAATAGTCGTTTTTAACCAATGCTCATTTCTGTGTATGATGAGTATTCACTGGATTTCTTGTTTTTGGTTTTTCATTTCAAAATATAGAGCGACGATACTGTATTAATTTAATGATTTAGGACACTGTTGACCTATTTTCATGACAAAATCTGTATATTGTTTATTCTTGTAATTAAATCTTTAGTAATAACGATGAAGCCTCAGTTTGATCGTTTATATGATAACACCATATGTTTGCGATTCTTCAAAGAAAATGATCGTGTTTTTTGTTCTCTTTCTCTTTCTCTCTCTCGTCTTTGATAAGGAGACTCAACTGAGAATTGGGTCAGTTAAATAATAAGTCCCAGATGTACTACTACTTATTGGATTTTAACGTTCAACGCATATTAAAAAAAAAGAAAGAAAGAAAGTCATCTAATCTAAATAGCTAAAAGATAGTAATTAAATATTGCTAAGAATAGAAGAAGAAGAAGAAAACTAAATCGATTTGTCAAGACAAAAATCTGGATTAGTAGAAAACATTTCCGTTGATAAAATGTCGCGATATGCACATGTAAAAACGTAGAAGTCAAGGATATTAGCTTATTGGACTGAAAGAGATAGAACTGATTAAGTAGTTTCCAACGTGTTCTCTATCGAGACCAAAGAAACGCAGCGGCATCTCCATCATTTGACTTCTACTGGTCAAATGCACTTTAGTTTAGTAGTATATGTAATCAATTGTCATCATCTCGTCTCGTCTCTCTTCGCATCCATACATAATGTACATAATACTTCCGTAGTTCTGTTTCTTTTCTACTTGATACAGTGTTAAATAATGATAGAAATGATATGATACTCTTGTACTGATAGAGATCATTTCCATGGCTTTTTGCTTAACTTAGTGAGATCTTTTTTGTTTCGTATTTGGTAAGTAGATATAAACTCTCAATTACATTGTTATTTACTCGTTCATTCGGAAGAGACATCAATAAACATCAAATGACTTTTGAACAATTCAAGCAACTAAATCGTAATAAGAACAGCTGCTATTATTGCTTTTCTTCTAAACAAATCTAATGAGTAGAAGCTACGTCGAGTGGGTATCGAGTATTTTGTATATATATATATAAATATATTTGATAATAATAAGTACAAAAAAAACTAAGATTTGATTAGAATTACTTTGCCATTGTTCATGACGAACTAGAAAAGATTCATTTCCATAATGATCGACAGTTGACAGCTGTATATAAAAGAAAAGAACATTCATCTTGTCGGCATAGTTCTCTCTTTTGTTTCTTCTTCTTCTTCTTTTTTTGTTTGAATTCACTTCCGAATCTCGGAAGAGATTACATCATATTAACGAGTCAAACTTATTCACTCATTGCTAAATCAATACGTAGTTTAGTTGAGCTTTCATATATTTCTCTGAACTATATCGAAGTAAGTGTATATTCAAGCGCACACATCTTGCACCAATAACTCGTGTCAATAGATGCTAAACATATGACAATAATCAGCTTGAATCATTAAGATTCCATGCTAACCGAGATGAGAAACATGCGTAGATCGATATCCTTTGAGAAATCGTACCACACACAAAAACAAACTGACTACTATGACGACGATGGAGAAAAAGAAATTGCCTCACTAATAATACGATAGCATGTGCATGCATGTATCTATAAAGATAAAGATGAATGCAATTAAGGAACACATTCTTTTCTTTTTTTTTCCTCGTACACAAAACACTCGCTTTGAATAAATTATAAAATACGTTTTCCAATCCTTTCTGTACTCTTTGTTTTTTGTTTTCTTTGTGCAAAAATCATTGTACTCTAGAGCAGCATTACAGTCATCTCACTATTCCAATGTATATATAATGATTCTGCTAAATAGCACTCGCAACAACAACAAAAAAAGAACGAAAGGATAAATCACTTTTTATATCTATCTCTCGCGTATGGATATAGAAGAGATATATATGTATACGTGAAAAAATGCCATTAACTTCATTTATTCTCTTATCGTTTTAGCATAAACATCGACTCGATTTGTACTGTTGGCGTTTTTTTTTTCAATGTTATTTTTTAATCAAATCTATTTGATTAACTAAAACACTATGTCGATCGATTGTCATCGATGGGCAATAAAACTTCTTCATCAAATTTAAATTATAACGACGAATTTCATTCGAATATCGATTCATTATTCGATCGAAATAGTTGCATTAATTCTTCTAAAAAATACGGTCAATCACCTCGATTTCGTCGTCGTCATCAACGACAAGGACAAATCGATAAGAAAAACAAACGATTACAGGTACGAATGACTTTATACATACTATCTATCTATCTATCTATCTCTCAATTAGTACGTACTTAGAATAAATATTGTTTAGACTAAGTGACTCAGTAGGAGTTTATCTTAGTAACTCGAGAGTTTTCTAATTGAAGTGATTTGTCAAAGATGTCTAATGTCAAATGAAAAGATCATCTAAACATAGTATTAATAAGAAAACAAATTTATTGCAGACATTGTCGTCGTATTTAAATGTTAGTTTACAATCGATTGGTGATCGAACAATAAGTTTATTTTCTCGAAGTTTTAATTTTCATCGAGCTAATTTACAATCGAATCGAATTAATCAACATGAATTCAATCCAAGTTCACGTTCAGGTGTTTATAAAAAGCAATCACGACGAAAATATCAAACATCATCATTGAGAAATCCATATCGACGTTCGAGCACAAATTTTCCTGTTCACGGACATGAAACACTTTTCCTACCGGAATTTTCTATCAAAGGAAAAATAACTGAAGCTGATTTCGAAGTAATCAAAAAGCAAAAAAAAAGGAAGAAATTATTCGTCATTTGTTCATCATATTTAGGTGATTAATATCATTGCAAGAGGTGCCTTCGGAAATGTGATACAAGTTCGTTCGATTCATGATCGACGAATCTATGCAATGAAAATCATGAGTAAATCTCAGATTGTTAAAGACAGTGCTATTCAACAAGTCAAAGGTATTGGAATGTGAATTCTTCGAATGAAAAACACATTTTATTTTTTTCAAATTCTTTAGATGAAGTCACCATTGCTCAATCATGTTTTTCTCATCCGTTTATTGTTCAAACGTATTGCTATTGGCAATCACGTCGATATCTATATATTATCACTGATTTCGTTGAAAATGGTGAATTATTATCACTCTGGCTACGTGTTCGTCGTTTTCCACAAAATATCGTTCAGATCTATTTGGCACAAGTTGCTATGGTACTCGATTATCTTCATCATAAAGGTATCATCTATCGAGATGTTAAAATGGAAAATATTCTTCTCGATGAACATGGAAATATAAAAATCATCGATTTTGGCCTTTCGAAATGGCTTCCATTAGGACAACGAACATCGACAATTTGCGGAACATTACAATGTAAATTCGAAAAAATATTTTCATTGTTTTCTTTATATGTTATTTGATTAGATATTGCACCTGAAGTACTCAGTGTTCGTCCGTATGATCATCGTGTTGATTGGTGGAGTTTAGGTATTCTTATGTATGCATGTTTATTTGGTGAATACCCGGTGTCAGCAACGAAAGATCATGTTACAATGGCAACTAAAGTTCTCAATCATACATTTCATTTACCATCGATAGGACTTGAAAATAAATTTCAAGTTAAAGAATTATTATTTTTTCTCTTAGAAAAAGATCCCAATCAACGATTATGTACATTAGAAGAATTTCGACAGACATCGTTTATGGTGAAAGTTGATTTCAATCGGGTCTATGCAAAAATTTATTCGCCATTAGATATTTTAAAGTCAATGAAACACGATTGGAAACATGAGATTAATTTACATTATAAACCGAAAGATCAATGTCGATCCAAACAAACAACGAACGGAATTAAAGATAAGAAGCATTTCTATGAAAATATTGACGATAACCAATTTTTCCAAGCATTTTCTGAGTGAATCTCTTTCGTTTGTTTATATTATAATTAAATTAGCTTTTCGAGTCTTTTATTTCTTTTTCTTCGTTTGAAACTTTCTTTCGTTTTCTATTGTTGTTCAATGTTTCCGTATGATTTTTCTAATAAATAAATAATTAATTATATCGATAACAGATTTGCCATATATCTTGACACTAACCTTTTCACGTCGGCAAATAGTTTACTCATAAGTATACTTTGAATTAATAAAATATTTTTTTTAATATTATTTTTCAAGTGAGACAACAGATGTGCAAAAAAATATTGATTTAAATGATCGTCATCTTGCATTGAGAAGCTGTTATTTTCTCTTGTCAATATTCAATAATGTTACGAACGTTAATTTTCGTCAGTTGGATATTAATTCTTTGTTCAATTGATTTATCTCAAGCAGCGGATTGTACAACAACAACATTCAGTCAAAATATCGATGCAACACAATTAGCATCAGCCAAAATGACACCTGAAGACTATACGTCGGCCACTCAACAGCAAATAACTGGCATATTAAAAAACCAATTTGGTGAAATACCCGTGAATGTTAATTGTACAATGAAAAAAGCAAGTAATACAGTTAGTGTTGCGTATCAAGTCATTTATGCTTGTAATGAAACAATAACAACGACGACAGCAACTGGATCGAGTAGAACAACAACAACAACTTCGAAAGTTGACACGTCAAAAGTACAGCAGGCAGTTTCATGCGGTAAATTTACCTATTGAATTATTTGTTTAGTTGCTTTTTTTGTTCTATTAATTATTTGAATTGTTAGGTTTAACTGATCGTGCAAATCAGGTTTCTCTTAAAGCTCAACAAGTTAATGCAGGTGCTAATGATACTGTATGCAATTTTAATCTTGGTGGTGATACGTATTTTGAATGGACTATTGAAACATCAGGATCAAGTTTCGATGCTGCTCTATCGTTGATACCAGCGAAAAATCTTGATAATTTCTACAACGCAATTTCGGGTGTTTTTCGTATGAGATTAAATAGTTTGTATGCGAATCAAATTACAAATGTTTCATTTATTTCACGAACTGCGCTTGCAAATAGCCGATATAGTTTGCTATTTCGTGTTTATTTTTTGAAAGCCATTACAAACACAAGTCTGCGTACAGATATTGTTTCGAATATTCAATCGATTTATTATGAAATCATAAAAACTTATTTTCCATCGGTTAGTAAAACGTTAACAATACCAACATCAGTAAAAATATCTGTACCAAATACAATTAACTGTGCAGTAGGGAAAGCTGTTCTAACCAGTGCAAGTGGTTCTGTCCTATCGCTTCTATCAAATTCTCAATTCAATTTATCAAACGTAATGTCAATGATATCATTGAGTAACTATCTAAATTTATTTTTACTTGTCTCAATTACTATACATTTGTTATACGTATATTTTAGAATTCTCAGATGATAATTCCAATAACGTAGGTAAGATATGATTCATTTTAAAATCCATCAAGTAATCGTTGTTTTTCGTTTTAATAGGAACTTCACAACAGTCAAATGCACTTAGTGCTACAAGCGCATTACTTAGTTTGCTTGGAGGTAGTTCATCATCATCATCATCATCAACGGAAACAAAAACTGGTACTGCAACTGCTTTAGCTAACAGTGCTTCGGGCGCTGCTAATAGTTCACTCAGTTTAACCACTACCACTACAACTCCATCCACTACTACCACCACCACCACCACGACAACAACAACCACAACACGGCCAATTACAACCACTACAACTCCAACTACTACTACAACTACTACAACTCCGACAACGACAACTACAAAACCTACCACAACCACAACCACTACAACAACGACTCCAACAACTACTACTACAACTCCAACTACAAAACCTACCACAACCACAACCACTACAACAACGACTCCAACAACTACTACTACAACTCCAACTACTACTAAATCAGCCACAACTACGACAACTCCAACAACAACTACTACCACGCCAACTACCACCACTACAACGCCAACAACTACCACAACAACTACAACACCAACTACTACTACTACAACTACAACACCAACTACAACTACTACAACTACAACACCAACTACAACTACTACAACTACAACACCAACTACTACTACTACTACAACTACAACACCAACTACAACTACTACCACGCCAACTACCACCACTACAACGCCAACAACTACCACAACAACTGCAACACCAACTACTACTACTACGACTACAACACCAACTACAACTACCACAACTACAACGCCGACTACAGCTACTACAACGCCAACTACTACCACTACTACTACAACTCCAACTACAACTACCACAACTACAACGCCGACTACAACTACTACAACAACAACGCCAACTACTACTACCACAACTACAACTCCAACAACAACTACAACGACACCGACTACTACAACAACAACAGCAACCATCACCACAGCTACTATGCCCTCAACAACTGTCAGTAAACGATCAAGAACAACAACCCAACCCACGACCACTACTACAGAAGAAACTACAACAACAACAACAACAGTGGAGCAAACTACGGCAGACAATTCAATTGATATTAGTGCTGAAATAAATCAAGGTAAGTTTTTTTTGTACGTTTTTTCTACGTATTTCATGAGCAAACTAAAATATTTTTGTGAGTGTATTTTAATTCTGAGTCGGATGTAAATATCCATTATATTTTTTTCTTCATCTAATATTTACATATTGAAATAAATATTCTTTATAGTCGAGGAGCCAAAACAACCATCTGTTAACAGAAAATTCAGAAAGAACAAACTTAACGTTCAATTCAACGGTAACTCTTTTATAAACACAAAACAAAACAAAAAACCATTTACTCTAGGTCAAAACTATGCTTATACTGACACAACAATCGATCAAACACCATATCAATTTAAAAATTTCAATAATATTCAAAGCAATACTATTGGTTTACTTGCTTATTTACTAAAACAAGGTTTCTTTCGTTCATTACCAGTCAAACTGCGTCAATCACCGATTTGTGGACCAGCCGATGTCTACATCAACTATATATTCGAATACGATATTCACAATCAAGTATTCAATTCTTCATTTCAAGATTTGAATTCACTCGTCGTTCAAAATCTTCGAA
>Ga0209935_1002136_pt1:0-7500 | contig 25830 bp, 30 predicted proteins | sample ThiBio_1000_plan_2_FD_183958 | JGI IMG/M metagenome (GOLD analysis project Ga0209935, IMG submission 183958) | Wastewater bioreactor microbial communities from Cape Town, South Africa - Thiocy_cont_1000_plan (SPAdes) | ecosystem: Engineered > Bioreactor > Thiocyanate-remediating >...
CCGTCTGAGACGATGCTGCCGCCTCGAGCGCCGCCGCGTCTCCCGACTCGATGGCGTTCCTCCGAGCCTTGAACTGCATGTGTTGCATCAGCTCCACTTGACTCACTTGCTCTTGGAGAGCGTTCTCGGCCTCGTCGGCTCGTTGTCGCTCGAGCTCGACCTCTTGCTCCGCGAGCTCTGCTCGTTGTCGCTCTCGCAATGTGTCTTGCTCGGCCAGATCTGCTCGTTGTCGTTCTCGATCAATCATTCGCTCGAGACCTTGGAGTTGGTCTTTGAGTCTCTGCACCTCGACCGAGAGTGGCGAGAGAGCTGCTCGAGCTGATCGAAGATCTGATTCGGTCGTGGCGAGGAGAGCCTCTGCTCGTGTTGCTCGAGCCTCTGCTCGAAGAGCTCGAGCCTCGGTGGCAGTCACTGATGCTTGTACTTCTTGCACCTTGGTTCGTTCTTCGAGCAGTTCCTGTGACGTCCAATCAATCAACCCGTCCAATCAATCAATCAATCGAATCAATCAATCAATGAGTTGAGGTTCTCGTTCGGTCATCGAGAGAGTCGCATCCTCCAACGAGCAACACATAGAGAGAGACGTACGGCATTGATCAGAGTGCAGCGAGCCTCGGCTTGTTGGGCACGTGATTGTGCTTGCTGGATCTGAGTCATCGCTGCCTCGAGGCGAGCAACGAGATCCTCTGTTGTTGTCGTGCATCATTGTCGTGATTGAGGTCCCACATCATGTCGGTGAGTCTCTCGGTCGAGCACAACACGAGTCTCTCTCGCTTGGTCCATCAATCTCTGTTCTACTCGATCTCTCGCCTCCTGTGTGCGCGCCACAGAGAGAGGACGTGTGGTTGGTGTCGCACCTCGACTTTGAACTCGAACAACCGAGCCTGCTCGGATGCCGCAGTCTCCGAGTCGTTGGCCGTCGTTGGTGAGCACTCGATCATCGAACGAGATCTGATACTCGGACGACGGGATGCTGAACGTCGATGCGATCGATTGTTTGAGATCGCCGACGGTGGCTCGAGCATTGATGGCGAGTTGTCGTTGTTGTTGTTCATTGCCTTTTGTGGCGATAGCAGCGGCGGCGCCTTCAGCGGTCTTCATGGTTGGCGATGAAGATGGACGCATCACGACCGTGATCTCGATCATGGTTGGTTGAGTGGCTTGCTCGAGAAGAGACCGCATCGGCTCGCTTCGAGCAAGATCTGCTGGACTCAAGTGCCTCAGCTGACCAATCACGAGACAATGTCAGCCACTCGTCTCATTCCAACACCAAAAGATGAGAGAGAGATTGACGATGCGTACATTGCGACGACCAGCATCGACTCCTCGACTCAACAGAAGCTCCGCCACGTTCTTGTGGTCTCCTGCTGACGCAAGATGCAAAGGAGAGCTGCCGTTGCTCCCAACTGCGTCTGCGTCGGCTCTACGATCCAACAGGAGTTGGACGACATCGATGTGGCCGTGATACGCCGCATAGTGCATCGGAGTGAAGTCGGCGCTGTCTCGAGCATCGACTGTGGCCGAGAGGTCGAGCAGCAGCCTGGCGACCTCGAGGTGGCCGCTGTTGCTCGCGAGATGGAGCACGAACAGCCTGTTGGACGATCGTGTGTTGGGGTCGGCCTTGTCGTGCAGGAGTCGTCGCACATCGTCGAGCTTTCCGGTCTCGCAGGCATCGATGAGGGCTCCTTCTCTCGAGCTGGCGTCGGTCATGTTGATGGATTTTCGAGTTGGTTCGCTGGTGCTGCGGTGTCGGAGCAGATATGTGTCAGTGGCATGAGATGATACTGTTCTTGGTCAGAGAGTACGATGGTGAACGAACCACAAGAAGATTCACAAGCTGTACGCGCAAGTGTAATAGCAACGATACCTTGGAGCGCTGCGTGCGTGGGAGGGAGAACAAACAACTGCGCGAGCTGCCGGGCCGGTACCAGAGCCCCAATCAGCGAGAGCAAACGCTACAGTGCGACCGTCAAGCCGCGCTGCAATTATGGGCAGCGAATAGTCAATGCGCCAGGAATTTCGCGATGGTTGAGGTCTATGGCCACTCGGGGTCTGTTCATATCAGACAAGGGGAGAGAGCCGCGAGGTGCGCCTGTGTGGGTACGATCGGGCGCCATTTTATCACCTATCAACATGAGCATAACTCCTTTGCGCGATACATGAAGACAAGGCCTTTATTCAAGTCCCTCGATGCTTCAAGTTCATACCACGGCTTCGATCTGACGTGGGTATGCGCGCATTCCTCAGCGCCCGCTGTCCGTCGCAGGTTACGCCTTTGTACAACAGTACAATCTTCAAGAGGCTCTCTGTTCCGGTGTACGAAACCACTGCTCCGATACAATCGGAGAGAACGGTCGCCATTTCCTGCAGCACCTTCACTGCGAGCATGGTGCCAAGAGAACCTGCGATAACCTCTTTGATTGACTCGTGATACGTCTGTACAATGCCGTAAGAACCGCGCGCTGTCATGGAACAGTGATACCGTGGCGCATTCCATTTGGACTGTGTCCTGCTAAACATCGGGCACCTCTCCGACTCGTTGGTGTAGAAACTCTCGCTGTCTGCGGCTCTGGAGAGGTTCTCGGCGAGGTGCTCGGCGTGGTGCTCGGCGTGGTGCTCGGCGTGGTGCTCGGCGTGGTGCTCGCCGTGCCATTGTTGCTTGACACCATGTCCAGCTCGTTCGACAGACGTTTCTTGAACGCCTCGTAAACCTCCTCGAGCGTCGGTCGATCGAACGGATCGCACGACACTGCTCGACGAAGCATCTCGCCGAGCTCCTCCTCCAACGCCTCTGCCGGAATCCTCGGGATCTCGTTGTCGTTGTACCGAACCTCGCCCGATCGCTCCGTGCAGCTGCCTGGATAGTCCACCACTGGCCCGTCTCCCAAGATCATGTTGTACCCGAGCACTCCGAGCTCGAACACTGCTTGACCGCTGTAATCCACTTCGATCAGCGTCCTCTTCTTGGCTCTCATCGCTCGATTCACTTCGCTGTGGAGCTCCGGCGCAATGTGAGATGGATTTCCCCACGACGGCGTGAGGATGTATCCCGTCTCGCTCACCGACACTGGTGCTCGAAAGTCCTCGTTCAGCTCGCACGCTGTGCCAAAGTCTCCGAGCACACATCGTTTGATCTTCTTCGGATCTTGATCCTCCACCTCCACGAGAACGTTGTCGAGCTTCACGTCTCGATGAGCGATCCTGAATCGACTCAGGTGCAGCAACGCGCTCGCCACTTGCACCATCACCGACACCACCACTTCTTGAGGCACGTAGCCTGGCGACGGATACTGATCGGCCAAGAACCGAGCAAGCGACATCGGCATCAGCTCCACCACGAAGAACTGCGTCTTGCGGTTGCGAGATTGGCCTCCTCGAGTCGTGATCCTCGATTGAGTTCGAGCGTAGTCTGGCAAGAACTCTCGAATGTCGTCGTCGATCTCGTCGAAGAAGTCGCAATAGAACCGAACGATGTTCGGATGTCGAGGAAGCTTCGCGAGCTCGATGAACTCGTTGACGAACGCTCCCGATGCGCCGAGAGTGTCTTGATCGAAGTTGAAGCAGATCTTCAACGCATAGCTCTTGTTCGGCTTCGGATGTCGAGGCAAGACGCACCTCGCCTCGGTCACGATGCCGTTCTGTCCCGATCCGATGACTTGCACAACTCGGAAGGCACTGACGCTCTTGCATGCTTGTGCCATGAACCTCTCTTCCAGCACATCTTCGGTCATGCGGATCAGCTCTTGGTGCAGTCGAATCGCAATCTGTCTCCAACGATCAGTTGCTTGATCGGCTGATTCATCGAGATTCCAAGTCCAAATGCAAATCGAGCAATCCATTCAGCGAGTCAATATCGTCATCGACAATCAGTCTTTGTGCTCAAAGAGATTCACAAAGAGAGAGAGAGAGAGAGAGAGAGAGAGAGAGAGCACGAGACTGCGACGTACGAGAGATCGATTCGAGTGACGACGGTGTGTCCGAGAGACTCGCCGTCGCCAACGCCGTCTGAGACGATGCTGCTGCCTCGAGCGCCGCCGCGTCTCCCGACTCGATGGCGTTCCTCCGAGCCTTGAATTGCATGTGTTGCATCAGCTCCACTTGGCTCACTTGCTCTTGGAGAGCGTTCTCGGCCTCGTCGGCTCGTTGTCGCTCGATCTCGACCTCTTGCTCCGCGAGCTCCGCTCGTCGTCGCTCTCGCAATGCCTCTTGCTCAGCGAGATCTGCTCGTTGTCGTTCTCGATCAATCATTCGCTCGAGACCTTGGACTTGGTCTTTGAGTCTCTGCACCTCGACCGAGAGTGGCGAGAGAGCTGCTCGAGCTGCTCGAAGATCTGATTCGGTCGTGGCGAGGAGAGCCTCTGCTCGTGTTGCTCGAGCCTCGGATCGGAGAGCTCGAGCCTCGGTGGCAGTCACTGATGCTTGTACTTCTTGCACCTTGGCTCGTTCTTCGAGCAGTTCCTGTGACGTCCAATCAATCAACCCGTTCAATCAATCCATCGTACAACCAATCAATGAGTTGAGGTTCTCGTTCGTCATCGAGAGTCGCGTCCAACAACGAGCAATACAGCGAGAGAGAGAGAGAGAGAGACGTACGGCATTGGCGAGAGTGCAGCGAGCCTCGGCTTGTTGGGCACGTGATTGTGCTTGCTGGATCTGAGTCATCGCTGCCTCGAGGCGAGCAACGAGATCCTCTGTTGTTGTCATGCATCATTGTCGTGATTGAGGTCCCCACATCATGTCGATGAGTATCTCAGTCCATCAATCAATCTCTGTTCTGCTCGATCTGTGGTTGGTGTCGTACCTCGACTTTGAACTCGAACAACCGAGCCTGCTCGGATGCCGCAGTCTCCGAGTCGTTGGCCGTCGTTGGTGAGCACTCGATCATCGAACGAGATCTGATACTCGGACGACGGGATGCTGAACGTCGATGCGATCGATTGTTTGAGATCGCCGACGGTGGCTCGAGCATTGATGGCGACTTGTCGTTGTTGTTGTTGTTCGTGTCCTCTTGCGGTGATGGTGGCGGAGGCGCCTTCAGCAGTCGTGGTGCTGCTCGTGGTCGTCGTCGTGGACGATGAAGATGGACGCATCACGACCGTGATCTCGATCATGGTTGGTTGAGTGGCTTGCTCGAGAAGAGACCGCATCGGCTCGCTTCGAGCAAGATCTGCTGGACTCAAGTGCCTCAGCTGAGAAACCACGAGACAATGTCAGCGACTCGCCTCATTCCAACACCAAAAGATGAGAGAGAGAGAGAGAGAGAGAGAGAGAGAGAGAGAGAGATCGGCGATGCGTACGTTGCGACGACCAGCATCGACTCCTCGACTCAACAGAAGCTCCGCCACGTTCTTATGGTCTCCTGCTGACGCAAGATGAAGAGGAGAGCTGCCGTTGCTCCCAACTGCGTCTGCTTCAGCTCTACGATCCAACAGGAGTTGGATGACATCGATGTGGCCGTGATACGCCGCATAGTGCATCGGAGTGAAGTCGGCGCTGTCTCGAGCATCGACTGTGGCCGAGAGGTCGAGCAGCAGCCTGGCGACCTCGAGGTGGCCGCTGTTGCTCGCGAGATGGAGCACGAACAGCCTGTTGGACGATCGTGTGTTGGGGTCGGCCTTGTCGTGCAGGAGTCGTCGCGCATCGTCGAGCTTTCCGGTCTCGCAGGCATCGATGAGGGCTCCTTCTCTCGAGCTGGCGTCGGTCATGTTGATGGATTTTCGAGTTGGTTCGCTGGTGCTGCGGTGTCGGAGCAGATTTGTGTCAGTGGCATGAGGTGATACTGCTCTTGGTCAGAGAGTACGATGGCGAACGAACCACAAGAAGATTCACAAGCTGTGCCGTGGGTTGACAATGCTCTTGGTCAGAGAACGCGATGGAAAAGTGGTGCGGCTAGAGGGGAGGAGCGAAAGGCCGGAACACCGGCTAAATACAACTGCGGCATGCCCGCACTAGCGCACCATGCGCTTGACTTCTACTCGTACGGCTGCGCACCTGCGCTGAAGCCCGTACAAGCCCCTTTACGCGCACCCAGGATCGATGGACATGGAGTATCATCCTTCAACGACATAGGAGCGTCATTAGCCCCTAGTTGCACGACTCACGGCTGTTCTACACGACCAACCTACACTACGTTCTGCACGACGTTCCCGAGCATGAACCGAGTATCTGCTCGTTCGTGATTGATAGACAGATAGATCGGGGACGCAGGTCAAGAAGGCTCACTCTCCGATTCTCTCTCTACTGTTCCCGAGCATCACGTCGACTGACGCACTCTGACATCGCAAAAGAGCAGCTTGTACGGCTGGGCCGCACGCACCGTAGCGCCAGCCGCAACATCCCCATCGAACCTGCGACCACACATTCCACGATTCCGAACGGCAGCAGGCTGTATACTCTCCAGGTTTGATCGCCTTCACGAGACGTCGCCTCCTCTCCGAGACACTGAGACACGCAGGCTCTTGGAGCGTTGATCGCGGAGGTGCTTGCTGCAGGCGGGCACGAAGCAAATGACAGAACAGCGCCGCACGCCTGTCGCACTTTTGGTTTTGTTGGTTGGCGGCTCACTGTTCCAAGGTGCGACTGCCAGCCCGCTCCCAACAATTGTTTGACGAACTGCCTCATGCTGGTCTAACCCGTGTACTCGCTCATTCGAGTGACTCGTTCGTTGAGTGTCGAGTACCAAGTGTCGAGTAATGAGTAATGAGTATTTGAGTATTTGAGTATTGTTTGTTGCTGAAGAATTGAAAGAACAGAAAAACACAAAACGAAATCAAACAACAAGCGGTACACGCGCATTGAACAAAACTGCGCACAGAACTGTGTCTCGTTCTCGTTATTCTCTATCTATGTCTCTAAATCTATATCATCTCGATCTTGGTCGGTCTACATCAACCAAGCAACTTTGTGTTCTGACCACTCTCCATATCGAACAAACTTGCCGCACTCTCACTTGCGTTCTTGCTGGTACTTGCTATCATTCTATCTATCGTCTCGCGAAGCTCGCTATCCATCCGTCTCTATCGATCAATCAAACCAATGTCGTCCATCTATCATTCTATGAAGTGTGGTCAATCGACCACTCTATGACTTGGTATCTATCATCGGGTGAAGGAACTCATTCGGAAGGCGTTGCTTGAACGCAACGTAAACCTCCTCGAGTGTCGGTCGATCGAACGGATCGCACGACACTGCTCGACGAAGCATCTCGCCGAGCTCCTCCTCCAACGCCTCTGCCGGAATCCTCGCGATCTCGTTGTCGTTGTATCGAACCTCGCCCGACCGCTCCGTGCAGCTGCCTGGATAGTCCACCACTGGCCCGTCTCCCAAGATCATGTTGTACCCGAGCACTCCGAGCTCGAACACTGCTTGACCGCTGTAATCCACTTCGATCAGCGTCCTCTTCTTGGCTCTCATCGCTCGATTCACTTCGCTGTGGAGCTCCGGCGCAATGTGAGATGGATTTCCCCACGACGGCGTGAGGATGTATCCCGTCTCGCTCAC
>Ga0209935_1002136_pt1:12500-25830 | contig 25830 bp, 30 predicted proteins | sample ThiBio_1000_plan_2_FD_183958 | JGI IMG/M metagenome (GOLD analysis project Ga0209935, IMG submission 183958) | Wastewater bioreactor microbial communities from Cape Town, South Africa - Thiocy_cont_1000_plan (SPAdes) | ecosystem: Engineered > Bioreactor > Thiocyanate-remediating >...
CCTACCTATGAGTCATTCCTCTGATGTCCCTTTCAATATTACGTTCAGAGGGACGGTTGCGCAACTTCTTGTCAGTTTTGCTAAACCCGCCGTACTCGGCCATGCGCATCGTTGATCGAGCTCGCACACGTTGGTAGCAATCAATTCCTTGCGTGAATTGATAATGACGGTGATGACGATAACTGGATACAACACTCGAATAGATGCAGTAGACCCAGTTCAGCAAGGGAGGAGGATGGATGGATGGCACCCGCCATGGTAGCGCCACTGCTACGCTGCTTACCTGAGGCCGGCTGCCGCCGTTAATTGATGCTCTCGACAATCAACATCTCTCGATGCGTATATATCGCTCTAATCAGCAATGCTGACTTCTACGGCATTGTCATGGTGCCACAACACATCGTTGGCACTCCCGACATACAGGTATGAGCGTAGCACAGCAATGATCCTTTGATGCACAGGGGCTGCCTACAGCAGGTACCATCGAGCCCGCGAATGCTCCCAAGTCGAAGAGCGATTGTAGCTATGAACATCAGCTTGGTCTTCTCGCCCCGTTGTTTCGAAGCTCGTCGCATCGCTGTGCCACATACGGTACTAACCTCCTGCTTGGATGGAGTGCGGCTGGGCAACGTTATCGTCAAATGTCCTGCCAATCAACGAACGGTATGTGCTTCTACCTTCGGTTGACACTTACAAGAAGTACCTGCGATTTGCCAACCCTGAAGCGGTGCTATACCGTAGGGGTAGCTCGATAGCAACGTTTAACGAGGCCTCCAATCGCATGCACCACAGTGCACCGAGTGACCTGGCACGAGCCAGCACATGGGATACGAAGCGACGCGGTGGCGATGAGGGGGCGAGCGAGCAGCAAACTACTCCGCGCCACGAAATCCACCCTGCTCTTCCTGGTGGACCAGTTGTCAATTCGGGCAAACCAGCCGGTGCCCTTCCCCAACGTGGATGGGAAAGGCGGGTCTTTATGACCAGATTTACAGTCGGGATAGCCTGGATGTCGATGCGCTCGGTGCAGTTTGCCGACGAGGCTGTTGCAGTCGGCTCAGCACCGAGATGCACGGAATATGGGTGGATGGGCAGAAGGGCACTCCCCGGTTTTCGGTCTCTGGCAAGGCCCATCTCCTCTACTCCTGTGCGGGGCTCGGCAAGTACAACCAGCACCAGGAGAGGGACAAGCAACACGAATGGATCTGCGCGTGATGAATCCCTGCGCGAGACCTGCATTGTTTATGCGGCCTGTGCGAGCCGGCGCCTGCCCAACGGACCTTCCCTATTCTCCTACCTCCCCAACTGAATGAGGCACGGCCCTCCTCTCTCCTCTTCGCTGGGAGATTAGCTATCGCGTCCCCCAGCCAACTCACTAAAGAGCTCTCTCCGCTCCTTGATGTTCCTCTTGTTAAACATCTTGTGGCGTGAGTTCCAATGCCTAGGCGAGCGCAACAAGATCACCGTTATCAGGGCTTACACGATCGCAATCCCGTCGGTGAATACTGTTGCATGCACATTTTGTGGCGCCAGTTTGCCAGTGTGCCCCAAGAGGAGATAAATGTCTTGCAAAGTGGCAGTGCAGTTGTTATTTAACTACGGAAGGTAAAGTGACGCTCGGTGGGGTAGAATGATAAAGTTATCTGAAGGTCAACGTAACGAGAGTATATGTCCCGAGAGCGGTTGCTTTTCCTTGCTCGAGTTCTCCCGTTGACACAGACTGCTTACGAACTGATGTAAAGCCAACCGTTGAGAGGTTTCTCCACAGGAAGGTTTTCTCGGCTGCAAAAACAGGCGGCCAAGAGTTATGTGGCTTGCGAACCAAACGATCGAAACAAACAAATCGGGGACAAGGAAATGTCACGAAGCTCGGTGCAACGCTTGGTGATCTCGAGCACTCCAAGAACTCGAGCAACACCAAGGAAAACAAACCCTCGGCTAATGACGCTGGGAAATGAATTTGAGTGAGTGAGAGGGAGAGAGAGAGGGCGAGTGAGTGAGTGAGTGAGTGAGTGAGTGAGTGAGTGAGTGAGTGAGTGAGTGAGTGAGTGAGTGAGTGAGTGAGTGAGTGAGTGAGTGAGTGAGTGAGTGAGTGAGTGAGTGAGTGAGTGGGTGAGTGAGTGAGTGAGTGAGTGAGTGAGTGTGTGTTCCTGGGTGCTTTGTAGAACCTCGAAACAGGACAAGTATCCACTGGAAATACAAACAAACGGAGGAACCTCCAAAGAAGAAAGGCGCCAAGGCCAAATATCGTGCAACTCATCAAGGCGAAACAAACTATGACGTTAGCCACTGGGTGAGGTCGTGGTGCTCGCCGTGCCATTGTTGCTTGACACCATGTCCAGCTCGTTCGACAGACGTTTCTTGAACGCAACGTAAACCTCCTCGAGCGTCGGTCGATCGAACGGATCGCACGACACTGCTCGACGAAGCATCTCGCCGAGCTCCTCCTCCAACGCCTCTGCCGAAATCCTCGCGATCTCGTTGTCGTTGTATCGAACCTCGCCCGACCGTTCCGTGCAGCTGCCTGGATAGTCCACCACTGGCCCGTCTCCCAAGATCATGTTGTACCCGAGCACTCCGAGCTCGAACACTGCTTGACCGCTGTAATCCACTTCGATCAGCGTCCTCTTCTTGGCTCTCATCGCTCGATTCACTTCGCTGTGGAGCTCCGGCGCAATGTGAGATGGATTTCCCCACGACGGCGTGAGGATGTATCCCGTCTCGCTCACCGACACTGGTGCTCGAAAGTCCTCGTTCAGCTCGCACGCTGTGCCAAAGTCTCCGAGCACACATCGTTTGATCTTCTTCGGATCTTGATCCTCCACCTCCACGAGAACGTTGTCGAGCTTCACGTCTCGATGAGCGATCCTGAATCGACTCAGGTGCAGCAACGCGCTCGCCACTTGCACCATCACCGACACCACCACTTCTTGAGGCACGTAGCCTGGCGACGGATACTGATCGGCCAAGAACCGAGCAAGCGACATCGGCATCAGCTCCACCACGAAGAACTGCGTCTTGCGGTTGCGAGATTGGCCTCCTCGAGTCGTGATCCTCGATTGAGTTCGAGCGTAGTCTGGCAAGAACTCTCGAATGTCGTCGTCGATCTCGTCGAAGAAGTCGCAATAGAACCGAACGATGTTCGGATGTCGAGGAAGCTTCGCGAGCTCGATGAACTCGTTGACGAACGCTCCCGATGCGCCGAGAGTGTCTTGGTCGAAGTTGAAGCAGATCTTCAACGCATAGCTCTTGTTCGGCTTCGGATGTCGAGGCAAGACGCACCTCGCCTCGGTCACGATGCCGTTCTGTCCCGATCCGATGACTTGCACAACTCGGAAGGCGCTGACGCTCTTGCATGCTTGAGCCATGAACCTCTCTTCCAGCACATCTTCGGTCATGCGGACCAGCTCTTGTTGCAGTCGAATCGCAATCTGTCTCCAACGATCAGTTGCTTGATCGGCTGATTCATCGACATCGAGATTCCAAGTCCAAATGCAAATCGAACAATCAAATCAAATCCATTCAGCGAGTCAATATCGTCATCGACAATCAGTCTTTGTGCTCAAAGAGATTCACAAAGAGGGAGAGAGAGAGAGAGAGAGAGAGAGAGAGCACGAGACTGCGACGTACGAGAGATCGATTCGAGTGACGACGGTGTGTCCGAGAGACTCGCCGTCGCCAACACCGTCTGAGACGATGCTGCCGCCTCGAGCGCCGCCGCGTCTCCCGACTCGATGGCGTTCCTCCGAGCCTTGAACTGCATGTGTTGCATCAGCTCCACTTGACTCACTTGCTCTTGGAGAGCGTTCTCGGCCTCGTCGGCTCGTTGTCGCTCGATCTCGACCTCTTGCTCTGCGAGCTCCGCTCGTCGTCGCTCTCGCAATGTCTCTTGCTCGGCGAGATCTGCTCGTTGTCGTTCTCGATCAATCATTCGCTCGAGACCTTGGACTTGGTCTTTGAGTCTCTGCACCTCGACCGAGAGTGGCGAGAGAGCTGCTCGAGCTGCTCGAAGGTCTGATTCGGTCGTGGCGAGGAGAGCCTCTGCTCGTGTTGCTCGAGCCTCGGATCGGAGAGCTCGAGCCTCGGTGGCAGTCACTGATGCTTGTACTTCTTGCACCTTGGCTCGTTCTTCGAGCAGTTCCTGTGACGTCCAATCAATCAACCCGTTCAATCAATCCATCGTACAACCAATCAATGAGTTGAGGTTCTCGTTCGTCATCGAGAGTCGCGTCCAACAACGAGCAATACAGCGAGAGAGAGAGAGAGAGAGACGTACGGCATTGGCGAGAGTGCAGCGAGCCTCGGCTTGTTGGGCACGTGATTGTGCTTGCTGGATCTGAGTCATCGCTGCCTCGAGGCGAGCAACGAGATCCTCTGTTGTTGTCATGCATCATTGTCGTGATTGAGGTTCCACATCATGTCGGTGAGTCACTCGGTCAATCAATCTCTGTTCTGCTCGATCTGTGGTTGGTGTCGTACCTCGACTTTGAACTCGAACAACCGAGCCTGCTCGGATGCCGCAGTCTCCGAGTCGTTGGCCGTCGTTGGTGAGCACTCGATCGTCGAACGAGATCTGATACTCGGACGACGGGATGCTGAACGTCGATGCGATCGATTGTTTGAGATCGCCGACGGTGGCTCGAGCATTGATGGCGACTTGTCGTTGTTGTTCAGCACCACTTGTCCCTCCTCCACCGCCGCCTCTTTCTCCCCTTGTTGTGGTGGCGGCAGCGGTAGTGCTGGTGGTGGTCGTGGTTGACGATGAAGATGGACGCATCACGACCGTGATCTCTATCATGGTTGGTTGAGTGGCTTGCTCGAGAAGAGACCGCATCGGCTCGCTTCGAGCAAGGTCTGCTGGACTCAAGTGCCTCAGCTGCACGAGACAATGTCAGCCACTCGGCTCATTCCAACACCAAAAGATGAGAGAGAGAGAGAGAGAGAGAGAGAGAGAGAGAGAGGGAGAGATCGGCGATGCGTACATTGCGACGACCAGCATCGACTCCTCGACTCAACAGAAGCTCCGCCACGTTCTTGTGGTCTCCTGCTGACGCAAGATGCAAAGGAGAGCTGCCGTTGCTCCCAACTGCATCTGCGTCGGCTCTACGATCCAACAGGAGTTGGATGACATCGATGTGGCCGTGATACGCCGCATAGTGCATCGGAGTGAAGTCGGCGCTGTCTCGAGCATCGACTGTGGCCGAGAGATCGAGCAGCAGCCTGGCGACCTCGAGGTGGCCGCTGTTGCTCGCGAGATGGAGCACGAACAGCCTGTTGGACGATCGTGTGTTGGGGTCGGCCTTGTCGTGCAGGAGTCGTCGCGCATCGTCGAGCTTTCCGGTCTCGCAGGCATCGATGAGGGCTCCTTCTCTCGAGCTGGCGTCGGTCATGTTGATGGGTTTCGGAGTTGTTTCGCTGGTGTGCTGCGGTTCTGGAGTATATTTGTGTCAGTGGCATGAGATGACACTCAGAGTACGATGGCGAACGAACCACAAGGAAATTCACAAGCTGTCCACGCAAGTGTAAAAGAAGCGCGAAAGCTTGAGGGTGCTGTCGAGATCAAGGAGGTTCGATCAAGTCGAAGTCGTTGGTCAAACTGACCAGGTGCTGGCACGGAAAGATCAAATGTGTTCCCGCCGGCACAGAACTATTTACAAGTGGTGCTATCACCACGGGCCCCGATGCCGAGACTGCTAATATGCTCGCGGGGAAGGACGTCGGGCAACAAGAGGTACTGGTTGTACAACGATCAACGTCTGTGATCTCTGCCAAACCTGCATTCCGCCGGAAACGCGTCAGTTTTTTGAGTGCTGGAACAGTGACTGCTCGCCGCTTGCCATTGGCTCATAATTGCGAGCAGCGGCGGTGTCTCGCAGCAAGCCATGTCACAGATATGACGACGCGATCGCGGGCGCAGGCGTACCGTGCGCTGCAACAAAGGGAGATCAAAACAAGGAGAACGGACGGTACGGCCGCACTGTTCTGCTTCACAGTACGGGCGCACCCACGAGCCGGGGTATGTGCGCCTGTTTTGGGAAGTCGCGTCAGTACAGCCGAACTCGAGCGTCCAACAAATTGGATGAGCGTGCCCCGGGTTGTCTTTGTCTTTGTCTCTGCTCAGTCTTGTACGCTTGCGCGCGGGCAGCATTCGCGGGAGGAAGGGAAAGAAGGGAAAGTGGCCTTGGTGCGCGCCAGCCCGTATTTCAAGGCTACGGTGTGGTCGCACCGTGCGATGAGCGCATGTTACTTGCATGCGACAGACCTGCCACTTCTCTGCGATTACGCGACGCAGACGTCGTCCACAATCGCACATCCATCAACAAACTCAATCATCAAGACTCAATCCAAAGCAGAGCAATCCTCGAGTCGAATCCCAACACACGACAAGAAATACACATACAAATAAACAAAGAATACAAACAGATATTGAACCAAACAACCAACGAAACAAAACCCAAACCTCCATTGGAGCCAGTCACACTCTCACGACCTGAGGCTCGAATGAACGGCCTCACTTGACTGAGCGACTGTGCTCTGGTTCTCAGGCGGAGGAAGGATTGACAGAGGGACAACAGCGTTCCACACACTGCTGGCCCTTGCCCAACTCGACTTGACTCACTCGCAGTGGCGCTCTTGAGTGTCTTGCTCAGGGTCGGCAGGGAGCTCGAGTGAAGCGCGCAACAGTTGGGCCTCGAGTCGCAAGGTCCTCGTGTGGCGCAGCACCGCGTCGACTTGGCGGTCCTTGTCGAGCGCGATCATCTCACAAAGCTCCTGTTGTGGCCCCCAGAATACACGCGACGACCCACTAGGTCAGTTTACAAACTGCGACTCAAGAGAGGGAGGAGATATGAATAAACGAGCTAGTCCGCGTACGGCGACGAAGAGAGCCAGCTGTGCGTCAACATATGCAACATGCTCTTCGATGAGGTCGAGCGGCGTGTCCGCTGGGCCTACGAGCCACTCGCACACCATATCTAGCAACGTCATCACAAGCGAGCGAGGTGAGCACTCATATGACTGGTTACCCGTTGAGAGACGAGCACAGGGAACACGTACACAACACATCATCGAGTCGAGACTCGATACTATGGCTTCTCAAGAGTGCCTCGAATCGCGCGGCAGCACTCGCGGGCACGTGCTGCGCCTCGGTCGCAAGCAAATCGGACACACGCTGTGGAGCACTCCGTGTGAGCGACTCCACGCCGCAATGGCAGTCGTACGACAAGAGGTTGACGCTGACATACCAACACGCTGCTTTCGCATCTCGCCAGCGATTGAATCAAGCGAATCTCGAGGTGCCACACTGGTACATCATCAACCCGAGAAAACGATCCAAATCATATTATAGTTTGTACTGAATGAGAGAGAGAGAGAGAGAGAGCGAGCGTTGGCGTACCACGAGCATGGTCATGAGCAAGCGTGACCCTCAGCCGCTCGAACACCACACGAATGAGCGGTAAATATCGATCGCAGCTTCGTGACGGCGACGCCACAGTCGAAAACGATAACAACTGCGGCAGATGTTGTTGCCGTCGCTTGCGCTCGAGATCGTAAAGCTCTTGGCAACACGCCAGGAGCTCGTCTCGAGCGCGCTGCACGTCGGCCTGTGCCTCCTCGACCAGGCGTGCTCCGTGGGCTCGAGCGAGTGGATTGTCGTCCTCCAACAATTGCTGCTCGCTCGCTCCCACGATCGAATGCACCATCTGCTGGTGCTTGGTGCTTGGTGCACAAACCTTCACGATGGTAGTTGCATTGCGGTGAGTAAGTCTCACATCAAGTTGTTGAGTGAGGAACTGCGAGAGACGTACTACAGATAGGAGAGTGTGCTGTGCTTGCGCTTGGTGAACTGCAAGCGCTGCGACCTCCAGTCTATCAAACAGTTGATCCCGGCAACCTGCAAGCGCCCGCAAGTCGATTGACATCGACCTCGAACAAGGTCCAGTGGCGCCATTGCTCCGACGAGACAGCGGTGCGAGGCTCGACGTGGACAACGCCGTCTCCAACATGGTCTCGATCGTGGTTGGTTGAGAGGCTTGCTCGAGAAGAGACCGCATCGGCTCGCTCCGAGCAAGATCTGCTGGACTCAAGTGCCTCAGCTGCACGAGACAATGTCAGCCACTCGCCTCGCTCCAGCACCAAAGATGAGAGAGACCGAGAGATTGCCGATGCGTACATTGCGACGACCAGCATCGACTCCTCGACTCAACAGAAGCTCCGCCACGTTCTTGTGGTCTCCTGCTGACGCAAGATGAAGAGGAGAGCTGCCGTTGCTCCCAAGAGCATCTGCGTCGGCTCTACGATCCAACAGGAGTTGGATGACATCGATGTGGCCGTGATACGCCGCATAGTGCATCGGAGTGAAGTCGGCGCTGTCTCGAGCATCGACTGTGGCCGAGAGGTCGAGCAGCAGCCTGGCGACCTCGAGGTGGCCGCTGTTGCTCGCGAGATGGAGCACGAACAGCCTGTTGGACGATCGTGTGTTGGGGTCGGCCTTGTCGTGCAGGAGTCGTCGCGCATCGTCGAGCTTTCCGGTCTCGCAGGCATCGATGAGGGCTCCTTCTCTCGAGCTGGCGTCGGTCATGGTGATGGGCTTTCGAGTTGTTTCGCTGGTGTGCTGCGGTGTCGGAGCAGATTTGTGTCAGTGGCATGAGGTGACACAGTTCTTGGTCAGAGAGTACGATGGCGAACGAACCACAAGGAGATTCACAAGCTGTGCCGTGGGCCCGGAGGGAGGCCGCTACGGCTGGAATGCGCCAGGGTCCTGTCGCACTCCAAAAATATCTCGGCAACTCCACAAAAATCTAAAAGAAAATCAAAAATCAGAAAAACCATCGTTATTATCATCACATGGTACGTGTGGTTGAGTGGGTAAGAGAGAGCCACACACGCGTACGTTCTGCTGATGCTGGCACGAGAGTAGATGGTGGGTCGTGCGGCCCGACACTCTCTCACGAGCCAATCAAACCCTATCGTCGTTCGCCCGTTAGACGCGCACGCACACACAGACAGACACGCATTATAAACAGAGACACGCACACAACAGAGGAAATGTTCTATGTACTTTTTGGTGAGATCTTTCGAGGTTGATAGATATTTCGAGGGTGAGGGTGGTAGAGAGGGGTTGTGCGGCGTGGTAAATGCGAGAGAGTGCGTCGACATCGGCGTGCGAGGCGGCACTCTCGCTGAGCGAGCGGCGCGCATGAGAGCGACGATATGAATATGAATAGAACGCGGCGAGGCGGTAGCGATAGAGAGATGGAGAGACGCCATCATGATGATCGTCATGGAAAGATCTTGAGATATCTCGTGAACGCGCGAGCGTGTGTGCGTGCGTGTGCGTGGTATGGCGCAAGCGATTGTCGAGTGTACGCGCAGGAGCGAACGCGAGAGCGAGCGAGGAATGCGTGGATGTATCAACGTACCAAGCGATGCTGCAACGAGGGGCGCATAGAGAAAATGAAAGGGACGCTATGTGTGCGTTGCGCTTGAGTACTGGGGTCCCAGAGTACGAGTGCTACGGACACTCCCTGGAGGAACGGATGGCTGCTCAGAGGGAACCGACAAGCTATGCCACACACGCCAAGGCTGGCTAAACGACTCAAACTATACAACTATCTCTCTCGCGATCTATCCATCCTCAAGGACTGGTTTTTAGTGTGTGTGGAGAAGGGGATATGGGCTTGGGCGGAGGGGTAGAGGAGGTCTGCGGGCGTTTGCGAGGGGAGGGAGACACGCCCAACCATCGAAAATTCCACAGCGATAAACAATCGCGCGTGTGGTGTGGACGATGTGGTAGGAGTTCGGGGGTACGAGGCCCGCGGTGCAAGGGAGAGCTTCTCTCTGTGCACTGCAACCTTCCCTTCTTGCTCAGAACTATGATCCTCTTTCATGTGGCGGACCTGTTGTGATACTGTGTGGAGTGTATTCTGGGGTCCACAACAGGAGCTTTGTGAGATGATCGCGCTCGACAAGGACCGCCAAGTCGACGCGGTACTGCGCCACACGAGGACCTTGCGACTCGAGGCCCAACTGTTGCGCGCTTCACTCGAGCTCCCTGCCAATCCTGAGCAAGAGTCAAGAGAGCCGCTGCGAGTGTCAAGTCGAGTTGGGCACGGGCCAGCAGTGTGTGGATCGCTGTTGCCCCTCTGTCAATCCTTCCCTCCCGCCTGAGATCCAGGGCACTCTCAGTCAAGTGAGGCAGTTCATTCGAGCCTCAGGTCGTGAGAGTTTGATTCAATGGAGGTTTGGATTTTTATTTCGTTGGTTGTTTGATTCATATCTGTTTATTTGTATTCTTTGTTTATGTTTATTTGTTTGTGTATTTCTTGTCGTGTGTTGGGATTCGACTCGAGGATCGCTCTGCTTTGGATTGAGTCTTGATGCTTGGTGTTTGTTGATGGATGTGCGATTGGAACGAAGTCAGCGTACGCGCAGAGAAGTGGCAGGTCTGTCGCCTACAAGCACCATTCCCGCCTTGAAATACGGGCTGCCATGCACCAAGGCCACTTTCCCTTCTTTCCCTTCCTCCCGCGAATGCTGCCCGCTCGCAAGCGTACAAGTCTGAGCAGAGACAAAGACAACCCGGGGCACGCTCATCCCGTTTGTTGGACGCTCGAGTTCGGCTGTACTGCGACTTCCCAAAACAGGCGCGTGTGCCCCGGCTCGTGTTGGCGAGCCGAGCCGTACCGTCCGTTCTTGTGGGGTATTATCCATCTCCCTTTGTTGCAGCGCACGGTACGCCTGCGCCCGCGATCGCGTCGTCATATCTGTGACATGGCTTGCTGCGAGACACCACCGCTGCTCACAATTATGAGCCAATGGCAAGCGGCGAGCAGCCACTGTTCCAGCGCTCAAAAACTGACGCGTTTCCGGCGGAATGCAGGTTTGACGCTAGATGACCGACGCCAGCTCGAGAGAAGGAGCCCTCATCGATGCCTGCGAGACCGGAAAGCTCGACGATGCGCGACGACTCCTTCATGACAAGGCCGACCCCAACACACGATCGTCCAACCGACTGGGACTAGTCGTGCTCCATCTCGCGAGCAACAGCGGCCATCTCGAGGTCGCCAGGCTGCTGCTCGACCTCTCGGCCACAGTCGATGCTCGAGACAGCGCCGACTTCACTCCGATGCACTATGCGGCGTATCACGGCCACATCGATGTCATCCAACTCCTGTTGGATCGTAGAGCCGACGCAGACGCAGTTGGGAGCAACGGCAGCTCTCCTCTCCATCTTGCGTCAGCAGGAGACCACAAGAACGTGGCGGAGCTTCTGTTGAGTCGAGGAGTCGATGCTGGTCGTCGCAACGTACGTATTGGCCTCGAGCCTTGGTAGCATGACTTGGTATAGGTGCGATGCGGGGCCCGTTACTCACCAAGCGTCCGTAACGGCATCACGCGTACCTGCGCCTCATGCTTCTTCAGTCGAGGCACTTGAGTCCAGCAGATCTTGCTCGAAGCGAGCCGATGCGGTCTCTTCTCGAGCAAGCCACTCAACCAACCATGATCGAGATCACGGTCGTGATGCGGCCATCTTCATCGTCAACCACGACGATGACGACGACGAGCAGCACCACGACTGCTGAAGGCGCCTCCTCCGCCACCACCGCAAGAGGACACGAACAACAACAACAACGACAAGTCGCCATCAATGCTCGAGCCACCGTCGGCGACCTCAAACAATCGATCGCATCGACGTTCAGCATCCCGTCGTCCGAGTATCAGATCTCGTTCGATGATCGAGTGCTCACCAACGACGGCCAACGACTGGGAGACTGCGGCATCCGAACAGGCTCGGTTGTTCGAGTTCAAATTCGGGGTACGGGATGCTCCGAAGCCTCCGGAACAGAGAGAGAGAGAGAGAGAGAGAGAGAGAGAGAGAGAGAGAGAGAGAGAGAGAACTAGGTTGAGAGATTCACGGCATGATAACACCGCTTTAGAGACCGCCATGTCTTTGCGCGCGCGACCGCCCTTGGCCTCCCATCTGCTTGTCAGCTGGAGAACGACCGTCAAGTCACAGCAATGCGTGTTGCGAGTACAATGCTCACCCAGGCCAGCTTGGTGTGTGCCTCCCTCCGGCCCCACACCGAGCAACCCTCGGTGGAGTTGCTCCGTGCCACTTGGCAGTGAACTTCTAGGCACAAGCGTAGCCCGAGCGCTGAACGAGGGACAGGCCTTGCAGCTCATTTGAGTCTTCGATCTCTAATGTGCCTTGTGCCACCCTCAATGTACTCTAACACCGACCTCGACGATTGCCGGTTCGATACAATACAAGCCAGTCGATGGCGCTTATTTCTTGTTCGATCACCAGCACGGTGCTGCGGAGCTAGATTAGGGGCTCGATGATAGATTGATAGTCGCCAAACCTCGAACACAATCACATTCGCCTACATTCAATTCCTTTCTCGCTCAGCAGCGCACCTCTGTTGAGAGCTGTCTCTTGCATACATGAGAGCCCACACACACTCCCACTCACACTCCCCAGACACCTACACGCCAATCTCACCCCGACAATGACGACTCTGTCACCAGAACTCGACGCCGCCATACGATCGCGCAACCTCAAGCGCTTCCTCGAGCTCCTGGACGCTCCGTCAGCCACACATCCGACCTCTCCATCCGCCCCGCCTCGATGGTCCGGCCACTCGATGCTGCACGAGGCCGCCGATCGAGGCCGCAGCGACCTGGCTCTCGAGCTCCTCACACACTACGGCTACAATCCCAACATCACCAATGCCTTCGACATCACGCCATTGCACTGTGCAGCTCGGGCTCCGTCTCTCGCGACCGTCTCGATCCTGCTGGCTCGCAGAGCCTCGGTCCACGCGACCACCGCCTCGTCCATGACTCCGCTCCACTGTGCATGCTCCACACCGGTCTCTACTCGTCTCGAGGCCGAGAACATCGAGCGCGCCAAGATCATCGAGTTGCTGGTCGTGCACCATGGCGCTGACATCGATGCCATGGACACCATGGGCCGCACGCCCTTGTTCGTCGCTGCGATCGAGGGCTTGCCGCTCGCTTGCCAGACTCTCATCGACCTCGGTGCAAACAAGAATCCCGCTACAGTATGCCTCACGCCAATCCAATCCAATCCAATCCAATCAATCAATCAACAAACCAATCAATCAATCAATCAACCAACCAATCAATCAATCAATCAATCAATCAATCAATCAATCAATCAATCAACCAACCAACCAACCAATCAATCAATCAATCAATCAATCAATCAATCAATCAATCAATCAATCAATCAATCAATCAATCAATCAATCAATCAATCAATCAATCAATCAACCAATCAATCAATCAATCAATCAATCAATCA
>Ga0209935_1002137_pt1 | contig 25826 bp, 39 predicted proteins | sample ThiBio_1000_plan_2_FD_183958 | JGI IMG/M metagenome (GOLD analysis project Ga0209935, IMG submission 183958) | Wastewater bioreactor microbial communities from Cape Town, South Africa - Thiocy_cont_1000_plan (SPAdes) | ecosystem: Engineered > Bioreactor > Thiocyanate-remediating >...
TCTCGACATTGGTCGGTCGTCTCGCAGCAGTCGCCTTGTTGGATCGTGATTCCGTCTCCGTCGTTGTCGATCGTCGGATCGAGAGCAGCGCTCGAGCTCGTGCTCGACGAGCAAGTGGCCGCCGTCACCGTGACAGTGAACGAGCAGTTGGCCGAGTTTCCTGATGGATCGAGAGCCACGAACGTGTTGGTCGTCGCTCCGAGAGGAAACACTGATCCCGATGCGAGTCCTGCTGTCTGAGTCACGTTCGCTTGGCAGTTGTCGACTGGAACCGGAGGCAAGTATCTCACGGTCGAGAAGCACTGCGACACCGAGAACGATCGAGGACACGAGATGCTCGGCGGTTGGTTGTCGGTCACTGTCACTGTGATCGAGCAAGTCGACGAGTTGCCGAGAGGATTGGTCGATGTGAACGTGAAGCTGTTGGTTCCCACTGGATACACGTTGTTGATCACTGTCGGAGCTGGTCCCGTCACTGGCCATGCCTGGTTGCAATACGTCGCCTTCGGTTGAGACGGAAGCATCACGACTGCTGAGCATCGACCAAGTTGAGCCTGCGTCGATGATGGACTCGAGCAGCCCGAGATCACTGGAGCAGCTGTCGATGTGACGGTCGCTTGCAAGTTGATCGTGTACGACACACCGCAATCGTCGTCGTTGAACACCAGAGTGGCATTGAACACTCCGCAGCTGCTCGTCGGTGCAGTGAACGTCAACGAGATGCCGCTCGTGGTGTTCGAGCTCGCCAACACGATGAACGTCGTCGATGGCACTCCGCTCAGCACCCATGGAGTGCCGCTCGATGGATTCTGAGTCAGCACTGGCTTCCTCACGGTCAGTGGTCGAGCTCCCGAGTTCGAGAGAGTGAACGTGATCGACTTGACTGCGCCAGGAGCCACCGATCCAAAGTTGGTGCCGAGACTGCTCGATGGAGCGAGTCCCGATCCGAGAGGAGCAGTCGGAAGAGCTTGGTTGAACACTTGGAACACTGGTGCTCGAGCGACTCCTTGCACTGGATACTGCAACGACACGATCGACGAGTTGAAGTTCGATGTGTACGTGAGAGTGAGAGTGCTGCTGAACGTGCCGGCACACGTCGGAGTGAACGTGAGTCGGATTCGAGAGCACGATGTCGAGGTGGCCGACGTCACGATCGAGACCGTGAGTGTCGAGCTGCCCGAGAGAGACGCGACCAAGGTGCCGGTCTTGACGTTGGCGACGATCAACTCGCTCGAAGCCGAGCCATCGAACGTGTCGGTGACGAGCTTGGTGCCTGCAGCTCGAGTGGCGGATGATGAGAGGGCCGGAACGAGAGGCGATCCTCCAAAGAGTCCAGGCTGGCACAATGCAGAGTTCGAAGCACAGGCATTCGCGTAGATGCTCATGGTCGGAGTCTCGATGCAGAAGAACTGCACCTTGGTGAGGGAGATGAGGTAGTCGGATGCATAGTAGTACGCATACGAGTCAGAGTCGAAGTTCTCCTGAAAACCGTTGTTGGTGAAAAGGTTGCCTTGCGCCCAGTTGTTGTTGAGGATGATGCTCGTGTAGGAGTATTTCGCATTCAAGATGTCAGGCGAGAGACCGTAGGGCGATGAAGTAGTGCCAGCCAAGGTGGTCATATGAGCCGTGGAGGCATCAAAGTAGTTGGCGCTGTTGAACGTCACTCTCATGATCCTTGTGTCGTCGATGAACCGGAACGTGTCTCCCGATTCCCATTCGATTGGGCCAAGAGATGAGAATGCAGTGTACTGGTTCAAGGTCAAGGTCGGAGGAGGTGAGAACTGATCGATGTTGATATGTGTTGGCGCCGAGTAAAGAGTTTGGACTGTGGCATTGGCAGCATTGATCAACACGAAATAGTTCAATACGCGAACTTGCGGAATCATAGTGGCAACGTACAATCCATTGGTGGGATTGTACGTGATTCCGGTGAAGATTAAGTTGCTCGAAGGAGATGTGATGAGAGTCGAGATGGTTGGAACCGACCAGTCGATCAATCGAATTCGGCCTCCATTGTCGTCAAGCACAAGCATCTTGTTCTCGTTGCCTGCTCCTGCAACTCGTTCGAGCGAGATTGGTTGTTTGAATCGAGCGAGAGCTGGAGGTCCGTTGTCGCCTCGAGTCGTTGATGTCGAAGCAGTGCCGCATGTGCCAGCCACGACAACGAGTCCATTGCCGACGACTTGAAAGATGCAGTTGTTGCCGTACTCAAGCACATAGACGCTGTTCTTCGTGGGTCCGATGGCGATCACTGAGATGGGGAAATTGAGTTGTCCAGCGTCGAGTCGAACCTCGGGAAGCTCTCGATTCGGAAGCATATAGAATGCCACGTTGACACCATCGACCATATACATATTGCCTTGCCCATCGACGGCACTCGAGACTGGAAAAGGTTGAGGATTGACGTTGAGCTCGAGTTGTCGAATCTCCGACACTCCTGGCTTCAAGATCGCCGGCAACACGATCACCGTTTTCGATGTGCTCTCGCTCACAAACACTCCAAGCGAGTGGCTCGAGATGTCCGTGAAGATTGATTGAGATTGCGACACTTGCACGACGCCGAACGTCGCAGTCGGAAGGCCCATCATCACTTGGAACTGGCCGCTCAACGATGCTCCCACTCCTTCGGTCAAGTCGATGCGAATCACTCCGAGTCTCGAGTCGACCACCAACACCGTGCTCGTGTGAGACGTGCTCACGACCGAGATCGCCACTGGATCCGAGATCACGAGAGACGAGAGTGGTCCCGACGACAGCGATGTTTGAGTCGGAGGCGAGGTCGACACGACAATGGAGAACGTCGGCGTCATCGCCGAAAAGTCCAAGTATCCGACGAAGGCCGTCTTCTGAGCCAAGGCGTTGTCGATTCCGACGAACCACAATCGAGATCCTCCCGAGAGGTTGGGTCGATTCTCGAACGCAATGTCTCGAATGGTCCACGTCGTCGACGTGTAGCTCTTGATCGATGTGGCAGTGATGGATGGAGGCATGAACCACAAGAATCGATGGTTGCCGTCGTCGGCGACGTACACTGTCGAGTCGGTGTTGTCGATTGCGGTCGATGTGGGAGAGTTCAAGCGGCTGTTGCTGTTGCCCGACATTCCTCGAGCTCCGAACACGGTGGTCGAGCTCGTGGCTCCCAAGTTGAGCTGCTCGATCGTGTGACCAGCGTTGTTGGCGTAGTACACGATGTTCGATGCAGGAGTCGATTGAGTGATCGACATTCCGCGGGGAGCTCCGACGTTGGAGGGACACGAGAGAGCAGTCGAGTCAGTGTTGATGCCGAAGCCACAACTGGCGTTCTGAGCATTGAACACCTTGGGAATGATAACGTTTTCGAGACCGGTGGGGTATCCTTGAAAGTCGACAGCGATGGTGTCGGCTCCAAAGATCGGGAACGTCAACGCATCGATCGGCAACAAGTTGTAGAATCGCTCGAACTTGCCGTTCGATTGACCGACGAGGATCGCTCCTGGAATGGCCGCCACCGACAAGGCGTTCGACGCACTCGTCGTGCCCACTTGCTCGGTGAGTGTGGTCGCCAGCGCCACGTTGAGGCAGTCGATCAACGATGCCGTGTTGGTCGAGTCGATGACACTCACCAAGTGAGCGTAGCCTGGAACTGCCGACACTCCCTTGAAGGTTGTCGCTCCTGGCTGCACAATCACTTGCGTCACTTGACCGGCGAGGTTCACTCGACCGAGGATGCTCGACGACACCCAGTACAAGTATGAGCTCTGGAGGTCGAACGACAAGTCGATGACCGAGATGGCCTCGATCGTAAAATCGACGAGAGTCGTGATGACGGCGCCGTTGGCACTCACCATTCGGATGCGCTTGTTGCCGCTGTCCGCGATGAACACACGACCGCTCGAGTCGACCGCGATCGCTGTCGGCGAGTTGAGGAGCGCCACGAGCGGCGAGCCTCCGTCGCCGCCGTATCCCGACGAGCCGCATTGGCCTGCGACGGTCGAGACGATCGTGGTGGCGAGGTTGATCGAGCGAGCGCAATGGCCTCCGTTCTCGACAAAGTAAAGGCTGCCGCCGAACACCACGCCTCCTTGAGGCTTGTTGATGCTGGTCGATGCGGCCGAGCCTCCTGCAGGAGAGCTGGCTGCCGCACCAGTGCCGGCGAACGCTCGCGGCGCAGTGGTCGTGCCATCGAACGACGAGACGAAGATGAAGTTGTTGGTGGCGTCGGCGAAGAAGATCGTGTTGATCGACGAGAAGGCGATGCCATTGATGGTGCTGGTCGCGTTGGTGGTCGGAGGCACGGTCGACGATTGGGCGTAGTTGGCCGTGTATCTCGTGCTCGTGATCGTGACTGTCTGTGCGAACACGAGCGAGACACTCGAGAGAAACACAATCGCAACGAGCGCCAAGGAGGCAGCGGCCAGCGATGATGGCACTCGAGCAGCCATCGGGGGTTGTGATGCCGCGAGGCGACTCGGTGTGCTTGGTGTGTTGATGCAAGCAGTCGCGAGGAAAAGTCCAACAAGCTGCATCAATCCAAATGAGAGAGGTCAACAACGATATCAACAACTCGCTCGCTACGCAAGACATCGAGAAGAGGATGGAATGAAGGAGCGCTCTCGGGCGATATGCGGTATGCGGTATGCGGTACGCGCAACGCGGTGTGTGGCGATGTCTCTATCCTTCCCTTCGCGTCGCCGCCTTGTCTCTTGGTTGTCTTGGAGGCCCAGGAAACGAGGAAGACATTGAAGACAGGTGGGAGAAGGAGCGTGGATGGTGGCACGTACACTGGCGAGGCCGGCAGTGGGTCGAGCGAGGATCGCGCAAGCACGCAGCAGCGACACACGAGACGAGACGAGAGGGCAGCAAGAGCACTGACGGACGACGCGACACCAGACTTTCAGTTGGATTTGCACTGGGGCGCCGCTGCACCTCCCTATCTGTGAACCTTGATGCTCGTGGGAACTCGCGTTGCCCGCTTGAGATTGCTCGATTTTGGCTTGGCAACGAGTCTCGCTCATGTGATGGCGAGCCCGAGTCCGAGCCCATCGAGTGGTTGATGCGCCTTGCCAGAGAGGAAAGGAAGCAAGGCGCTGCTGCGATCGTGCGTGTGCGCGTTCCATTGTTCCTTCATCGTCTCGTTGCTGCATCTCGTCTCGTCGTGTCTCGTGAGCGGCAGCTCTCTTGCCTTGGAGTCTCGCCCTTGGAACATCTCTTCGTCGTTGCATGTGAGACGAGAGAGAGAGAGAGAGAGAGAGAGAGAGCTTGCGAGCTTGCACCACAAGGGAACTGGAAGAGATGGGAGACGATACTCTTGCTCGTGATGCTCGAATCAAGCTCTCGATCGGCACCAAGCAACCAGGTCATGCTGATGGTCTGTTCTCGTTGTCGCGAGGCTTGGCGCTCGACCATCATCGAGGTCTCTTGCTTGTCGCCGATTGCGAAAACCATCGAGTGCAAGTATTCTCGTGTGACGATGGTGGTGAAGATGGCTCGTTCGTGTCCAAGCTCGGCGGGAGAGGCTCCCAACCAGGCCGACTCGCGTATCCATGGAGCCTTGCGATCGATCACGATCATGATCGCATCCTCGTGGTTGATAGCGAAAATGATCGAGTACAATCATGGTCATTGAGCGAGCAATCGTTCTTGTCGTGCGTCGGCCATCGAGGATCAGGAGACCTCGAGTTCAACTATCCGAAAGGTATTGCGATCGACAAGCATCATCGTCGCATCATCGTCGCCGATGCCTTCAACCATCGATTGGTGTTCTTGTCGTCGATCGATCTCTCGTTCTTGTTCTCTGTCGGCGGCAAGCGAGGATCTCAGCCTGGCGAGTTCAACCGGCCAACAGGCATTGCGATCGATGATGATCGACATCGAATCACCGTCACTGATACCTTGAATCATCGAGTGCAAGTATTGTCATCGATCGATGGCTCGTTCTTGTTCGAGTTCGGCTCTCTTGGCAAGCAACCAGGCCACTTCATCAATCCTCAAGGAGCATGCATCGATAATCAAGGCCGAATCATCGTCGCCGACCACAGCAACAATCGATTGCAATCGTTCACTCACGAAGGCCATCACATCTCATCCTTCGATTGTGGCCGTGAGAGGCCATGTGGAGTTGCGTTCGACGAGCATCGAGGTCTCATCGCCTTCTCGGCAAGCCATCGAGTGCATGTGATTGGAGCCAATCAATGGCTTGCCGACACGTTCACGTGGCGACCAGATCTCCATCGATATGCACCATCATCGATCAAGCAAGCCGTGTCGACGATGACGACGATTCGATCGCTGGTCGATGCATCGTCGGCGATGTCGATGATTCCGAACGAGATCTTGTTCGAGATCTTCTCGTATCTTTGATGAGCGCGCCACTCTCTTCGTGACGAATCCAAGAAGCCGCGATAAATATCAATCATATCTCGCCGTGTTCCCGCCAAAATGCACGCAACGGCCACATTGTGATACCTGTCGTTCCTGCCTCACCCCCACCAGCCTCTCGCCTCCCCTCTCTTGTTCCCGCAACCTACTTGACCCACGAGAATGAGCCTCTCGATCGAACCCGAGTATCTCATCACCACACCAGATCGCGAACCATCGGCGCAGACATGCGATCGAGCCGCGTCGCCCGCGACACCGTCGTTCCCGTGCTCGCCGCCCGTGTCGACGCCGCTGCTTCGCTCGGCCGCGTCTCTGTCGTCCAAGCGTACAGCACGTAGCTCCCTCTCGCATCGTACGCCCGTCAGTACCCGTGCCACTTCCTGCCAGTCGCTGCACACCGGAGGCGTGTCCGTGTCAGCCGCTGACGATGACGCCACGCCAAGCTTCAGCAGCGCAAGCTCCGACATGAGCGACGACAGCCCGACGCTCGCGCTGCCAGAGATCTCTCCTACGTTGACGACACCCTTCTTGCGCTCGTGCGCGCACGTCGCCTGCAATGACGGCTCCGACTTGCTGACGCCGACGCTTGATACGCCACCCGCCATGGCGTCACCGCCGCGCACAACGCCCTACCTGCGCTCGGCCGTCGCTCTCACAGGCGCTCGTCGCCGCGCAGCACGCACGCCATCGGCCGCCACGACCATGACGCCGTTTGCTGGCATGGGTGCATCGACGCTACTCGACGATCGACAAGATACCGAGGAGCAGGACGAGGAACCGAGGTTCGAGTTCGATGCGGCAAGCGCTGCCGTGTCGGCGCTGCACGGCCTCTCGCAGCAGATGCTGCAACAGCTGGCGCTCGACGGCTCGTCGCCCGTAGTGCCCACCATCTCGTCGCCGCTGCTGACCACAACCCTCATCGAACCGATGCCTCCAGCCGCATCGAGTACCTACATTCGCTCCAACGGCACGGCAGCCATCTCGAGTGCCACTGCCGTATCGACATCATACGCTCCGAGACAATCACTGCTGCCCGGTGCCACACTCGACGCTCGCACGCCGCCATCCTACACGACTGCTGTGCAGGCTGCATCGATCTCGATGTATCCCGCATTGGCCGCAAGCCAATGCGCCACACCAGAGACCCCTACCTTCCCGTCGCCGCCAGTCTCGCTGCCGCTGCTCGGATGTGCCAGCAGCGTGCGTGTTGCCGGCACTACCACCACTGCCGCGACAGCCATCCCGTTCAGCACTCCAGTGTGCCGTTCCACCACTCCGACCCTATCCTCGCCGCCAAAGACCATCTCTCTTCTCCGTACGATGCCGAAGCACCAGCAGCTCCCGCACGGTATCGACGAGAAGGAGAACCGCGAACTCGCCTTGTAAATCCAATCCATCTACATGGCGGGAGTGTAATGACACCTTTATTTCCAACCTATCTATCAACCCAATCGATTCCTCCTATCCATCCTAAGCTTCCTCCTATCCATCCTGAGATTCCTCCTATCCGTCCTGAGATGCATTCCTCTTGCGTAGGTGTCACGATCACAAGCAAGCGAGATTCCAGCCGTACCCCAACGAGTAGGTTTTATACGCAGCGCAAGTGAGCGAGGGGTTATGGGAGGGCGTTCCCGCCATTTTGCACGCTCCTCGCGCTTCGTGTGCGCCTCTCCTCAGCGCTGAGCGCGTCTGTCGTCTCCCTCTCTCTACGCTCCGCGCTCCTCGCTCCCTCCGCTCGCTCACGGCGGCCCGTGCGTCGACAGGACACGCACTCTCGGAGAGTCGGCTAGCTGCGCTATCGTCGTGCTGCCTCCTCTACCAAGAGTCTGCCCTTGATCTCCGTGCCGTGCGCCGCTCGCTCAACCGACAACAACAACAACTTGCTCTCGCTCTCGCTCTCGATCTGAGGCGCGCGCTGTTTCAATGGCTGGCTCGGAGGCGCAGGCGTCGGTGTTCGAGACGCTGTGTGAGCGACTCTCGATCGCCGATCCGACGCGTTTGCTCGCTCGCGAGCATCTACGTGCCCTTGCAGCGTCGAGTGAGCAAGATCCATGCTCGTGCGTGTGCGTCTTGTACCTGGCGTCGGCCGCCATGGAGCAGCCGCCCTTGCCGCTGCCGCTGCTGCTCCACGCCGCCAACGTGAGGTACTGCGCCCTCGCGCTCTCGCTCCACGGTTGAAGCCTTCGCACCTCTTCCACTCACCCAGCGCCTCCTAGATTCGGCGAGTTCCTTGATTTGATGCACGAGCTGCCGCTCGCGAGTGGCACCGAGGCCGAGGTTCGGTTTCGCTCGCTCGAGCATCACGTCGCCGTCTTGGGCATCATCTACGACAAGTACACGAGTCTCTTCGACAAACACATGGCACGACAACGTGGCCTCGTGTCGCCCTTGTTGCGAGCGTTCGGATGGCAGCTTCTCGCCTATCTCCGAGGTATGTTGCAGCAAGCTCTCGCAATGTATCCCCGCACCCACTTGATGCCTGCCGATATCGATGCTCGAGACCGCGCGCTAGCAAACGAGCGATACTATCGAGTGCTCCACAATCTCCATCTATACCCCCTCGATCTTGGGTACTAACATTGCCCGCTGCCACCGCGTGCCACCACCGTAGAAATCACCTTCCAATCGGCGGCCGATCTGTTGGAGCTCTTTCGCCTGGCGCTGTCGATCGTCGTGTACCTCGGGCAGCCGCCCTTGAATCTCCTCCACCACACGCTCTCGACCGATCAACAACCGCAGCATCAACAGCAGCAACCGATCCAGACCGACTACGAGGCTCTCCAGGTTCTGGTGGTCGAGTTCGATGCGGCGAGCCTCGGCTCGACGATCGATGCCTTCTATCGCGAACGCTTCCTGCCGCATGTGCAGAGCCTCTTCCTTGCGCTCTCGATCACGTACGCACTGCCTTGTACTCGTGAATGTCCATCGCATCGTACTCATCGTATGCTTGTCACGCCCATCAGGCCGTACGACAACTCTGCTTGGTCGGACGAGGCATTCATTGCAGATGCCACACAGAAGCTAGGTGCGTCCCTCGCGGCGTCGCTTCGTTCACATCGAGCTCTCACTTACCACCATGCAACGAACCTCCCTTCTCTAGATGCTGCCTTTGCTTCTCGACAACACGCAATGCCCGAGTTCGACGCTCGTATCTTTCTCGATCCCTCCGAGGCAGAAGGTACACACGCACGCCAACTCGTCGAACGCCCTCTCAATGGCTCCTACTCACACACACGCATTCAATGCCACTCTTGCGAATCTCACCAGGTCTCGCCAATCGCCTCTCGGCACAATCGCGCAACTACTTTATGTACACTCCACCACCGCAACTGGTCGCCAATCCCGCCGACTCGGGCGCCACCGCCATGGCAATGTCATCGGTTTCTTCGGCAGACATGCAAGCTTCTACCGCGCCTCCCACGCCTTCCTTCCTCTCGTCGGCACCGCCTCTGCCAGCCACCGACTCTATGATCTCTGGCGAAGCACACGAGCCGCATCAACAATCGCAACCACAGCTTCAGCTTCAGCTTCAACAGCAAGCTCAACTTCAATCACATCCTCATCAACCACAAGCATTCCTTCAGCCCGATCACACCTCAGGCAAAATCGGTGAACCACAGACTCCCATGCGCCAGACCCTTTCGAATGCGTTATGGCTCGAAAGAACGGTCGAGAATACCGTACGTTGCCGTGCCTTGATTCGAATATGCTCTCGCGTTACAACATTGCTCACGCTCGCCCGCCCTGCTTTCGCAGAGTGCCAACTTGCAACCAGGACTCAAGCGTTATCTGGATGCGCTCGGCTTCTCTCACGATGCTTTCACTCGGCGCTACATCGAACTCTGCAACATTGTCGATTTTAAGACCTACGCCGACCGACGCGAGCTTGCCATTCGATTTTACTTGTACATTCTGCAAGAGATCCTGCAGGCTGAGGAGACTCGTCTTCATACTGTACGGTCTCCTTGCTCGCTCTCTTGCGCTCTCCCTCTCTTGCTCTCGCCGTAGACCATTTGCTCGTTCGCACAGTTGACATGATTGCGTTGTACGATACAGATCAAGTTCCCACAATTGTTGAGCAACGAAACCTTCCATCGAGCACTGTTGGCACTCTCGATCGAGATTGTGCAGTTTTGCTTCAAGATGGACTCGAACTGCATGACGATCCTCGACTTGCTCGAGGTCAAGCCACTCGAGGTCTGCAAATTGATCGAGATTGTCATTCGGTGCCTCGGCAATCCACCGCGTGCTGTCGTGCAGCGCCTGACGGCCGTCGAAGAGACTGTGCTCCAAGTTCGTGCCTGGGAGGATAACTCGCCCATTCACGGCATGCTATCCAAGGAGTTGCAAGAACAGCTGCTCGAGGCAATCAATCATCCACCTGCGGCCGTCACGCGCTCGCCTGCTACCTTTGCGTCACCAATCTCACGAGTGCGCTCTACCCGTACGTTGCCACTACCAACTCCTCCTCCTCCTCGTCGTCGTCGTCGTCGTCGTGGTGCTCGTAGCACCGTTCTCATCACATCATACAGAGCCGACCACCTCTGCGCGCCGTCTGCAGTTTGGAGCTCCAGCAGCGCCAAAGCCCTCCACCGACACTCTCGCCAACGAGGCCACCTCGGCTCCTCCCAATGATCTCGTGGTCCCCGCGGTATCAGTAACAGGAGCACCAGATACGCCGCACTCGTTGGGAGATGCCGACACCACTCCTCGCGCCGGAGGAGTTTCCTCAATGACTGCCGCGCCTCCTTCGATGCCTCCGCCGAGTCTCTCTTCCACGGCCGCCAGCTCACCAGCGCCCAAGCACTCGTACACGCTGTCCTACGGATTGCAGTCGCCTCAGCCTGGTCTCATGTCACCATTCCGCTCTCCGCGAACATCGCGAAACGCCAAGGAAAATAGCCTCGAGTTGATCTTTCGCAAGGTATGTCGATGTCGATGCACGATTGGCCCAGTGCCGCCACTCAATGCATCCCGTGTAGGTCGTGGGACTTGCTGCCCGACGAGCGCGAGAGCTGTGTGTCGGCTTGCAGATTCCATCAGTATTGTTCGAGCAAATCTCGAGTGCCTTGTCGAGCGTCATCATTTGCTTCACCGACATTCTGCGTAACCGCCACTTGGATCAAGTACGTTTCGCGATTGGCGATCGCGCCCGAGCTGCAAACCCACCAACTCACCGCCACTCCCACCGCAGATCCTGATCTGTACGCTGTATGGCGTTTGCCGTGCCAACAAGCACGATATGACTTTCCAGCGAATCATCGATAACTATCGCCTGCAGGCTCAAGCTAGCCCCTCGATCTGGCGCGATGTCGTACTCTCGAACAAGACCGAGCGCGGCGATATCATCAAGTTCTACAACGACATCTTCATCAATCGGCTCGAGACCTTCATCTTGCGCTTCTGTCCGCCGCGCTCGACGCTCACGCACGGCCTGCGCACGCCATCGCGCCTGAAGCCACCGTCGTCCGCCAACGTACCCGAGTCGATTCCGCAGTCTCCCATCAAGATTGCAAGTACACATAACATGTACATCTCGCCCATCTCGCAGCGCACAAGAGCCGTCCCCGGTGCTACGTCGCGCTTTAGCATTGGCTCAAGTCCATCTCAAGTACGTGCAGCTTTCCAGCTGGTTCCCTCACGATTACGCTGACCCTCGTGTCGTTGTCGTGACAGGAGCTGAACCGTATCAACAGCTCGATGGTGCGAAAGCGGCTGGAGCTCGATGCCTCTTCCATCGGAGAGCCAGCGAAGCGACGTCGCACTGACGGTGCCGGCGGCAGCACATCCATCAACACGGGCAACGCCAACCCACTCACTCGAAGCAGCGACTCGCGCTCGAGCTCGGCCAGTGGCGAAGACGAAGACGCCATTCGTGAAGCCGGTTCGTTCTCAAGTGCCTTCTCTCGCTCGTACATTACACCTGCTTACGTGAATGAAACAGCAATCTCGGGCATGGAGCAGCTGGCCAAGTCACCTACCAAAGGCATGTCACGCAGCAACTCTTGGAGTCCGAGCACCAACAAGTCCAAGCGCTCGCGAAAGAGCGAGGTGAATGACAGCCCGAGCCAGAGCGGCAACAACAGCTCGGCGGCAAGCAACGGCGCCGGTGGCAACGCTGCGGCGGCCAGCCCGGCCAAGCGTTCCACCTCACGAACATCCTCGTCGTCGTCATCCAACGGAGCATCGAGCGGTCCATCGAGTCCATCACGTGAGGTCGGTGAACCGACAGGAGTCGAATCCGAGTCTGCGAATACGCGCAAGTCTTCACGCAAACGAACCAAGCGAGTCTTGGCTGAGTAGTCGCCTCCTCCACGTGTAACATTATCCTCTCTACTGCTAACTATCCTTATCCATCACAACTCTCTCGCTCTCCCACTCTCACTCACAATTCGATCTCGATCTTTCTATCTCGTGCCCCCAACTCTCTCTCTCTCTCTCTCTCTCACATATCGTCTTCACTCGTTGTTATTCCCTCTCTTTCTCGCTTGAGCAATGTCGATACAGTAATAGATCGATCATGCCGTGTGGTGCGTGCATCGTTGCTACATTCCCGCGCTTTTTTCCCGCGCTTTTGAATCGTTGGTCGCGCCATTGTCGTTGTCGCTCGTCGCTCGTGTGGCGCTGCTTGTCTCTTCTGCCCGCCCGCCCGCTCGCTCGCTCATCTGCCCTCCGACGCACCGTACATCGACGCAACCATGTCTCGACCTCCGCGCGTCATATCTTCCAATGTTCCACGACCTGGAGCTGTTGGCAAGAAACCCCTCACCACCAACACCACGACGACGGCGACAGCAGCACGCGGAACACAGAACATCCGCCGCGCTCCGTCGTTGATGGCGCTCATGAACAACATCACGCCACGTCGTATACCGTCGGCCCCGAGCATTGCTGCACCTATCGATGATCCAGCGTGGAAGGATCCCGTACAGCATCCCGACTGGGAATCGATCAACAACGATAAGCAGGCTGCTGCCGCTGCCGCCGCTGCTGGGACCCGACAGCGATCTCGCAAGCAACGAGAGCGTCTCCAGCTCCGCGGTGCGTTTGGTGGTGCCAAGGCCAACAACGCCAACAAGAACAACGACCTATTCGTCGAGCTCTACGTCGCTCCATCGGCAGCAGCTATGCTCGAGAGTTCTACCGAGGACGGAAAGGCGCTGGAAGCCGATGCCAACACCGACGACTCAGGAGACACTCTACAACAACAGCACTCGCTCGAAGAGACCAGCAACGAGACCACAAACGAACAAGAGCAACATGAGCGTCGTGGCCATGACGACAACGAACAAGAGGCACTGGATGCCGCCGAGCATGACGAAGAGGTCCAATGGGACGATGAAGATGTCGAGGAGCTCGACGAGGATGACCTCGAGCTCGAGCTCAGGCAGCCTGCCACCACAAGGCGAGCAACCTCTTCAAAACGCAACGGCAAACCTTCGGAAGGTCACACGCTCGAGTCGGATGAAGACGACGACGACGATGATGAGGATGACAACGAGCGATCAGCGCCGTCTCCCTCGACCAGCGAGACCGAGGAGAACGACCGTCTGCTCGCGAGCTCGGCCGGGCCATTGTTCCTGCGCAAGCGCAAGCTGTCCGAGTCGCCGTACACCTTCCGGCCGCATCCGACCACCAACAGCGAGTTTGTGAGCCTGCGCAACGGCAAGCGTCGTAAGACTGACGGTGCTACCTCCAACAATGGCGGCGGCATGGACATTGCCGAGCTGCTGCGCTCAGCGACGCCACTCGTGCTCCCGACAGCCAGCAGCCTCAGCATTCCACCGGCTTCCACCATATCGATGGCGCCACCGACTGAGTTGGATGAGAACGCTGCGATTGCGAGTAATGTCCCCGTGCCACCAACACCAACCACGCCGACCGGACCGCTCGATGATATCTCGCCGGTCGCCATTCGTAGCACGACTGCATCGCGCCGTCGCTCGGGAGTGGCTCATCGCAAGCCGATGCACTCGCTGCAGATCGAGCTCCTCTCACGACAGCTGCAACAGCGCGACGATGCCATCGAGCTCCTCTCACGACAGCTGCAACAACGCGACGATACCATCGAGCATCACTCGCTCCATTTGCAACAACGCGACGATACCATCGAGCAGCTCCAGCGATCGGTCGAACAGCTCACTGCCGAGCTCCAGCAAGCGGTCGACAGTAGTGCCACGCACCAACAGTGCCACGAGCAGCTCCAAGAGCAAAAAGAGGTGCTTCTCGCTGACTTGAAGACCGCGACGGCCAGCGAAGAGCGACTGCAGCAGGAGCTCGACCACGCCAATCAACAACTCGACGCCGCTCTCGCCAAGGCCGCTGGTCTCGAGGACGAGCTGCTACTGGCGCGCCAGGACGACCAGCAGCTCGTATCGGCTCTCGAGTTGTCCGAGAAGCTGCTCGCTCAAGTCGAGCAGTTGAACGCAGAGATCGAGGCAAACCGCACCTCGAACGAGCAGTCGCACGCCGCCCTGAGCGAGCAGCTACAGTCGGCACTCGATCGCGTCGCTGAGCTCGAGATCTTGAATGGTGAGCTCGAGACATCGAACGCCGACCTCAAGGCAGCCAACATCGAACTTGATGCATTGAATGCTGGCCTCAACGCAGCGAATACCGAGCTCGAGACCTTGAATGATGAGCTCTCGACAGCGAATTCCAACCTCGAGACCTCGAATGCTGAGCTCAAGGCAGCGAACATCTACCTCAAGGCAGCGAACACCAACCTCGAGACCTTGAATGATGAGCTCTCGGCAGCAAATTCCAACCTCGAGACCTCCAATGCTGAGCTCAAGGCAGCGAACACCGACCTCAAGGCAGCGAACACCAACCTCGAGACCTTCAATGCTAAGCTCTTGGCCTCGAATGCTGACCTCAAGGCAGCGAACACCGAGCTTGCGAGCTTGAATACTGAGCTCTCGACAGCGAACACCGACCTCAAGGCAGCGAATACCAACCTCGAGACCTTGAATGCTGAGCTCTTGGCCTCGAATGCTGACCTCAAGGCAGCGAATACCGAGCTCGAGACCTTGAATGCTGAGCTCTCGGCAGCAAACACCGACCTCAAGGCAGCGAATGCTGAGCTCTTGGCCTCGAATGCCGACCTCAAGGCCACAGCGAAGGTAACGACTTTCATCTCTGATGGCCTCGTGTGGTGCATCAATCACTAAACTGAGTTGCCCGCGATGCGGCTATGTAGGAGGCTAATGTGCAGCTGCAGCTCAGCCGCCAAGCCGAGAGAGAAGCCAACGAGCACGCTGCCGAGCTCGAGGCTACCAACATGCGCCTCGCCAGCAGCGTCGAGAACGAGATCACCAACGCCCTGATGGCGTTCGAGAGCAAGAAGGTGCAGCACTATCAGCGCGAGTACGAGGCCTTGATGTTCGCCAATGAGCTGCTGATCCAGCAGACGGCCGAGCAGCTCGAGGCGCTCAGGCAAGAGAACGATACCTGGTCGTACGTGTCGAGAACGCAGCTTTGCGGCACTTTGCGCAACTTGATCGAGCACTCGATATCATGTGCTAATCGCTGACTCGGATCGATGCTCGTTCCTACAGGCAAACGATCGAGAGCTCGATCAAGTCGCAGGACCAAATGGCCACCACGATCGAGATGCTCATGGAGAAGCGTGACGCCGACGCGGCCTTGATCAAGAGCCTCAAGCAACGGCTGCAGCAGTACTCCCCGGGCTCGTTGGACTCGATGTCGGACATTGCTCCGATCTCGGAGGACGAGCTCGATGACGACGAGGACGGCGACAGCGAGCTTGACGATGACGACGATACGGCCGAGGCCGAGGAGGTTCTGATGAGCCTCAGCGAGGATGACCAAGAGGACGAGCCCGAGACCAAGGAGCATGACGATGAGGAGGAGCCCGATGAGGAGTCCGACGACCGCGATGGCAGCGACGAGGACGACGACGATGACGCGCCTGCTGGTGCTGGACCAAGTGCTGGACCAAGCAGCGACAATGGCAGCGACCATACCGACAACGATGCTCCTGACCAACACAACGACCGCGATGACGAGCCAGCGCAGTCTCCGGGTGACCACGATGCTGCCAACGACAGCGGCAATGGCAGCTACGAGCATGATGATGCCAACGGCGATACGGCCGAGGCCGAGGAGGTCTTGTTGGGCCTCAGCGAGGATGACCAAGAGGACGAGCCCGAGAGCGAGGAGCATGATGAGGAGCCTGACAACCACGATGGCAGCGATGAGGATGACGACCATGGCGCGCCTGCTGGTGCTGGACCAAGCAGCGACCCAACGATCGCCGAGTGGACTGCATTCGCCGGGCAAGAGATGTACGTGACCCGCTCGCTGCCGCTTGTGTCGCTGCTGCCGTCACAGGCGAACCAACCAATCATCCACGTTCGATCGTGTAGCAACGCGAATCCGATCATATCGATGATGTCTCTGTCGCCCGAGCAGTTGCGCATGCTCCTGCCGTCGTTGTTGTTGTTGCCGTCGGCCGCCATCTCGGCCATTCGCGACTTTAGTTCGTTCGTGTGAAGCAGCTGCTCGTCGTTATGATGTCGTCGCTGTCGACATGGCTGTTGTTGTATTTCAGTTCACGCAGGCATCAATGCCTCTCATACTCGCTCGTGTACCATAGATTGATTGCAGTACAGTAAACTGCTTGATGCTTGAGAAGTGTGGAGCGAGCGTACGAATCGACGGCGAGAACCGCAGACACACACAGCGGTCGGACCTAGTGCGATGGCTTGTGGGCAGCGTCCCACTCCTGCACCTTGGGATGCGTCACAAAGGCTTGGTGCAACGCAACCACGTGCGAGAACGGCTCCTGTGTGATCAAACGCATGTGGTATCCCAAGTCAGCCATCGATTCGATCCAATCTCTCGAGATGAGACTCGTACGAAGACAGTCGCTGGGATGCCGATAAAGCCGCTCGAGAACCTGTACGTGTGGCACAAGCGACGAGGCTCGATCAGATATGAGCCCAATCATCGGCATTCATCGTTGGTCGTCCGCGAGAATGCGACACGTACCAGGCCAAGAACGTGCCGAGCTTGAGGTCGGCAATCGTGAGGTGCTCGCCAGCGACCCACGGAGCAGCATGGTTGCGAGCCAGCACTCGCTGCCATCGTCCGAACACCCGATCCCATCAGTGCTGGGCCATCGAGAGAGATAGAAGATATGTGCGGCAGCAGCGTACCTCGAGGTTGCCGAACTCGCGAGGCAGGGCGACGGCTACGAGCTCGGCACGCAAGGCGAGCTTCTTCTCGTTGTCTTGCTCGCGGAACGACGGCGTCAGCAGATGCGTCATGTCCTGTCGTTCCACGCGCCAAGCGCCATTCGTTCGATGTCAGTTGGCGCGGCTCGTTGAAGCCAGGGCCATCGCCATCGCCATCGCACCTCGACAAAGTCAAGAATCTCATCGACTTTGAGTGCGTCGATCGCATCAGTTGGATACAAGCCTCCGAGCTTGCCAACGTATCGCAACAACGAGTTCGATTGGCTGTACGTGACGCCGTTGAGCTCGAGCGTCGGCAGGCCTCCGAACGGCGTCGAGGGCTTGAGCGTCGGCCAATCGGCGTGCGCGATGCGATGATCGTCGAACTCGATGCCGCTGACGAAGAACGCCAGGCGGATCGGTTCACCTCGACCTCCGAGGTCGAAGAACGTGAGCTTGGGAGTGGCGGCCATCGTTGCAAGGAGGAGAGGCGAGCGTGAGGAGGGAGGCAGCGGACTGGGCTCCTCATCGAATGGCGGCTCTTGGTCCTCAATGGGGAAACGCTCACACTGCACCAGAACTTCATCCGGCTCTGGAATCAGCCCTGAAAGCAAATCGAAGGCAAGGAGTGGAGCTGGATTGCTCTCGACAATCAGTATTCGATGTGCTTGGATACAAATCAGGCTCGAAATGATTGGTTGGACAAAACGCAACAACTTTATAACACGAGATCAAGCAGTGAAGGAATGAAGGATGAGCTCACCGGACACGATGCCCGCGATGCCAGAGGCTGGTTAGAAGATGACCTTGAGCTCGGTCAGCAGCGACAGCGCCGCAAACACAAAGTAGAGCACCAGCAGTAGCAGACCGTGCTTCGGCGGCGACTGCCAGCCGTTGAACGGCACAACGACCAGCGTAGCGATCGCACTGACGAACAGTGTCACCACGGCGATGATGAGGTGCGGGCTGAAGGTCACTGGGTACGGCACGGTGGGTCCGTAGTAGAGTGCAATCTCGAAGGCAGTGGACAGGCCCAGACCAAAGAGAATGTCTGCAGCAGCGACACCACGAGCAATGAGTACCGTCGAGTCAAGGGCACACGATTCGCTGCCACAAATCCTCCAACAAGACGTACTAAAGATTGGAGCAGCAAAGCAAGCCGAGAACGCCATGCCTCCAAAGCCTTGGCGCGTGACGATCACGTTGGCGACGAGATCTACACCGAGAGATACACAAATGACATTTGTATGCATGTTTGTAAGTAAGCCATCGTGCTGGAAAGTGCTGGCTATTGCGGAGTGGACGTACCAACGATGGAACTTCCCCAGGCTATGACCGAGAGGCCAAGGATCTCGTCAGAGATGTGAAGGATTCGTCCAATAGCCTGCAGTGATCGAGGCGACGCGATGAGATCAAGGTAGCACCAAGATTTGTGATAAGCGTACCCGGAACAGCGTCGTCAACTCGTTTGATGCGAGGTACATCCAAACCGATGACATGATGAAGGCAAAGACCGTGAACAGAATGTGGTACGGTGGTGGCTCATGGATCGAGCTAGTGAAGAACAGCACGATCGACATCAACACGCCAACAGCGAGTACGATCGGCCAGATGGGAATGGCTCCTCGTGCAAAGTGGATTGACCAGTCGAACCCTGCCTCACGAGGCCTATCAGTGAGGTAACGGCAGGGAATTGGTTCGCTGCAGCTTGCCACATACATCCATAGGCAAAGAAGACAATCATCGGGCCAGCGATCGGAAACGCCAGAGCAAATGGCTGCGACCAGTCCTTCTCGTTGGCGGTAGGAATGCTCAGATGCTGCACGAGCTTCAACGGAGCCAGGAGTACAAAGAACAACTTGCCTTGGAGGTCGCGCTCGTTCCACGCAATGCTGACGACCATCCACTGATACCACGAGCGCCAGCAAGCGGGTGTCTCGCCGCTCTCATCTGCATATGGGCGCACCATGCGATGCGCAGACTCAACAACAGAGCTCGCATCGCAGCAGCTCTCGCTCGCTTCTCAGCATACCATCGTCCTCGGCGTGGTACTGCTTGGTATGCTTCCATGAGCGCAAGTCAGCGAGCTCCAATACGTTGTCAGGATCGAGCTCCGCTGGTTCCTTGTCTTCATCGAGATCAGCGCCCGTCATATCGAGCATCTCCTCAGGTAGATCCTCGATGATGCCGATCGCCTCTCGACGCTTTGACTTGTGGCGTTGATAGCAGAATCGGCCAACGATCACGATAGTAATGAACCTATTGAGCGTGGGCAAGAATACCGAATGAATCAATGGATACCAACGACTAACAGCAGCAACAGCCTCCTTGTGATGGGGCATTCTCGTACACAAAGTAGAGCACGATCGACAGCAGCGACTGCCAGAGATAGCCAGTGCCTGAAACCAACACGCCAAGCAACAATCCTACGGCCTGTGCATCATCATGGTATTCAGCATCGTGCAGATGGATGAATGTCAAGTTCGGGAGGCATCAAGCGCGAGTGCCGTACCAGCAGGAACATGACAATGTCGCGAACGAATGGTCGACGAGCGACCTTGATATCTCCGACCATCGAGACGATCGCCAATACTCCCGTAGTGACAAAGACCGCGCCACTGGTGTCGTTCATGTACGAGCGAGCGAGCGATGCATCATGGAATCAGTGGCACCATCGATGCACTCACGCTTGCTCTTGTGTTCGAGGACGAACCCGAGTGTTGAGGAGATTCCCATCGCAGGTGCGCCATGGATCGTGGCCGTGAACGACGCAAAGATATCGGGCGCTCCATTACCGATGGCTAACAGCGTCACGCCCTGGATCGATACAGACAATCATGCATGCCACGAGATGGACGATGCTCAGTGCTCGCGTTGAATCATTGGCCGATCGATCGGTGGCATGGTGCTCGGAGAGTGAGACATACGGCGACGTTGGGCGAGAGCCGCATGAACTGCGACAGGTGTGCCAAGGCCGGACAGAAGAAGCTCTCGGTGGTCGAGACCATGACGAAGACCAGGAAGCCGGCCCACATGGCGTACATGATCATGGCTGCGCGAGCCCCCATGCTCGAACGTGAGCCGCACGAACCAAGAAGCGATGCATCTGTGTGTGTGTGTGTGTGTGTGTGTGTGTGTGTGTGTGTTCGTGTGTTCTCGTTACCGATGGATCCGAGGCCCTGTGGCTCCATGGTGCAGTAGAAGAAGCCGAGGTAGTCGATGTAGGAGGACGACAGCGAGCACGGCGAGTGCGTCGACGTCTGGTTCACTGCGCCGACCCGGCGAGCCAGCGCCAGCCCCGCATCAGCACATACACACACACACACGCCTCGCTCACATGTGAGGTCGTAATCATACGTGCAACTTCGAGGTAGTCGCGCTGCTCGTCCTTGACGCACTGGCAGCGGTCGGTGCATTGCTTGAAGTCGAGGCACACCGACACCGGGCGCTTGTGCTTGGCGACCTCGCTCGCTGCCGGCGCCGCCAGGCTCGCCAGCACCACGAGCACCAGCGAGGCGCACACCAGCAGCCTCACGCTTATCATGCCATGGGAACTCGTCGTACGAGCCATCGAGTCCGTGGCTTGTGTGTGTATGTGTATGTGGTGGGGTTGGGAGGTGCGTGCGGTGCGGCGGCGGCAGGCGAGTGGCGCCGCCTCGAGCGAGATCTCGTGGCGCATTCGATGGTCGACGGCTCATTCGCTTGGTGTCGCGGCGTCGCTCGGGTCGGTGAGAGAGCGAGTGTGTGAGGGGGTGTGCTCGTGGGTTGGTTGGTTGGGGTTGAGAGCGGGAGGGCTTGAAGGGGATGGAGGGCCCGGTGGACTTTGAGGAGTACCATGGCGCTGCTCGCGGTGCGTGGCGCTCGCTCGCTCGAACGAATGAACGAGCATCGCTCGCCGTCTGTCGCAGAGCTACAGCGGATCCTGACATTCTCGCACGTTTGATGATGTATGCATGTGGCATTGGATGGGATTGGATTGGATTGTGTAGAGTACCTGAGCTGGTGTGCGTTCGGGAGTCCGAGGGTCAACCAGACCACGACCTCGTCTCGCTCGCGCCAGCCCTCGCGACCCTCCGACCACTCAACAAGATCCCCGCCAGCACCCTCATCATCACCCTCTTCTTCTTGGCAACTGTGGCTCACTGGTCTCGAAGAATGTTCGATCGAGAGCGAGCCAGCTCGATCGATTGCAGCGACGGTGCGTCGAGCAGCATCGCCGAGCGAGCGAGCCGATCGACGAGCGGCAGCGCGAGGCGCCAGCTCCGCGGCACTATCGTCGCCGCTACATGTACTGCGAATGTCGGGAGTCGAATGTCGAGCTCGTCGATGCGTCGGGTCGAGCTCGAGGCTCTCGGGCATCGTGCGCCACTTCGATCTCGTGTCGTCGCTGTCGAGTGCGCCATCGACACATCGAGCACACGGCGCGAGCTCCGACGAGTCGCAGCACGCCGTCGCTGGCCTGGTCGACTCGGCCACGCCGTCGCTGATGCTCCCGAGATCGATCTCTGAGCTGGGACCTGCCATGGCTTTGTCGACTGACGACGAGGAGCAGCGGTCGGGGCCGCTGGTCGCCGTCGAGAGCGAGTGGGCCGCGTTGTTCGCCGGAGGCATCGCGGCCTCGGTGCGGCTGCATTCATCGGCCTACCCCATGGTACACGGGCGTGGCAACCGCTGCTGCCTCTTGGCGCGTGCGTCCGATGAGTGACGGCACTCACACGAGAGGTCTGCAGGTGTTCTTGATGCTGCAGCAACGCACCGAGCAGAAGAGCATGTCGCTGGTGCAGCGCTCGCACAACCGATCGATCGCGCTCAATACCTCGCATCGATTGCTGCGCATCTCGCAGCCTCGGCATGGCAGCGACGGCACTGAGCTGCACCTGTGCCTCGATGCCGGCGGTCAGTTTGCCGTGTTCCCGGCGCCTCGTCGCGAGCAGGCGCGACCTACCGCCGACGATCGCATCGACTACAGCATCGGAACCCGATTGCTGCTGTTGCTCGAGCACCAGCGCCATCGTGCCTCGCTGGCCATCGCGTACTCGACTGCTGCGAGTCGTGCCGCTGTCGCGTCTGCAATCATGTACGAGAGAATGTTGGTTACTGCTTGCTGACGAATGTGGTTGCTCACGTGCCGATCGCGTATGTATGTTTGGTACAGCGCATTGGATCTCAACCATCGAGAGCCTGTGAGACGATCGATCGTGGCGTGTGCTGCAATGGACGTCGGATCGAGTCCGCAAGCGGGAAGCGAACCATACGCCGTTGCTCTCGAATATCGCCAGATTCACGACAAGGTGTCAGAGCCCAGCAACGAGCGCAGCAGTAGTACCAGCAATCACAGCAACAGCCGAGTGGAGGTACTACCGTTCGAGCACTTCGTGCAGCGCATCGACACGCACGACTCGAAGCGCCTGAGTATGTTCGGACGAGTGCGTGCTGGTGCCGCCACTGGCATCAGTGCGCTGCTCGGTGCCAGTTATGGCTTGTTGTCGGTAATGCTGCGCGTTTGCTCGGGAAGCCACGGTGCTCGCGACGAGACTAGCAGCAGCACCACGCCGTCCTCTTCGTCCTCGTTGCCGTCGAGACTTGGTACACCGCTTCGAGTCGGCATTCAGCTACAGTATGGACAGGAAATGTAGCATCAACCCATCGACGCCTGTAACTTGTAACAATGTAGATATCTAGCTGCTCAAGACACGGGACAGTATTTTGGAATGTGGGATCTCGATTATTGATACGATGAAGCATACACGAGGGCGCGAAGGAGAAACAATGTAGTAGTAGCAACAGAAACAGCAGCGATAATAGTGGTATAGTGGTAGAAGGCTGCTGTGATTGAAGATGTGAACAAGCGGCTCTCGTGTTTAGACACACTCACGCGACACAGACACGAACACGACACGACACGACACGGACACGGACACGGACACTATCGGAATACCGTCGAATACACGGCACGCATCTACTCGGGATATGCCTCCTCGAGCGACCTGCGGATGGTTGCGTATAGCTCAAAGTCCAGACGATCCACGTAGGCCTTCTCGAGGTTGCAGGCCCTCTTGTTGAGAGTCTGTGTTGAACTCGTTGATGAGTACAACCTGTGGATTGTGGACTGTGGATTGTGGATTGTGGATTGTGGATTGTGGATTGTGGATTGTGGATTGGATGGTACCTCGAAGAACATGTGGCCGAACTTGCGCGTGAGCAAGTTGACGATGGTCGTCGGCAGGTTGAGCTGCGGGTTGATGCTGAGCATGCACTGCACGCGGGTCTTGTTGCGACCGAGAGGACGCAGCACCATGCTACAAACAAGCACATCAAGCGTCAGGATATCCGAGAGGCTCTCGTGTACATCAGCGAGTCGAGCGTGGCGCAAGGGCGTGTGCGTGAGAGAGGGAGAGACACGTACCCGCCGTTGACCAGGTTGACGCGCACGTACTTGGGCGGCGACGGCGGCGGCTGGAACTGGTAGTCGCGCGCCATGCGCTCGAGCTCCTCGGGCGCGGCGTCACGCACGTTGACGACCCACGTGTTGTTCTCCATGTCGTCGACCACGTAGCCGTGGAACACCACGTCGCGGCTGCTCATGACCAAGCTGATCGGCAGCGGGAAGTTGAACTTGACCTGCATCATCTTGTCGTATGGGCTCATCTCGAGCAGGTTCTCTCCTTCCTGGTACACGAGAAGGAGTGTGAGAGCGTGTGAGTGTGAGAACGTGTGAGTGCGTCGCATCGCGTCGCAAGGTTTCAGGCGGATCGAGCTCGATGGGCGCGGAGTACCGACCTTGACCAGAGGCACCCACTTCTCGTACAGGTCGATCTCGTTCATTTGCATGACGATGTTTTGTACGGAGCAGTCCATGTCAGCTGAGCACATGTGCATGCCGTGGTGCGCCGTGTGTCGTGCGTGCTCCGGAGGTCAGCCACACACGCCATGCATCGTCGCGCACGAGAGGCAGATCGATCGGTACCTCGGCCTTTGAGCGTCACCATGGTGTATGCGAGGTCGGGGTCGTTCTTCAAGAAGCACTGGATGCCCTTCCTGTCCTCGGCGAGCTCCCAGCCTGTACACGCGAGGCACCAGCAGTAGCACCACGGTCAGTATCAGAACCAGCACCAGCACCAGCACCAGCATCGTTCGTGAAGGTGAGCGTGGTTGTTTGGCACAGGAGGAATGGTTCGGAGTTCGAGAGCGCAGGTATGCGTGTGGCACGAGCTCGAGAGAGCAGCAACACCATCAAGAACGCACCGTCATCGTTGTCGATATCGTGCACCAGCGAGCGACAGTTGGCGACGTCGTACTTGAGCGCGTCGATGAAGTTCTTGGACTGCGCTATCTCGTTGGCGAGGAAGCTCTGCGCTGCTCGGTACAAGCCATCGCCATCACACACACATATGCGACCATTCACGTACACGTCAGCATATCACGATGCACATACGAGCAATTGATGCGATCGGATCGACGTCGGACACCGAGCGCCAGCGCGAGCAGCACCAGAGCGAGAGCGAGAGAGATCGCTCACATGATTGGGCCACGTGCGCGTACCTTGTGCTCGCAGCTCCGCGTTGCTGTTGCTCTCTGCTGCGTGCAGCGCCAGCGCGCCCTCGAGATGGTCGAAAAGCTCACTGGCCTGTTGGTGGTGGCAAGGTCGGTCAGCTGGTGTACACCGAGGCGGCGGCAGCTGCTGCACGATGGCCACCAGAACCACGACGAGCAGCAGCAGCGAGACGACGTACAGCAAACAGCTTGTGGTGCTCGACCAACGTGCGCACGCGCGCAAAGGTGCCCGCGAAATCAGTGATATCGGCCATGATCGTTTGTGGATGTGGATAGAAAGGAAGGGGGTGTAGCAAGCCACACACGCACAGACACAGACGAACACAGAGAGGCAGCAGCAGCAGCAAGAGCAGTGGGTAGTTCCAGCAGCAGCAGCAGCAGCAGTGAGCAGCAGAGAGCAAAGGAACAACAACAGGTTGATTGAGCGGTTGGTCGGAGCTTCACTGCTGAGAGAAGCACTGAGGCCTTTTCTCTCTACTCTCCTCTGAAGAAGCTGACGTGGCTTCTGTTTTTCCCTCTGCTCTGCTGCTGGCGGAAGATTCGCTATGGGCAACCAGCTCGTGGGGCCTCTAAACGAACCACTGCTGCCTGTGTGCCCTCGGTTCAACAACATCCTCGCCCGTACCTGCGAGAACCATGCGCGCCTTGCTCTCATACTCCGGACAACTTGGTGGGTGGTACTTTTTGCTACTCATCGCGAATGTGCCTGGAGCGACG
>Ga0209935_1002141_pt1 | contig 25780 bp, 39 predicted proteins | sample ThiBio_1000_plan_2_FD_183958 | JGI IMG/M metagenome (GOLD analysis project Ga0209935, IMG submission 183958) | Wastewater bioreactor microbial communities from Cape Town, South Africa - Thiocy_cont_1000_plan (SPAdes) | ecosystem: Engineered > Bioreactor > Thiocyanate-remediating >...
AAACTTGTTGATCGAGCCCTGGTGACGACGAGGCACATGGTGAGTGCGACGCGGTGGTTCACAGGCACACGCGTTGTGGAGGCGCGTACATGTTTGGGCTCCCACTCAGGCGGGTAGTATCTGTGATCGTGTAGGACAGGAGGCTGGTTAGACGGCGTTGATGGTGGTGTTGGGTGGTAGTGTGGGCGTACTTGTTGACAGCCTTGCGTTCAGCCATTGATGTGATGGACAAATGATTGATGTGATAGCTATGATTGATGTGATTGATGTGATTGATGGGATTGGTGAGATTGATGTGATAGATGAGATAGATGTGATAGATGAGAGAGGTGCGTGCGGCAGCGAGCAGTGAGAGAACAGTGGCAGCGATCGAGCGAGAGCGCCATTCCTTCGTTCGCCTGCTGCAATCGACCACGCTCATGAGCTCCGATCAATGCCAGCTCCCGGCCATCGTGCTCGATACCGGCTCGAGTATGGTCAAGTGTGGCTTCGCTGGTGATGATGCTCCTTGTGCTGTGTTCCCTCCGATCGTCGGCGAGCCACTGCAGCCTGGCAAGGACTCGTACGTAGGCGATGAGGCACGACTACGACGCGGCATACTCAAGTACAAGTTCCCGAGCGAGAGCGCCGCGCCGCCCGACTCGATCAATTGGGACCACGTGGAAAAGGTTTGGTTCCATGCGTTCTACAACGAGCTTCGAGTGGCACCGGAGGAGTACGCGGTGCTCCTCTCGGAGCCGCCGCTCAACTCGCGCCACAACCGTGCCAAGACGGCGCAGCTCATGTTCGAGACCTTTGAGACGTCGGCCTTGTACTTGGCCAATCAGGCCGTGCTCTCGTTGTACGCCTCGGGACGCACAACCGGCATCGTGCTCGAGTCGGGCGAGAACACCACGTACTCGGTACCGATCTACGAGGGCTGTGCACTGCGCCATGCCACCACGCAGCTCGATCTCGCGGGCCACGCGCTCACCGACTACATGGTGCAGCTCCTCCACGAGCGCGGTAGCCACTCGTTCGACACGACGGCCAAGCGAGAGATTGCGCGCGACATCAAGGAGCGGCTTGCGTATGTGGCGCTCGATCCTCTCGACAGCGGGAACCTCGCCGCCAGCCGAGCATACGAGCCGTACGTGCTACCAGACGGCCAGCTATTGACGATCGATACCGAGCGCTATCGCTGCACCGAGCCGCTGTTCCAGCCATCGCTCGTGTCTCTCGATGCTGGCGGCATTCACAAGGCGCTCCTTTGCTCGATCGAACGCTCCGACGTGGACATTCGGCAGGAGCTCGTGCGGAACGTGTTGCTCGCTGGCGGCAACACGATGTTTGAAGGCTTGGCGGATCGTCTGCGCAAGGAGCTCGCGATCCTTCCGCCGACACTGAGCACGGGGCTCAAGGTCATCGCGATGCCCGAACGCAAGTACTCGGTGTGGATCGGCGGCTCGGTGCTCGGCACGCTGCCAACCTTTGCGCCAATGTCGATCTCAAAGAGCGAGTACAACGAATCGGGAGCCACAGTCGTGCATCGTAAATGCTTCGATTGAACTCCAATACGCGGTTGATACCACAAAGGCCCATGCCGAGGCTCAACTGATCTCGACTCAACTCAGCCCGATTCCAACTCAACCATGTCGTTGAGTTTAGTTCAGTTTCGTTGAGAGGTTGTAGAGCGCGTCAGATAGAGCCGAGCGGCACACCACATACTCGCTCACTCTCTCGTTGGCTCGCTCGCACCACCACCGCCGCCATGCCGGGCTCGTTGATGTTCGGCAATCCCTGCTGCAAGCAAACACCATGCATGACATGGATACTATGTTGGCTACCCTTCAACGTCATCATGTGCTGTCCGCTCATGTTCGGCACCACGCAGTGCACCGACAACGCGTTCGCGCGCACCGTAGGTCGCGCAATTCTCCTGATCGTCTTGGGACTGCCGTTCTTTGCGCTGGGCTTGTTCTGTCTCGCCTTCTCGTCGGCCATTGGTATCATCCTCGATGTCGTGATTACTCTCGGGTACTACAATGACCAATGCATTGCGGGTTCGCGTTCGCGTATTGACTGAGTAACTTACTGGATTGATCGATCGATCGAATGATTGATTGACTGATCTGGCGGCAGCTGGCTGCTCACGCTCGGTTGGGGATTCCAACTGTGCGACTTGAGTTGGAAGGCCAGTGCGCTCCCGCAGCGAGGAGTCACAATGGACTATCAATACCTCGTTCCGCGCGAGATCGACTGCTGCCCGCCAACGCCAGACTGCTGCGCGCTACTCTACAGGATGGACTCGGCCAGCGCGCCCAACGGTATCGAGCGCAAATGCTCGCGTGACATCGGCGCCGCAGTGGAGCATACGCTGACGGAGCTCGCACGACGCGTCTTGTATTGTTGTATTGTGTTGTGTGGCTACAGCGTGGTCGTGGATTGCCATCTGCGTGCTGGTGTGCCCGGCTGCGGACCTCGAGATTCCACTGCCTTTCGGCGGTACGATCCGAAGCCAAGCGCCCACCGATCCCGGACCTGTCAAGATGCGCTGAGTACTGGACTGCTCCTGCACACGCGTGACCTTCAATTGTATCATTGAGCGCTGGTGTTGTGTTTGTGGTTGCCGTTGAAAGATACGCTGCTTCGTAACGACTGGGCTCAAATAGTATCATACGTTCACTCGCAGACTCGCTGCCGCCATCGCGTCGCTGTTCTTTGTTCCTTCATCGATTGGTTCTTGTTGCTTCTTGTTGCTCGTTGCTTGCTTGCTTGGTGTCTCTCTCGTGTCTCGTGTCTCGTGTCTCGTGTGTGAGAGCTTCATATCTTCATCTCCTTGGTTTGAGCAGTTTGGAGCTTGGATCATCTCTTTGTCGTTGGGAGAGAGAGATTGAAGTGGAAGAGGAGATGGGAGACGATGCTCTTGATCGTGATGCTCGAATCAAGCTCTCGATCAGCGCCAAGCAACGACGCGCACATGATAGCGAGTTGTATGTTCCAGTAAGCTTGGCGTTCGACCATCATCGAGGTCTCTTGCTCGTCGCTGATACCTACAAGCATCAAGTGGAAGTATTCTCGTGTGATGACGATGATGGCTTCTCGCTCGTGTCCAAGTTCGGCGAGCACGGCAACCAACCAGGCCAGTTCCACAAACCATGGAGCCTTGCGATCGATCACGATCATGATCGCATCCTCGTCGCTGATCGCGGTACTGATCGCATCAAATTATGGTCATTGAGCGAGCAATCGTTCTTGTCGTGCGTGGGCCATCGTGGATCAGGAGATCTCGAGTTCAACGGTCCTCAAGGCATCGCGATCGACAAGCATCATCATCGCACTGTCATCGCCGATACCCACAACCATCGATTGGTGTTCTTGTCGTCGATCGATCTCTCGTTCTTGTTCTCGGTCGGCAAGCATGGATCTCAGCCTGGCGAGTTCCATGGTCCATCAGGCATCGCGATCGATGATGATCGACATCGAATCATCGTCTCTGATACCCTCAATCATCGAGTGCAAGTATTGTCGTCGATCGATGGCTCGTTCTTGTTCGAGTTCGGCTCTCAAGGCGATCAACCATGCCAGCTCAGCAATCCTCTTGGAGTATGCATCGATAATCAAGGCCGAATCATCGTCGCCGACCTCGTCAACGGTCGATTGCAATCATTCACTCACGAAGGCCATCACATCTCATCCTTCGATTGTGGTCGCGCGAGGCCATGGGGAGTCGCGTTCGACGAGCATCGAGGTCTCATCGCCTTCACGGCAGGCAACCGAGTGCATGTGATTGAAGCCGACCAATGGCTTGCCGACACCAAGTTCGCTTGGCGTCCAGATCTCCATCGATATGCACCATCATGGATGAAGCAAGCAGTGTCGACGATGACGATGATTCGATCGGTGGTCGATGAGTCGTCGGCGATGTCGATGATTCCGAACGAGCTGCTGTTCGAGATCTTCTCGTATCTTTGATCGTCATGATCGTCTTCCTCTTCCTCCTGATGATGATGATGAGAAGAATCTCTCGATATCGTATGGTCTCTCGCACGATTGATATCGACTCACGTACTCTCTCCCTCTTTGTCTGGTTCTCTGGCTCTCTCTTTCCCCCAAATACGCACCTGTTGCGAGCATCATCTCTCTGGCTCTATCTTCTCTCTCTCTCTCTCTTTGATATGTATTTGTGATTGTCTCTCACGATGCGTCTCTTTGATGAACGAATGCCAATCTCCATAATATCCTCTCTCTCTCACCCACACAAATGCGTTGCTCAACATGAGTCTTGCTCTCTCTCATCAATCATTGTATCAATCTCAATCAACTTCTCTTTCCAATACCAATACCAATACCAATACCAATACCAATACCAATACAAATACCAAGACCAAGACCAAGAGAAGAAGATTCAAGAATGATGATGAAGATCAAGAAGAGGCTCGTGTGAGTGAGGGAGTGGTTGGTTGAGGGAGGGAGGTGCTGTTCTTTGTTCCTTCATCGATTGGTTCTTGTTGCTCGTTGCTTGCTTGCTTGCTTGGTGTCTCTCGTGTCTCGTGTCTCGTGTGAGAGCTTCATATCTTCTTCTCTTTGGGTTTGAGCAGTTTGGAGCTTGGATCATCTCTTTGTCGTTGTGAGAGAGAGAGAGAGAGAGAGAGAGAGAGATTGAAGAGGAAGAGGAGATGGGAGACGATGTTCTTTATCGTGATGCTCGAATCAAGCTCTCGATCGGCACCAAGCAAGAAGGCAAGGCTGATGGCCAGTTCTACTTCCCTCGAGGCTTGGTGTTCGACCATCATCGAGGTCTCTTGTTCGTCGCCGATTATGACAATCATCGAGTGCAAGTATTCTCGTGTGATGATGGCGGCTCGCTCGTGTCCAAGTTCGGCGAGTACGGCGACCAACCAGGCCAGTTCCACGAGCCATGGAGCCTTGCGATCGATCACGATCATGATCGCATCCTCATCACTGATAGCGCCAATAATCGAGTACAATCATGGTCATTGAGCGAGCAATCGTTCTTGTCGTGCATCGGCCATCGTGAATCAGGAGATCTCGAGTTCTACAGCCCTCGAGGCATTGCGATCGACAAGCATCATCATCGCATCGTCATCGCCGATACCAACAACCATCGATTGGTGTTCTTGTCGTCGATCGATCTCTCGTTCTTGTTCTCGGTCGGCAAGCGTGGATCTCAGCCTGGCGAGTTCAACTATCCTCGAGGTATTGCGATCGATGATGATCGACATCGAATCATCGTCACTGAATCCGGCAACACTGAGCGAGTGCAAGTATTGTCGTCGATCGATGGCTCGTTCTTGTTCGAGTTCGGCTCTCAAGGCGACCAACCATGCCAGTTCGACAAGCCTTCTGGAGTATGCGTCGATAATCAAGGCCGAATCATCGTCGCCGACTACTACAACTGCCGATTGCAATCATTCACTCACGAAGGCCATCACATCTCATCCCTCGATTGTGGCTCCGAGAATCCATGGGCCGTTGCGCTCGACGAGCATCGAGGTCTCATCGCCTTCACGGCAAGTCATCGAGTGCATGTGATTGGAGCCAATCAATGGCTTGCCGACACGTTCACATGGCGTCCAGATCGTCATCGATATGCTCCATCATGGATGAAGCAAGCAGTGTCGACGATGACGATGATTCGATCGGCGGTCGATGAGTCGTCGGCGATGTCGATGATTCCGAACGAGCTGCTGTTCGAGATCTTTTCGATGCTCGAGGGACCAGATCCCATCACATGTGATCGATCTCGAAAGAGCACAAGCACCACCCACACCACCACCAACTGGAACAAGTGCACGATGATGTGACGATACTATCCTGCACCTCATCGTCATCTTCATCATTCTCATCGTACAGCACACTCACTCACTTATAAGCAAGGGCCAATGGTCTTGATGAAGGAATGATTGATAAGTCGTGTGCAATCTTGAACGAGATATCAATCAAGGCCTCTCTCTCACTCTCACAAATGCGTTGCTCAACATGAGTCTTGCTCTCTCTCTCTCTCTCTCATCAATCATTGTATCAATCTCAATCAACTTCTCTTTCCAATACCAAGACCAAGACCAAGAGAAGAAGATTCAAGAATGATGATGAAGATCAAGAAGAGGCTCGTGTGAGTGAGGGAGTGGTTGGTGAGGGAGGGAGGTGCTGTTCTTTGTTCCTTCATCGATTGGTTCTTGTTGCTCGTTGCTTGCTTGCTTGCTTGGTGTCTCTCGTGTCTCGTGTCTCGTGAGAGAGAGAGCTTCATATCTTCATCTCCTTGGTTTGAGCAGTTTGGAGCTTGGATCATCTCTTTGTCGTTGTGAGGGAGAGAGAGATTGAAGTGGAAGAGATGGGAGACGATGCTCTTGATCGTGATGCTCGAATCAAGTTTTCGATCGGCACCAAGCAACCAGGCCGTGCTGATGGCCAGTTCAACTTTCCATCAGGCTTGGTGTTCGACCATCATCGAGGCCTCTTGCTTGTCACTTCCAACAATCATCGAGTGCAAGTATTCTCGTGCGATGATGATGAAGGATGCTCGTTCGTGTCCAAGTTCGGCCAGTATGGCGACCAACCAGGCCAGTTCAACTATCCATGGGACCTTGCTATCGATCACGATCATGATCGCATCCTCATCACTGATTTCGACAATAATCGAGTACAATCATGGTCATTGAGCGAGCAATCGTTCTTGTCGTGCATCGGCCATCGTGGATCAGGAGATCTCGAGTTCAACAACCCTCGAGGCATTGCGATCGACAAGCATCATCGTCGCATCGTCATCGCCGATACCGGCAACCATCGATTGGTGTTCTTGTCGTCGATCGATCTCTCGTTCTTGTTCTCGGTCGGCAAGCAAGGATCTCAGCCTGGCGAGTTCAACTATCCTCGAGGTATTGCGATCGATGATGATCGACATCGAATCATCGTCACTGAATCCGGCAACACTGAGCGAGTGCAAGTATTGTCGTCGATCGATGGCTCGTTCTTGTTCGAGTTCGGCTCTCAAGGCGACCAACCATGCCAGTTCGACAAGCCTTCTGGAGTATGCGTCGATAATCAAGGCCGAATCATCGTCGCCGACTACTACAACTGCCGATTGCAATCATTCACTCACGAAGGCCATCACATCTCATCCCTCGATTGTGGCTCCGAGAATCCATGGGCCGTTGCGCTCGACGAGCATCGAGGTCTCATCGCCTTCACGGCAAGTCATCGAGTGCATGTGATTGGAGCCAATCAATGGCTTGCCGACACGTTCACATGGCGTCCAGATCGTCATCGATATGCTCCATCATGGATGAAGCAAGCAGTGTCGACGATGACGATGATTCGATCGGCGGTCGATGAGTCGTCGGCGATGTCGATGATTCCGAACGAGCTGCTGTTCGAGATCTTTTCGATGCTCGAGGGACCAGATCCCATCACATGTGATCGATCTCGAAAGAGCACAAGCACCACCCACACCACCACCAACTGGAACAAGTGCACGATGATGTGACGATACTATCCTGCACCTCATCGTCATCGCCATCATTCTCATCGTACAGCACACTCACTCACTTATAAGCAAGGGCCAATGGTCTTGATGAAGGAATGATTGATAAGTCGTGTGCAATCTTGAACGAATGCCAATCTCCATAATATCCTCTCTCACTCTCACAATGCGTTGCTCAACATGAGTCTTGTTCTCTCTCTCTCTCTCATCAATCATTGTATCAATCTCAATCAACTTCTCTTCCAATACCAATACCAAGACCAAGAGAAGAAGATTCAAGAATGATGAAGATCAAGAAGAGGCTCGTGTGAGTGAGGGAGTGGTTGGTTGAGTGAGGGAGGTGCTGTTCTTTGTTCCTTCATCGATTGGTTCTTGTTGCTTGCTTGCTTGCTTGCTTGCTTGGTGTCTCTCTCGTGTCTCGTGTCTCGTGTGAGAGCTTCATATCTTCATCTCCTTGGTTTGAGCAGTTTGGAGCTTGGATCATCTCTTTGTCGTTGTGTGAGAGAGATTGAATTGGAAGAGAAGATGGGAGACGATGCTCTTGATCGTGATGCTCGAATCAAGCTCTCGATCGGCGCCAAGCAACGACGCGCACATGATGGCGAGCTGTATACTCCAGTAAGCTTGGTGTTCGACCATCATCGAGGCCTCTTGCTCGTCGCTGATACCTACAAGCATCAAGTGCAAGTATTCTCGTGTGGTGATGATGGCTCGTTCGTGTCCAAGTTCGGCGAGTACGGCGACCAACCAGGCCAGTTCCACGAGCCATGGAGCCTTGCGATCGATCACGATCATGATCGCATCCTCGTCGCTGATCGCGGCAATCATCGAGTACAATCATGGTCATTGAGCGAGCAATCGTTCTTGTCGTGCGTGGGCCATCGTGGATCAGGAGATCTCGAGTTCTACAGCCCTCAAGGCATTGCGATCGACAAGCATCATCGTCGCATCGTCATCGCCGATACCGGCAACAATCGATTGGTGTTCTTGTCGTCGATCGATCTCTCGTTCTTGTTCTCGGTCGGCAAGCGTGGATCTCAGCCTGGCGAGTTCCATAATCCATCAAGCATCGCGATCGATGATGATCGACATCGAATCATCGTCTCTGATACCGACAATCATCGAGTGCAAGTATTGTCGTCGATCGATGGCTCGTTCTTGTTCGAGTTCGGCGAGGAGGGCGTTCAACCAAGCAAGTTTGCTGGGCCTGACGGATTGTGCATCGACAATCAAGGCCGAGTTATTATCGCCGACTTCAGCAACAATCGATTGCAATCATTCACTCACGAAGGCCATCACATCTCATCCCTCGATTGTGGCTGCGAGAATCCATTTGGAGTCGCATTCGACGAGCATCGAGGTCTCATCGCCTTCACGGCAGACAATCGAGTGCATGTGATTGAAGCCAATCAATGGCTTGCCGAAACGTTCACATGGCGTCCAGATCTTCATCGATATGCTCCATCATGGATGAAGCAAGCGGTGTCGACGATGACGATGATTCGATCGGTGGATGATTCGGCGATGTCGATGATTCCGAACGAGCTGTTGTTCGAGATCTTCTCGTATCTCGAACCTCAACGCGCCACAGAGCGACCCCCACAATAGTAGTGTGATGGGCAGGCGGTTCCGGCACAACTACGCGGATGTTTGTATTTGTATTAAGCAACGAATGCAGCGTATCGAGATGCACCCGCTCGTTAATCAATATCGCACTCCGCAGGTGTCACAGCGTCATTGTGTCGCTCGCCCTCCTGCTCTCTCCACCGAACTCTCTCTCTCTCTCTTTTGCTTGGTCTCGGGTCCTTGCCGAGTGTGTGCAAGATGGCTGGCATGCTGTTGTTCTCGAATCCGTGTTGTCTCTGCATATCCTGGCTGTTGTGCTGGTCGACGTGGAACTCGGTGCTCTGCTGTCCGATATCGTTCGGAATCGCGTGCTGCACCGAGAACGAGTTCGCTCGATCCACTGGTCGTGCGGTCGTAGTGCTGGTGTTCGGGCTGCCGTTCTTGCTGATCGGCCTGTGGTGTATGGCGTTCGTGGGTCTGTTTGGCCTACTAGTCGATCTGGTGGTGCTTCTCGTGTACGTCCGTTACACGTTAGTGGCGCGCGCGCTGCTGCGTGCAGCCGAGCTCGTATCCTGCTCACCAAGCGCCGAGTATCGGGCTCGTAACAGGTGGGCGTTGACGCTTGGATGGGGCTTCCAGCTGTGTGACCTGCACTGGAAGGTCGCGGCGCTGGTGAGGCGCTACTCGTACACGACCGACTACCGCGAGCCGGTCCCGATCAACTGCTGTCCGCCGACGCTCGAGTGCTGCGAGCTCCTGTACAAGCTCGACTCCTCCGACAACCCGAACGGTACCGTGCGCCTCTACTCGCTCCTCCCATCGCGTCCGCCGTGACTCACGCCATTGTATACGCGCGCTCTCCCTCTCTCAGAGTGGTCGTGGATCGGCCTCTGCCTGCTTGGCTGCCCTACGACGCTCGAGATTCCACTGCCGTTTGGCTCTGGTACTGTCGGCGGCACCCGCACGAACGTCGACACCGAAATGACTCCACAGTGATACGTTGAACTCCGATAGCAGCGGCGCTGGGCTCCTGTGCCAGCGTACCCGGCACACACACACACATACACACACATTGTATAGCGCATAGCAACCATGTGCGATTAAATACGCGGGCCTCTCACGTGTGGGCCGCCTTGGTGACCGACAGAACGATGCCTGCTGCAACACAACGACGCTCGAGCACCACCTGCAAGACCCCGAGACCTGGGCACGTGGCGAAGCTCTCGGCGCACATGGGATCGATCGGTACGAGCTCGACGATGGCGTCTTGACCGTACCGCAAGCTCGACTCGCGCGTCATCGGCACGTCGGCTCGGCAGTGGCGCTCGCCGACTCGGGCTCCAGTGCGGCGGTCGAGGTGCTGGAAGGCGACCAAGCTGGCGTTCACGCGTCGAGTGTCCCATCGGAGCGACAGCCGAGTGTCGACGCGAAGCGGCCAGTGCGGATCGTCTGCCTCAGTCGTCGCGGGCTCATCGAGCACGCTCAGCAGCGCCGTGATGCGAATGGCGGCGGCCACGGGCGAGCCAGCGTCACCGAGTACTTGAGCGCTCGACAGCTGCTCGACCGTGGCATCGACGAGCGAGACTGCCACCACGCCCGGCGCCCCGAACTCGCCTTGCATTCCTCCTTGGCGCGTCTCGAACGAACGCAGCTTCATTGTGAGGCGTGGCGGGGCCACTGCCACCTGCTGTGGCTCGCGGATGATGCCCGCGTGGAGTTGCAACGACGGGCAGACGCCCACACCCCCGATGCGATACACTTCGCGTATCGAGGCGCGCAGTGGCAGCTCGGTGAGCCTCGGGCGAGCGACTGCCACTTGCAAGGCATGTGCCAGTGTTCCGCCATTCCACCACGGCATCTCGGCGCAGCTATCCGGTCGTGGTAAGATGTTCGACGGTGCCTCGCCGGCGCTGCACGGCACCACGCTCACACGCCGCTCCGCAAAGATGGCTGGCACCACGAGTGCGTGCACCGCCGTCTCGATTCGCTGGAAGGTCGCGTGCGAGTACGCGCCATCGGCCGCGAGATCCATCTTTGAGACGGCCACAACGACCGACGCGACCCCAGCGTCACGAAGGAGCACGAGTTGCTCGAGCACACGAGGCGACACGAGCGGCCGATCTCCTGCCTGCGCAAGAGATGCGTCGAGCACTACGAGCGCCGTGTCAGGCACAGTGCGCCTCGTCGCGAGGTTGCGGACAAATCTCACATGACCACTTGCATCTGAGAAGCTCACAGTCCGCTCTTCCATCGAGATACGGAAGCCACGACGTCCGGCATCATCAGGGCTCTCGTGGATGCGCGTCTCGAGCTCGTGTTGTATCGCATCGACTGATATCTGCCGTTCTCCTTCTTCTTGCGCCAACACTGCCAACACCGCAAACGACGCCAACAATGCACTTCGTCCACTACCCGGCTCTCCAAGAACCACGACCGAGTGTGATTGATCCATTGAGGGGGCAGGGCAAGCAACGAATGAACTGAATCAACGAGTAGAAAGGCATCGTCATCCGCCGGAACAGCGAAAGAAGAATGCCGCTTAAGCGCTGAAGCTTTTGTGACCTCGTCAAACTCCGACGACAACGAACAGTATCTCTCTCGCTCTCTCTCTCTCTCTCGTTGTGTCTTCGCCCTCACACCGCCTCACACCTCGAACCATGGAGTCAAGAGTACAGGCAAGGGTCGTGGAGCCCGCGGATGGTCGAGAGCGTGGATTCTGGGAGCACTGGGTGCACTATCCATATGAGGTCGAGTACGCGACGATCGAGCACCAAGGCCGCGCGTGGCAGCTCGCGTACATGGATGTTGGCGAGCGGCGTGCTGGCACCAAGACGCTCGTGATCATTCATGGCAAGGGCGCAAACAGCGGGCACTACGGCGACGTGATCGAGAGTGCCGTGGCCGAGGGCGTGCGGGTGATCGCGATCGATATGCCACACTTTGGCAAGTCGATCGCGGGTAACCTCGAGAACCCGATCACGCGCACGCTCGACGACATTCGCGTCATGATCCACGAGCTGGTCGTGAGACGGCTCGGTGTGGCGCGCGCCGCGTACTTTGGCCACTCGCTCGGCGGCCAGGTCGTGATCGGCTACGCCATGAGCTACCCCGAGGCCGTGACGGCGCTGCTGCTCGAGGCGCCGGCGGGACTCGAGGAGTTCTGGCCCGAGGTCGACTACAAGTTCGCCGACGCCATGCGCTCGAGCGTCAGCGCCTGGCTCTTGGTATGGCGCGATGCGTTGCGCGACGAGTTCCGCAAGAACGCCGACGTGATCGAGGACATGTTTGCGCGCCGCGAGACGCTGCCGTACGCGCGGCCCGAAGACGACACGCACTTTGAGTTTGTGACCGCGCCCACGAGCTTTGGATACTTTATCGAGCCCGAGGCGCCGTACGCACGCTTCCTGACCGACTGCCGCGTGCAAATGATCCACGCCGCCAAGCACTCCAGCCCCAATCGACGACAGCTCGAGACTTGGTGTGCGGCATACGTTCGTGACGTGTACTCGATCGGCTCCGAGGTGCGCGTCTCGGATCCCAACTCGCTGCCGAAGCGCGTCGCGCGCGGCGACCTCAAGTGCCCGCGAGTGCTGCTGCAGTTCGGTCTCGACGAGCCCTTCATTCCGAACGCCTCGTTGTCGGGCAAGCACTCGCTACGAGACGAGATCATTGCGCCGTTCGTCTCGAGCCTCGAACGTCATGGCGTCGCTGTCGATCTACGACTCTACGACAAGGCCGCTCACTTTCCGCATACCGATGTCGCCGATACCTTCAAGCACGATGTCGTTCGATTCTTGCAGACGCTTGACGAGTAGGAGAGAGAGTCGATAACTCGTTATAACTCACTCACTCTCTCTCAATAGCAAGCTCTCTCTCTCGATCGATTTGAGGGTGCTTGTTATTACTGATTGATTGATTGATAGATAGATGAATCAATGAATCAAGGAATGAATGAATAGATAGATGTTTGGATATTGACGTAACGACGATGGTTGTATCTCAGAGATATGAGCGAGCCTTCTCGAACACGAGCCACATGACTGCATTCGCCGGTACCGATCGCAACAAGCACGGCGTGAAGCCTTTGTAGAAGCGAGCGATGCCAGCTTGTTGATACAACTGTCGCGTGCAGTCGAGCATGCCACTGTACTTGCGATGCATCTTGTCGGGGTTGTCGGATTGCATCGATGACTGGATGGAGCATACACGCACACGCGAGCGAGTCAGCTCGCACACTCGAGTGCCAGTCACGCGATTGGATGTAGGTGGTGCTGGCGTGGTACCTTGATGACATCGGCAGGGAACGTCACGAACCAATACAAGAAGCCTGCGACTCCGCCGGCGAACAGCAGCTTGCCCGGTGAGAGCTGCTCGATCGGCTGCTGCTCGGTAGCGAGCCATCGTCGAGTCTCTTGGTTCATGCCAAAGTAGATGGCGTTGGCCGGAATGTTGCGCAACAGCACGGCGCTGAGTCCTTGATAGACGCCTCGCACGCCGTACTGAGACGCAATGACACGAGCACAATCGAACACGTTCTTGTACTGTTGTGGTGTGGCAGCCGCCGTGGCAGTCGTGGCTCCACCCGAGGCACCATGCGCCCGTTGTGACAGGATCTGCACCTGAATCTGCGACTTGAACATGTCGATAGGGCCTGGCGAACGAACGAGCTCGAGTTTGAGTGCTCCTCGTACTTGGACCACAACATATCTGTCCATCTATCTATCGATTGATCGATATCGTGGCAATGTGGCGCCATACCCTCGATGAAGCTCGCTGCAGCACCAGTCATGGCTCCAGCGACAAAGTAATCCGATCGCTCGAGCGATCGACCATGGCGCACGCTATGTCGCAATACCACTTGCGACTGACCATACGCTGCGTGTCTCGCAAGTCAACACACGCTCATCACCATCGTCGTCGTCACCACCCGATCGATGGTCGTGGCATCGCGTACACGAGAAGAGCACCGCTCGGAAGAACATCTGGCCCACGAGCGGACTGGCGACGCCCTTGTACAGCCCGCCGATGCCCTCCCACTGCATGGTCTTCTTGAAGCAGTCCCATGGCCCGGTGTAGATCGGATTCACGGTCGGTTGTGTTTGCAATCGAACCTACAACCATGATTGAACGAGTTGGGATTTGGGTTGGGGCTTGGGGCTTGGGGCTTGGGTACCTTGAGGGTATCGAACGGATGCCCGACGAGGCACACGGCGATACCAGCGACGGTGCCAGCTCCAACGTCCTTGGCAAACCGAGTCACAGGCCCATCATTCATTCCTATTGAGTACCCTGCTCCTACCTACTACTCCAGTTGAAGGTGATGTTGTTGATGTTGATGGATTGGATTGGATGAGAGAGTGTGGCTCCGGCGAAGCTCGATGGGTCAGGTGCGGCGTCATCGTCGGTCATCGAGTCATTCGCTTCGCTGCCTCGTTGCCCGCGCACGCATCAACCCGCCAGCCAACCCGCCAGCCCACCCGCCAAACTCATCCACTCATCCACTCTCTGCGTCTCACTTGTTGATTCATCATGTTCCTTACAAAGTACGCTGTCGCTTTCGTGATATCTGAAGCAGTTACTTGTTGTTGGTTGTTGTCTGGCGATCGGATGGTTGGCTGAATGATCAAGCTGATCGATCGATGGATGGATCGATGTGAACGACAGGAGCGAGTACGATCGTGGTGTGAACACCTTCTCGCCCGAGGGCCGACTCTACCAGGTCGAGTACGCCATCGAGGCCATCAAGGTATGACGGGTCTTCTCTGGCGAGAGATAGACGCTGTTTCTTACACGAGAGACGATGGCTAACACGCTCGCTCTCGTGTGACTGTCGTTGTGATTGTTGTTGTCGTTGTGATTGTGGGACCACGAGTACAGCTCGGTAGCACTGGTATCGGTATCCAGGTTGGAGAGGGTGTCGTGTTGGCAGTCGAGAAGCGCGTCACGTCCAAGCTGCTCGAGCCTTCGTCGATCGAGAAGATCGTCGAGATCGACCAACACATGGGTATGCCTGTCGATCATCACACTCTACGCGCGCGCGCTCTGGCGATCATGATGCTGGCTGTCGTTGTTCTACGCCACTGTCAATCGATGCCGTGAGTTCTGTTCGATAGCGAGTACACTCATGGAGGAGATCAATCGATGGGTGGTTGGATGGTTTCACACACACAGGATGCTGCATGTCGGGTCTCACGGCCGATGCGCGAACACTGATAGATCACGCTCGCGTCGAGGCTCAGGTACTGCACTCTCTCGTCGCCGTTCGCTGCAAGAACTCCGTGTGTGTGCCGCTACGAGTTGTTCGCCATGGTGGTACTGATATCGACGATGCTGTAGAACCATCGCTTCCAATACGACGAGCCGATGTTGGTTGAGTCATGCACACAAGCCGTCTGCGACCTCGCGCTTCAGTTCGGCGAGGACAGGAGCGATCGCAACTCGGAAGCCATGAGTCGACCATTCGGAGTGGCACTGCTGATTGCCGGCGTCGACGAGCGCGGCCCTGCCTTGTACGTCGCTCGCTCTCTCGCTCACGCAAACGAGTGGCGCGGCGCTGTGGTACTGATGATGCGTGTTCGATCGATCGTTCAGGTACCATTGCGATCCATCGGGAACCTTTGTGCAATACCTTGCCAAGGCGATCGGTGCCGGTAGCGAGAACGCCCAGACTGCGCTCCAGACGCAGTACAACAAGGTACGTAGTATCTCAATGATACTCAGTTGCTCGAGCACTCGCTCACAACGAATCGACTCGCTCACTGCTGCTTAATGATGAATGATAATGTACAACGAGCAGTCGCTGTCGTTGGAAGAGGCCAAGGTACTGGCCATGAGCATCTTGAAGAAGGTCATGGAAGAGGACGTGACGCCCACCAACGTCGAGGTCGCCACGATCGATGTCGCCAGCGGCCTGTTCCGCGTCGCGTCGGCCGATGAGATCCAAGCTCTCATTGCCGCATCGACGAGAACCGAGGACCAACAGTAAGCCAAGCAACCACCTCGAACGAACGATTGATCGAACGTGCGCGCCCTCTTTCTCATTCTGCAACAAACGACAACGATCATATGCTGGATCTCGCTCGCACGCCATTGGTTCATCTGGATGGTGCTCGATGCCGATAGACTCCTATTGTTGCTTCCATACACACACATACACACAGGCAAGTGAATAACAACACCAAGACACCACGTTATCGGTTATTCGCTTGGCATAGTGTGGTCAATGGATTGTTTATGATTCACTAACGACTACTACTTCTATCTATCTATCTATAACGTGGCTTACTGGAACCAGCAATGACTCTTGAACTGGGTCGATGGCAGTGGCGTGATGACTGACGATAATGATAACAAGACACACGTACAAACACGCACACGTTCGTAGACGACGCTGCGGATGGTGAAGGAGAACGTGCGTGTGCGAGTGCGCGTACGTGGAGGCTATAGTACGAACGAGCAAAGTTACGATGGCGCTGCTGATGTGGCAAGAAGAGAGAATGGAAGGACGATATCGAGCAGGCAGCATATGATGGTGGATGCGTGTGAGTGTGAGAGGGAGCGTGCACGCGCGTTATCGCGATTGGTTGGATGATAGCAATGGCACGTTCGGAGGGATGAACGAGTGCGGCTCGTCGTCGTCGTCGGGGTCGGCGGCCGTGCCGGGGTTGGCGCCATCGATCGACGGTCGAGCGGTCGGCTGGAGATGTGTGGAGTTGAGCACCTCGGTCGGCAGAGGCACCTCGGGTGGCATCGAGATGGTGCGTGGTTTGGCCTCGGCAGGCACGTCGGCTCGGAAGAAGATGTACGACTCCATGCTCTCGGTGTCGCTGATACGATGCGTGCTGCTGCCCGAGAGTTGCCAGCCGCTCGTGAGCATGAGCTCGATCATCAACGGGAGCACGACGGTCTCGTAGAATCGATCAGTGGCATGATCGCTGTCGCGAGAGGTTCAACAACACGTGTTAGTCCCATGGTCTAGTCGAGAAGATGTGTCTGTGTCGCGTACCTGTATTTGAGAGCGGCATCCATCGGCGGGGGCTCCCATGTACAAGGCGGCAGCAAGCACTCATACACTGGATGGCTACATCATATCCACGCCATCGAATGAGTATACGCGATCGACGCCATCGAATCGAGTTGCTGGACATACTCGCCAGCTTGCGTCTTTACAAAGTGCAAGACAAAGTTGTTGTCAAAGAGTATGCTCGCAAAGACTCGCGACACTTGCGTGATGAGTCGTCGCGGCGTGCCATAGATCGAGAGACGCGTGATGAAGGTCGTTTGCGTCGCAAAGTAACCTCCCGACGGAGTTGCGTGTCGCGTCGCTTTCAAGAACAAGGTCGGCATCGTGAGGAGAGAGAGTGTGTGTGGGTGGGTCGGAGATATTTATCGAGTCGGGATGTGTTGTTGTGGTGTCCCTTGAGAAGATATTTTCCTATCGCTCGCTCGCTGTGATTGGTTGGTTGGTTGATATTATCCGATGGATGGAGTGCTCGGTAGAAAATATCTCGCTCCCAAAGATGGTTCTCTGAGACTTGCTGTTGATGTGATGACGAGGATCTGTGGTGCGTGGTGCTGGGACACTCCAAGAAACCAAGGATCGTGGAATTGAGCGTTGGCTGGTGGTGTGTGGTGCGAGCGCGATGATGGAACAAGAAGAGCCGTGAGGACTGCGGAGCCTCTCTATTCGCTTCGTTGCCTCGCTGCGCCGCACCTCGCTCCACTCTCGCAAGACCGCCGTATCGCTCCCTCTCTCTCCCTCGCTCCATCTCGCTCCCTCTCTCTCAAGAACAATGGCCGATATTCCGTTCACTCATGAGCAGCTGCAGGAGGCAGTTCACGAGTTCCATCCGCCGCAGTACGTTGCCGACCCTCTCGCACTCTCGCACTCTCTCGATTGTTCCTCGTCCACCGAAACTGACGCTGCTTGAACGCATCGCATTGCATCGCTCCTCGCCGCTGCGACCTGATGGTGGATGGCCCTTGCGTCTCGTGTAGGTACACTGGCTTCCTCGAGGTCGACTGGGAGTCGGTGCGCCACGTCGATGGCCACACGTACCACTTCGTCGCCAAGCATGTGCAGGGCGGCTTCGCTGGCAACGTCGACTCGGGCAAGCGCTCGAACCTCGCCGTGACGCACGACGGCGGCGCATTGCGCGTCACGGCGACAGACGCCTAAGCGACGGCAGCAGACGCTCGTCGCCACACGCCGCATCCACGCTCGCGTGCTCTCTCGCTTCTTCTACTGTTGTCGTTGCTGTTGTCGTTGTCGTTGCCCTCTGTTGCCAACCCTCTTCGTAAACAACTGCCAATCAATCAATCACTCAACTACAACAACAACGACGCCACGGAACCCAGCGAGCGAGCACGCACGCACGTGTCCCTCTTCTCTCTCTCTCTCTCTCTCTCTCTCTCTCGGCGTCGAGGTGGCGCACGAGAACTTACAGCTCGCAATGGCACGACGCTGCACTTGTACGCGCGAGCGCGCCAGCTTCCTCGCGAGCTTGTTGGTTCAACGAGCCTGACGCCCTACGGCTGCGAGCAGCAGTGAGGCGTTTATTGGGTGGCCGTGCGGAGGTAGGCAATGACGTCGGCGCGGTCCTGCGGGCTCTTGAAGCCGGCAAAGTTCATCTTGGTCTTGGGGATGTACTTCTTGGGGTCCAGCAGGTAGTCGAACAGGGTCTGGTCGGCCCAGATGACACCTGTGCAGAGGCACATGCGCATGTGCGTGTGCACGTGGTTAGCTCGAGCACGAGACCAGCGAGCTGCTGCTGCTGCTGCTGTTGCTGCTCTGGCTTGTGAAGAGCACGAGCACACAGACGTACCAGCCTCCTTGTTGGCGCTCGTGTACGAGAAGCCCTCAGCCTGGCCCGACTGGCGGCCGAAGAGACCGTTCAAGTTGGGGCCCTGCTTGTGGGCTCCACCCTGTAGATGCCAACCAGCGACACGCGCACGCAGCAGCGAGCTGGTGAGCGGGTTGCGTCGCGCACACGAGATCGATCGAGAGATCGAGAGAGCTGTCTGTCTGTTGCGTTCCCACGCACCTTCTCGACCGTGTGGCACTGGGCGCATCGCTGCTTGAACAGCTTAGCACCACGCTCAACGTCTCCAGCGGGGATCGACATGTTGATGTTGAAGAAGGATGGGTTTCGCGGGGGGTCGGTGTGTGTGCGTGTGAGCGACGAGCAGCGACGAGCGAATGGGAGAGCGCGAGAGGTCGCGTGGTGGGTCGGTGTTAGAGGAACTCGAAAGCCCTCGCCGCTTTATGCATCTTGCCATGGCGCTAAGCTCTCCTTGCTCTACTCCGCTTCCCTTCGCTTCCCGCCAGCGGGAGACCGAGGGAATCTTGGGCGTTGGGGCGAGAGGTGACAGCAGTTGAGAGGATGGTTGGATTGGCGATCTACATCTGGGAGGCTGATGGGCGGGAACGCCAATATTGAACGAGACATTGAGAGATTCCCGCCATTTCAGTTTGGTGCGATCCACGTCAGCGGCGCAACAATTCAACCACCAATCGAGATTTGCTCGCTCATTCGTGTTCTATCCTCCTCGACCTCCCATCATGGTGGACTTCTTACAACTCGCCATTCGGCGGAATAACATTGATGAAGTGCGCGAGTTGCTCGATCGCGGCTTGGCGCGCGTCGACCACACGGTGCGCCTGCACAGCAACCAGCCGCTGCACCAGGCGGCGTACACCGGCTCGCTCGAGATCGTGCGTCTCTTGCTCGAGCGCGAGGCCGACGTCAACGCCGTCAACAAGCACAAGAACACGCCGTTGTATCTTGCGGCGCTCAAGAACCACTGCGACCTCGTGCGCGAGCTGCTGCGTGCTCGTGCCTCGCTTGACGTGCGGTGTCAGGATACGTGCACGCCGCTCGATGTTGCGTGCCACCGCGGCCACTGCGACGTCGTGCGCTGCTTGCTCGATGCCAACGCCTCGCTCGAGCGTCTGCCGCACGAGCCATATCCGCTGCACCTGGCGGCTGCCGCTGGCAACGTGGCCGTCATCGAGCTCTTGCTCTCGCACCGACAGCAAGCACGACACTCGACGACGGAGGCTGCGACACAAGCGATCGACCTCGAATGGCGCGATCGTGCTGGCCTCACGGCATTGATGCACGCCAGCAAGGCCCGCAAGATCGCTGCAGTCAGGGAGCTTCTCGACGCTCGTGCCGACGTCAACGCCAAGAGCGACGCCAGTGGCAACACGGCCCTGACGCTCGCGGCCTGGGACGGCGCTCTCGAGATAGTGCGGCTGCTGCTGGCGCACCGCGCGCACGTCGGCGCCCGCGTCACCTCGCTTCGATCGCGTCCGACGGCCTTGGCGCTCGCGTGCATGAAGCAGCACTCGGGCATCGTGCACGAGCTCGTGTGCCACATCTTTTCGCACAACAATCCCGAGGGCGAGGCCGATGTCATTGCTCGCTGTGACCGTAGCAAGCTCGTGCTGCGTGAGGCCTCGCGCCTCGCACAGCCGTGGAGCTTCGCGACGCACATCCATCGCCCGCTGCCGTTCGTGGCACAGGTCAAGACCCTGCTGCTCATCTACTCGACGCACGCCGACCTCGAGAACCTCGACACGCTGACCGCCAGCTCGCCCACTCTCACGTCGTTGAGCCTGCTGCCACGCGAGCTCGTGTGGCTCATCATCGAGCAAGTGGCCTGGATCGATCACGCTCGCTGGGCATTCATGACGCTGAGTGTTGCAGATTTACTCACCAAACCAGAGCCATCCTCGGCTCCATACACACGCACAACTGCAACCACAGCCACACCATCAACAACAACAACATCAACATCAACGACAACGACAACAACATAACGCAATATATTGACATGCATAGTAGTATAACAACCCACGATGGGAACACGTATCTCTCTCACTCTCCAGACAACGAAACGAATCAACAGAGCAAACAATAAGAGCGAACGAACGAACGAACATCAATCAACAAGGACAAGTGACAGGTGGAGGCCTCTCCAAGTTACGCGTGCTGTCGCTGGCTATGGAGCTGCCGCGCGAACTTGCCCATATCGGCGAGCAACATGGGTTGCGAGTCATTGATCAACGACGCGACGAATGGCGGTAACGGAATACCCAGGTCGACGTACGTAATGTACTTGACCGTGCATGATGAGGCCGACTATACAGCCGTTAATCTTGAGTATCACAGAGACAGAAGACACAGACAGAGAGAGAGAGAGAGAGGGAGAGAGAGGGAGAGAGAGAGAGAGAGAGAGAGAGAGAGAGAGATAGCATACCTTGGGCTCAATGAAATATCCTGAAGCATAAGCAGTACCTCGGTAGCATGTTGCGTCTGACGGTATTTGATCGTGCTTGATTGAGGAGCCGCACTGGAATCGCAAGCAGACAAGAGTACAAGGTCATTGTCGCGTGTCTCACAATACCGAAATAACGGCCACCATACCACAATGTAGTTGTTCTTCGAGTCTCGGTACCAATGCTCCAGCACACAGAAATCGCAAGCCCTACATCCACGCATCAGAGTCAGAGATGCCGCTCGCTGTTCGCGGCCATGTATTTGCGTGCGTGCGGTACATACCTTTCCAGCAAGCAGTTCTTGGTGACGTATTTCATGTACAGAACGCGTGTATGTCGATCCACTTCCTCGAGCACTCGAACGTCGGCCAACAAGTGATTGTACCGTGATTTTACGTTCTGCCACCACCGAGATACGAGTGAATATCGGTGCTCGTACGGGTAGCGAGTTGGAACCCACTGCCATGGCATACCATGTCGGTCGAGAGAATGAGGCTGAAGATGAGACCCGCCGGCACTGGTAACGTTGCGATTCCTCGCACGCAGTTGGTACCGCTCGGTGTCTGTGGCTTCTCGATCGATCTACCGAGCCAACGAACGCAAACAGCAGCAAGTGAGCATCGAGCGCTGAAGCAACGACGCTAAGCCACTGCCGACGTACCGGCTGACATCGACACCTCGGTTGTGTTGCATAAAATGCCAGCTAGCATCCGACGAGTTGGCAATCTCGAGAAAGTCCCTCACTATTGTGCGCCAACAACGACATCCATCAGCCACCATCCATTACTTGCAAGAGCTGCTGCTCTGAAGTAAGCGCCGTACCGATCTTGTCGACCTCGGAGCAAAAGAACGTCAATCGAACATTGCCGGTCAAGCCAGCGAGGCCCTCAGTTTCGCCATTTGTTTGTTGTATCGTTCGTTTCATCTACGAAGAAAACCGCGCAATGAACACGAGCGCCCTGGGCACACGACACGGCACGGTAGCTGCTCGTACCTTCATGGCCGTGACGCGGTCTTCATCGCCCTCGCAGCAGCTGCGCATAAAGGTACGCGACTCCTGGAGAATATGCGCGTGAAGCACCAGCATCGATGCATCGCCGAATCGTTGTCGCTGCTCGCTGGTATCGAACGGCAGCACGAGGAAGCCCAGCTGATAGGTGTCGCCGTCCGAGACCTCGTGCACCAAGCGCCGGGGGTCGAGTCCCAACGGTATTCCGTTCACCTGCACAAGCACCGCTGCAAGGTGAATCACTCGAAACCGCCGCCAAAGGCGCCAGCAGGTGCTTGTACCATGATGTAGGCCGGGCTTCGAGTCACGTCGGTTGGGAATAACTTTTGCAGCTGCACGACGAGATGCTCTCGAGTGTCGGTGTTGCTGATGATCACGTCGGTCTCGATATCGCTGTGGTACGAATCCCAGCGTTCAGTCAGTACTTACTCCTCTCATGAAACTCGCCTCAATCATGCACGAACCGTTCAGCGTCTCGCAGTCGAATAAACTTGACAATCGCGGTATCGATCGGGAAGAACGGCATACTCGGCATTGGAGATCCTCCAGTATCGTCAACATCTACCCATGCATTGTCAGTATGATGCGCATCATCAGAACGAGAGAGAGAGAGATGCGAACGTACCGCCAGCAGAGAACGAGCTATTGCGCGACGAGGGTAACGCCGGCATTGCGATCGGGTTCGAATTGCCGCTCGCGACCGTGATCGGTCTCTTGGAAGGACTGGAGGAAGTCGAGCTCGAGCTCGTGGTCTGTTCGACGTGCGCCATCACATAGCGAATCAGCATCTCACCGAATGGCAAGCAATACAACACCAGGAACAAATCGAGATGCAGAAATGAAAATCATCTTAGTAACCTAATGAATCACCATCAAGATGATTCGATCTCGCTCATGACAAGAAGAACAAAAATCATTCTAACTATTCGCTCAACGTTGCCGTATTTTGAGAGTGTGAGTGAGAGTTTAGATTCGATTGAAGCCAAATGGATAATATGAGAATAAATGATAAAACGCCAGAATGATGATAACGATAATGATAAAATGCGATAATGATGATGATGATGATCGACTTCAAACGAGGAAGTAGAATGTAGGTGGGTAGGTAATAACTCAATAAGATTCAACAACAATCGAATGGAATCGAGATGTACTGCGTGCAGATGATTGCTGACTAGCGCGGCCCTAACGTATTCCGACATAACACGGCTTTGTTCACAATCAAAGCACGTACCTGAAGAACGTCGGTAGTCGCTGAAGCGCCCACACGATTAGGAGCGTCTGAAGCAGCGGCAGACGATGTGGACGAGGAGGATGATGTCGAAGGAGGTACGGCATCGCCTCGCTGCGACTTGTGGCTCGATGACGCAGACGAGACCGACGACGAAGGCTTGGGATACACGGGCATCGACTTGATGGCCTTCATGGTACGCGTGGAAGTGCCAGTACTGGCTCGACGGTTCTTAGGCTTAGCGGTCTTCTTCTTGTTGTTGTTGTTGTTGTCAGGCGCGTGGAAGCCCTGAGCGGGAGTGGCAGCGAGGTAGTGCTGGCCCACGGCTGGCGTCATGCCGCCGCCCTCGCTATCCAACAAGTGATCATAGCGACCGGTTCGTTGGCCGTAATCGAACTCATCGTCATCGAGCAGGTTGCTATCATCATCATCATCGTCCTCCTCGTCGTCGTCGTAGTCATCGCCGTCATCGCCCTCGGCATCGTCGCCACTGGCGCTCTCGTCCTCGACCGCCTTGCTCACGATCCTCATCCTCATTCGAAATCATTCTATCCAACGCCACCTGCTCCTCTTCACACGGTCCAACAACGACACCACGGTAAGCGTGGCTTATGATACTACTAAGCAGCAGCAGCAGCAGGAGCGGCGTTGCAGGTGTGAGCGCGAGCGCGATGCCAAACAACAACGAATCAACGACGCGGAAGCGCAAAAATCCCCTACTCGCTCCAGCGTAAAGCACCACGGGCTCCACTCCTCTGTGAAATCCATACCCCTAAAGCTCATCGGATCTTTACGATCGGATCGACTGAGGAAAACAACGCGAGCTTGTGTCCTCTGGATTTCCGTATGAGTTAAGCTCGTCGGATCTCAGGCGAGCATAGGGGCATTGCGCTATCGAGTCGATTCATTCGGGTTTGTTGCTTCGTGGCGTTGGTTTGATTGCGTGGTGCGTCGATTGCGGTGGCGAGATGGGCAACTCGCAAGGTCATGCAGCGGCGCAACGTGGCGATGTCACGGCATTGATGGACTTGTTGCGATCGGGCTACGATGTGCATACCAAGGGAGAGGTCGGTACTCCCCACTCTCCCGCTCGCAGATATCATTCATTGATAGATTCGCTCACGAGAACTAAAATCATCACCATCAATCTCTCTCATTCGATCGATCCGACGCTGAATCGATGTCGAATCTCTATATTTGCTATCGGCCGTGTAGTATGGCGTACGTAGCGTCGTTTATTCGATTCGATTCGATTGCGGCTGCTTACTGATGATGCATCTCGTTTCGCGATGCGATCGATAGTCGACCCCGTTGCACGAGGCAGCGCGCAAGGGTCGCGGAGATTGCACGCACGTTCTGCTTCAACACGACGCCGATGTCAATGCGCGCAACGATGTACGCCTTTGAGAGATGCGCGAGCGACTGATCTCTCTCTCTCCCTCGCGATACTGATACTGATTTTACTGGCGCTAGTTGGGAGTACGTCGAGAGAACGAGCAAGAGAGCAGCCATCTCGATCTCGGTTGCGTTCGATTGGGGTGATTGAGCAAGGGTGCGATGTGTGCGTGTGTAGTTGAGTCCGTTGCATCTCGCAGCGAGACAGGGCCACTTCGAAGTGGTCGAGAAGCTTCTCGCTGCCAACGCTCACGTCAATACGAAGGACTCGGAAGGAGTACGTTGATATCACCACGAGAACCATCGAGCACGATGCCGAATGATTGATGGATTACTTGGATTGGATTGGTGGTGGTAGTGGACGCCATTGCACGAGGCAGCACGAGTTGGACATGATGATTGTGTGGCCACGTTGCTGGAGCATGGAGCCGATGTTCATGCAGCGACCAATGTACGATGTGTGCTGATCGATCAATCGATTGCGTACTACAATTGATTAATGCCTCGCATCGCTTGGATTGTGTAGGCTGGTGTATGTACAAACAAAAGGATAGATAGATTGGTTGCAAGTGTATACTAATAACTAATGCTTTGTTCTGGTTCGGATTGGATGTGGTTGTGGTTGGAATGGAAGTCGGTATGATTACCACCTGACGAGGATGAGGATGAGGATGTGGATGTACGAGATACTGAAGCATGATGAGGTGGTGTTGGTTTGTGCCAGACGGCATTGCATGAGGCATCGTATCTCGGACACACGCACTTGGTGAAGAAGCTGATTCTCGCTGGAGCCTCGGTGCTGGTCGTCAATGT
>Ga0209935_1002146_pt1 | contig 25755 bp, 23 predicted proteins | sample ThiBio_1000_plan_2_FD_183958 | JGI IMG/M metagenome (GOLD analysis project Ga0209935, IMG submission 183958) | Wastewater bioreactor microbial communities from Cape Town, South Africa - Thiocy_cont_1000_plan (SPAdes) | ecosystem: Engineered > Bioreactor > Thiocyanate-remediating >...
CTATTCGTTTGCTCGAAGATTTAAATAAAACAATCGCTCGTGATTCCGATGCCAATGATCAATGGACTATGAACAAACTATTGAATAGTCGTTATGAGCCGATAAATAATACATTCATTTTCGATCCAACTCGTACTTGGCTCGTTGAACCTTTACCATCAGGATTAATGAGAAAAAATACGAGCAAACGAACAACTAGTTCAATTAAACTACGTTTATTAGAACAAGCAGCCTATATAAATGGTCATATTTATGGTTCATTACATGATCTGTACTGGAACAAAGTATTGGAAAGTGAAAAGAAAAATCCATTATTTAAACGTATCATGATACACGTGAATACATGGGTTGAAGATAAATTACAATTAATGAAAAGAAATTATTTATGGTTTCTAGGACCCAATGATACTTGTCTTTTACAATAAAAAATATGCACTTTTACAGTACCACTAGATTTTGAGAGAAAAAATACCACCTGTTGATATATGATCACTGAAGATTATAGACAAATAAAATTCAAAAAAGATTAGTCGCATTTGATTGTTTCTATATATTTCGTTTAGTTATCGTATTTATTTCACAATTTTACTTATAGACATTATCAAATGTTGATGTCAATTATTTTCAAATTGCTTTTTATTTTCGCATGTTTGATTCAAGTGAATCATGGCTATGAAGCATTTGGTCAAGAAGATGAAGTTGAATATCTGAATACTTTTAGTACTCTCATAAAAGATTCTTATTCAGCATCACTGCCTCAAAATTTAATTGCTACTTGTAAGCATCAACCTCAAACTTCTACTACTACTACTACAATTAAATCAATCACAACATCAATGTTATCATCTGAGTTACAAGAATTTTGCGGTACTGAAAGTATTTGTACAGTACCAAATGGTTTAACAGTTACAATGAACAGCAATTTAAATGTTGCTGCTTTAGTTCTACATGGTTCATTAATTTGGAATGATCGTAGTCAATCTTTAACCGAACAATGGTTATGTGCTGGTTATATTGCTGTAAGGTTCTATTTTTCGTCATGAAATAAATAAATATATATTTTTCCTTCGTCAAGGTCAATGGAGGCCAATTCAATATGAATCTATCGAATAAACAAGGTTATATTTACATTAAAAACAATGGTCTCACAGATCCAATAGTTTATACTCGTGCATTTGGCTCTTATAATGCTGGTAAAATATATGTTCGTGGTCGTACTCTTCGACGAACTTGGTCTTTATTAGCCAATAAAGCTACATATGGTATGACTTCAATTAATCTTTTACATACACCTCAAGATATGGTTAGTCTAGAAATAGATCGAGTCGTGTTATTTATTATTTGTTATTTTATATTGTATACTTTAGGGATGGAGAGTAGGTGATCGAATTGTTATTGCACCAACTGCACATGGTTCTAATGGAGATGCTGAAGATTATATAATTGGTGGATTTGAAACTAAATATAATAAGATTAAATTATTAAATAAATATGGAAATACAACTGGTGTCATTTCATCATTTTTTCAATCTAAAAGTCAATATACTGGAGAAAATATGTCTGCATTAATGCAAGCTGAAATAATCAATCTTTCGCGTAATATTTTAATAACAGGAGATGATTTTGAACATGTTCAATGTATCAATGATACTGCAAGTGATCGACAACCTAGTGATAGTCTACAAGCATCTCATTGTTCATGTTGGAAAGGTATCAAACGAAATCATTGTACTGTTGGATTACATACAGCTGCAGTTGGACCTCGATCAGTTTTATCTCTTCAACATACACGTATTGAAAAATGTGGTCAACGTGGTATTCTCGGAAAATATTGTATTCATTTGCATTTACTCGATAAATGTCTCGATTGTAAAATAATCGGAAATGCGATTGAATATGGTCATCAACGAGGTACAACTATTCATGGTACACATTTAGCAACCATTGAAAACAATGTGTATAATGATATTCGTGGTTCTTTAATTTATATTGAAGATGGAAATGAAATGTATAATAGAATATTTTATAATGTTGGAATATGTCCATGGGCTAAATCAGGAGAAAAACGAGGATGTACAATTCCAGGAACAGATAATGGTCAAGCTGATACAACATTAAATCAAGCTGGCTTATGGGGTCTGAGTTTTACAAATTATGCTATTGGAAATCGTTTTGCTAATAATTATAATGGTATGCTCTATCAAGAACAAGGCTTTCCTCGTGGTCGTGGCGCTGTCGATGGTTTCGAATGTCCAAGTTTTCAACAAATTGGACGATTGGAAGGAAATACATTTCATGGTTGTGGACGATTTGGTACATACGTTCTTGCAACTGTATTTCCAAAACAAATTGATCGAACAGTTGATGGAAATGGTTTAACAAGATTGAATTCATGTCGAGAATGGACAATAACTGGTGAAGACAATGGATTATCGTCGACATTTATGCATAATATTGATTATAGCAATGTTTTCGTTGGTCAATATAATGCAGGAGACTTACAATATCGATTTCATACGAGTATTCAAAATCAAAATTTAATTTATTGGAAAGAAACAAAAAATTTTCAAGATGGTTGTTCAGCTCATATTGCTGATTCATTTTATGATACAGGTAATTTAGCTCTACCAGGTGGACATGGAACATTTATCCTTGAAAATATGATTTTCAATAATCAAATTCATTTTGAATCAAGTCACCATTGTCAATCGGGAGTAACGGGTGTTCTTTGTATGCCTACTTATGTATTTGTTAATATGAAATGGAATGGTATTATATCTGATAATTCTGAAATAGTTCAATGGGGACCAAATAATGGAGCAATGTTTACACTTGGACCTGATGATGAACAAAATCTTAATGGAAATAAATTGTTTCCGACTGGATTTTGTTCGATCATCCATCCGTATTGGTCATATCTTTTAGCAATAGATAATGGAGAATCTTGTTTTGATTCGAATTATGTTGCCAATCTTACAAATCAAAACAATGCGAAATTTAAAGAAAAATATAGTAAAGCTATCTTTTGCAAAAGACCTGTCCGACGACTTGAAGTATATTTGAGTTGAATTTATACATCTATTTGTTGTTGTTGTTGTTGTTGTTATAGATCTTCTCATTTGACCAAAACGCTACACATCATCAATCAATGCAATTAGAATTGTGGCAATTTGATAAGCGAATTAGTTCAGTTACTTTAGAATTTTTTCAAGTGGATCAAAGAAAACAAGGCTATAGCGCAACTGTTATTCCTGGTTTGGATCATCAATATAAATTATCAATGACTGGCGGTGGAGATGTACCTGCAGATTGGATTATTGAATTTTCTGATCCTGTTTTTGGTAATCGTTGGCAAAGAGATGAAATCGATTTGATTGTTACTGGTCGAACTTGTCCATATCCAGTTCATTCTCAACATGATCGAAGATATATTTGGTCAGGTGACAATTATCTTACAGTACGAGGACGAGGTGCTTGTTCATTTCATCCGGATATGTCACCTATTCATTGTGCATCTAAACCAAAGCTAAGTAATATCGAATCTTGTCCAAATAAATGTTCAAATGATTGTACAAATGGATATTGTGATTGTGCATCAGGACAATGCTTATGTAATCCTGGATTTTCTGGGCTAAATTGTAGTATTGATACATGTGCTGTTGCTGGTTGTGTCAATGGTAATTGCGCTGCTCGATATCTTGGAGCAAGTTTACCTGTTACTAGTAAGCCATGTGTTTGCATGGATGGTTGGTATGGTGATCGATGTGATACAACAATATCACCACCTTCACTTCCTGAACCAACACCTACATGTCTTAATGGATATTATTTTTATATTGATTGTGATATTGGAGGTGGAAATCTTGCAGTTAAGCAAACATCTGATCCAAAAACGTGTGCTGCTGCATGTTCAGCTACTCCGGGTTGTAAGTCATGGGTGTCAGGTGGTGCTTGCTATTTGAAAACAGGAACACAACAAATTTATAAAGCTGGAATTACATCAGGAATTAAATGTTCAATCGAACCTGATTCGAGTACAATTACATCTGCATTTACATCTACATCTATGACGGAAGCATCTGTTACAATATCATCTGCTTGTGATGGTCAATGTCAAGGTCAATATCCACATGGTTGTAATCCTACTTTTTCGATTGGATACTGTAATGCTGGCGGTGGATGCACCTATTCAAAAACCAATCATACTAATTGGTGTTGTTTCAAAGGTTGTAATTAATATCGAGGGTGTTTTATTCTATTCTTTTTTTAATAGCATAAGAGTTACATAAATATGAACTTTTGTCCTCTTGAAAATTAATAATAGTAAAACATTTTTAATAAACTTTTACTTTGAAAAAAGTTTGTGTATATCGAAATGATTGAAAAATGTAAAATCATACTCATTTTTCAAGGTATTTTGCTTTTGGTTTTATCTCGTATCTTTTTATCGCATCAAATTTCATAATGAAATCAAATAAAAGTCGTAGGGACAGAGAATCCGAGCACTTTGCTCCCACCAAGATAGAAAGAGATACATTCTTTTTTTTTTAATGAAAACTATGAATAGTGAAACAACTGCAGAAATTAATTTCTTTGGTCATACACATGATGGTTCTTTACCTTGGATGGATTCAAATCCAAAATTAGGTTGGACAGCATCAAATTATGCCCATACACCAGTTCGTGTTACTATTCATGATTTACGTCACAATGAAACTAAATTTACTCTCGACAAGAATGGCTTCGAAATAATGCAATATATTGGTCATGTACATGATGCATTTGATAATGATAGTGAAATGCATCGTTGTTATTTTGATGATATTGTAAAGTTACTTCAACAACATCTCGATGCCTCTCGTGTTATTATATTTAATCATATAAATCGTTTTCGTGGCTCACCATTGTCCGCCGAGCAATGTGATGCAAATCATAAAAATCCTATTTTCTATCCACATGTTGACAATAGTCCTGCAGCAGTTCGTGTCAAAGTCGAAGAACTATTTGGTAAAGAAGAAACAAAAAAAATTATGCAAAATCGTTTTCAAATTATCAATGTTTGGCGACCGTTAGGTTCGAATCCGATAGTGAATACTCCATTGACTATATGCGATTATCAAACAATCGATCTTAACAATGATCTTCATATTTCAGAAGTTCGTAATACTGTGGCTACAAATGAAATTTATATGATTTCATACAACAGTCAAAATACTCAACAATGGTACTATCTCAGTCAAATGCAATCCGATGAAATGTTTGTTTTTAAAATCTTCGATAGCAATTCTACTGTTGCTCAGTTTGGTGCTCATACAGCTTTTAGTAATGATTCACTGCCTAAATCGGACGTCGAACAAATCAGTATTGAACTACGTTGTCTTGTCATTTATGATCAATAGATAACAATTTCTGATGAAATCTATTTGAATGATATGAAAAAATTGAATTTACATTATTTAATATATATATATAAAGCGCTTATTATTTTATTTCTTGAAACACATTCATAAAAAACGAAAGATGCATAAACCGTTTCATCATCTACGTATATTCATTATTAATTCTCTCAGACTTAGACTATTATTTGTTTATTTCAGTTTAAATTTATGCATACTAATATTTTTCGTTTTAAATACTGTCGAACATCATGATTGAAATATGCGAAATCTAATGAAATGATGGTTGCACTAACAACAGGTAACACCATGGTGACTTCATGTATCCATAATGAATTGTATGTATTGGCTAATCCTGGTAATGCAATAATGTAACTCGGTGACCATCCAATAATAAATACTGCAAAGTTAAACAACATATGTTTAACTAAATAAATATTTCGATTTCGACCACCTAATGAATGCGAACGATTTTCATTGGTGTCATTTGAAAGAGACTGAACATGAACACGTCGAGATGATGTTCGAGCATGGATAAAAATCAATGAATTAAAAACTATCATTAAAATTGAAGGAATTATAATCGCAGTAATGAAAGATAAAATCTGATCCTAATCAGGTACTGCAATGCCGTACAGACATGACTAGAGAAAAATAGGCTTATTTCAGATTTGTATAGCCTTTAATTTAATATTTACTCGAAGTGCTGCTGATAGTTTAGACATTCCAAGACTGATACTGACGAGCCAATGAATAGCTAATGTTACAAAAGCCCATGCTCGTCTTTTAAAAATTAGCTTGTTTGAATGAACAATTAGTAAATATCGATTGATTGTAATTGTTACGAATGAATAAACTACTAGAAAATTGAGTGCAAGTGAGCAATGTGACAAAATAATACAAAACGATTTGTTTGTATACCATGGCGTTGGAGAATAGAACTCTATCGTAAAGAAAATAAAATAGCATGCAGTAATAAATGAAATAAAAGAAACATTTCCTAACAAAATATTTGATGCTGTATGAAATTGCCGAACAAAAATTATTGATAAAGTATATGCCAATGCAAGTATAGCATCAATAGTAAAAATGATTATTAAAATAATGTAAAGTATTTGAGTTATATCGGCCATATGGCGTTCTCGAAATTAATTTTGATGTTCAAAAAAAAATCTTTCCATACATGTAACGTATAAGGAAAAATGATGAGCTGTTAAAACAATGGCATTTTTATTTAAAATATGTGAGTTAATATAGTATGCCTTCACATGCAGATTAAATCTTTGTAAGTAATTATCACAGTCTATTAAAACTAAAGAAAAGAGCTAAGAGGTATGTTTCCGTTTCTTTCTTTTTAATATAAATTATGTTCTGACAGAAGCATATAATATATATATATATATATACTTTTTAATAAAAAAATAATTTAAGATAATGACGTGTCTAAATACAGGTCTTGTCTTGATACGGAAAGTAATCATTCGGTCTGATGGCAGATCCAACGCAGGAATTCATAGAAACATGAAAATGCAAATAAACCCATGTTACGAAAATCGGCTCAATAATTGGAAATAATCAGAAAAACTGGTGATTTTTTCACCTTTCTTTGCTCGCTCTATTAAATCACTACAACAAGAGAAAATCAAGTTCTTTTTTCACGTTGCAGATCCTCATGTTCATCATTTTCCAACGTTGTGTCGAAATCAAATTTCTGACGTACTGTTCGAAAGAAATCAGCGGTAAGAAATCGAGTAGTCCGAGTGTCGTTATCAGGTACCACTTCCTGAATAACGACGCTCAGTTAGTTCCAGGTCTAAATAGCGGCGAGTATGAATTTCATGACCCAACTGTACAGCGAAAATATTTCATTGACTCATATGGTAGCAGCGACCACCCTTCAGACAATTCAGTAATAGAAGATGGTTTCATCTCAAATGCTACAGTAGAGTTCTTCTTAATAGCCAAATAGTAAATGTTTGCTAGTTATATAACGATATTCAGATTTAAAGCTTGCATATTGTCGTAACTGAAACTGAAGATTGGATTATCATCATTAGTAATGAAAGGTGGTTTGCTGTTGTTATTAAGGGCACACATCCGCTTGTTTTTGTTACACCCTCAAAAAAAGTAGTTAGCGTTGTAATTAGAGTCTGAAAATGGTTTGCTGTTATTACTTGGGCTCTTAATCGGCTTGTCGTCGTTATAATTTGGGTTACTTTTTTTTCGAAGTTTTGGTTCATCTCTTTGTTGTTTCGAGAAATCTAGGAAAGCAACTTTGAATCATCATGAACCGATGGATCCCAGTAGAGTTTCATCTGCTCTACAAAAATTTTTAAAAAATACTGGAAAAAGCCATCCAAAATTCCTTAAAAAATGGTCGTTAATCGCAATTTAGCGAAGTGACAATCATGAGGTAATCACCAAAATCACCGCGATTTCACGACATGGGAAGAAATGAAAAAATACATATGCTTATATGTGGATTTGTTAGTTTTCATTCTCTTGGATACGTTTTTCTCCCACAGTGGGAGAAAATGAATGTTTATTTTTGTTCCGAATATAAATGTGAAAGTGAAGGTCATTCTTAAGCATAAAATTGTATTTGCGAAACGAAATTGTGCGTTATTTTGAAAAGTATTTAAAACTAGAGCAAACAAATGGATTCGCGTATATCACCAGAAAGTGTTTATATTGATGTTGAAAAAAACAAATCGCATGAAGAGGATATGGAGAAAAAAGCAGTACAAACTATTTATGCACAACTAAAACAAGTAAGATTATTTATTTCACGAAACAATTAACGTGATTTTGAAACTATTTCAAAGGCCACATGTGCATGTAAGCAAAATTCAGAAAAACACTGGACTAAATGCAAAGACGATTTAAGCAATTTTAAATATAAAAATTCGAAAAAAGAAATCATTCAAAAACTCGATGAAGAAAACAATTATGCACCAATTCATTATGCTGTTATTTCGAATAATAAATTTATTTTTAAACAACTACTTACGTCAGAATTTAAATGCAGTAAAAATGATTTTCGAATTGTTTTTTTTTCTCCTATGACATATCTCTTAAGATGTAAACTTATTGGGCTGGGATGGACAATCACCACTTCATCTTGCTGCTTGTTCATTAGCAATCGAAAATGAAATGAAGGAAACTATCCATCGAGACAGTGACGCGTCTATTTTAATGACATTATTACAATATAAAGCTGCTATTGACATTCAAGATGATAAAGGTCGAACACCATTACATCATGCAATCATGCGAAATCATAGTGCTATTATTAAAATTTTATTAGATTATGAAGCTAATCCACTGGTTAACATTTTTCTTTTTTTAGAACTTTAATTAAATATTTGAACTTTTTCTATAGAAAACGGATATTCAAGGTGCCACATGCATTCATTATGCGTATCGTTTTAGCAACGCCGTAATCTGTAAAAATTTTTTTCCTTTACAGACAAATTATAAACTATTGAAAACAAAAGATGGAAAAACTCCATTTGATTTTGCTGCAGAATATGGTCGTGTAGATTGTATTAAAGATTATTTTCAATCTCAACCTATCTCTCGTCAAGAAAATTTAAGTATTTATGCTCTTATACAGAGTACTATTCGTTCTTCGAATTCTGATCCTACATTTATATCAAAACGTCTGTCTTTAATCCATGCAAGTGATAAACGTTATATGCTTGAGTTAGCTTGTCAACACTTTGACGGTGATAAACTATTGACTGATCCAACAATATCGAAATATTTCAATAGTAAATTTTTCTTACAAGAAAATCCTAACGATGGTTTCACACCGTTGATGATTGCTGTTAAACATCGTCGTGAAAAATGTGTCAAAGCACTTCTTCAACATCCTATGTGTACGAAAGATATTCTGGAAGCAGCAAGTCATGACTTTGAACGAACAGTACTACATATTTGCGCAGAATATCCAAACGAATCAATAGCAAATGCTTTGTTAGGTAAAGCTAAATCATATGAACTCGATTTAGCACCTATTGATATTATGGGGAATACTCCATTACACATATGTGCTGAAAAAAATAATATATTTATGTGTCAAGGATTATTAGCTAATATTCATCCGAAGCCTGTTTATGACTTATTAGAAAAAAAGAATAATAATGGTCTCACTGCTTTTCATATTGCTGTGAAAAAGAAACATACTGAAATCGTTAATAAAATGCTTCAGTCAACATCTGGATGTGAATCAGATTTAATCAAATATTGTGATCAAGAACTACGTACAAGTTTACATATAGCAGCATTCGAAGGTACCATACGTATATAATAAATTTCAAAGTATTTATTTGAATCGCATATAATTATATTCTTAGGTAGCATAGAGATCGTTGAATTATTTCTTAAATATAAATTAAATGTTGATATACCTGATATAAACGATCATACTCCGTTGCATGAAGCTGCACGTTGGTCTGATTCTACTAAGGATAATAATCAATGTCGAAAGGAATGTATCAATCGTTTGATTAAAGCTGGAGCTGATATCGATGCTTTGAATATTCGTCGAGAATCTCCGTTACATATTGCATGTCGATTTGGTTCACCCGATTTAGTTAAAGCATTGCTTGATCATGGAGCAAATTATTTACAAACAAATCTTGAAAGTTACAATTGTCTTGAAGTTGCTATTGAAGAAAAAAATGACGAAGTTGTTGAATATTTAATTGCACAAGATTATATCTTTGAATTAATGCGTAATGCACAAATCTATGACGATAATTTACAACCATGTTGTTCATTTGGAAGTCATCGTTGTCGAACATGTTGTTGTATTCCAATGTGTCGTTGTTTAGATAAATGTTCGTTTTATACATGTCGATTAGGCTTAGACGTTCGTCAAGCTGATACACCAATGCGAAAATTAATTGTTAATATGCCTGATATGGCTTTGAAAGTTCTTGATAAATGTAAAACAACTATTGGTAGTGACAAATCACAAGTTCATCAAGAATTTTTTGATTATGAATTTCTTGAAGATCAATATGCTGTTCGACGTTGGGCTCGAGGAAATATAAATAATTCTTCTTCAGACGAAGAAAACGAAATAGATTATGAAAATGAGCCGTATTCATATGATTATAAAACTTTAGTTATGCGTCATCCATTATTTATGATGGCTGTTTACAATCGATATAATTTAATGACACATCCAGTATGCAAAAGTCTTGTCAACAAGAAATTCTATGGTTTTGATTTGATTATTTTTTTGCTTATTTTTGTTACTTATGGTATTTTTCTTGGAACATATACAACTATTGTATTACGTACAACACATCCTGAAGTGTATTATAATTTAACAGGTTTTCCTTTGGATGTAACAATTTGTTCTTCTGTTATTGCAGTATTAGAAGCAAATTCAAGTTTAATTTCGTATGATAATAATCCACTTAAAGAAACAGCCGATGTTATCTTGAGAAATACTCTCTATGCAACAATGGCATTAATCGGTTTCAAAATATTTTGGTATATGATTGCTTATATACGAATTCATTGGGGTAAAGCTTTTACATTTATTCTTGAAGCATTAACACTGATGTGTTGTGCTTTTTTCATCTATGATGAATCTTATCAACAAAAATATCGAATGCGTTGTTTTGGACAATGGAATTTTGGTGCCTATGGAATATTTACTGGCTATATAGCGTTGTTTTACTACATACAACATTTGCCTATACTTGGAATATATGTTTTTATGATGAAACAAATTTTAATTCGATTTCTACTCTTTCTACCAGTTTTAATGGTTTTAGTCTGTGGTTTTACATTAGCATTATATATGACGTTTCCTAATTTCGATGCTTTTTCGAATTTTGCTGGTAGTCTTTCAAAAACCGGTAATTATGTTTGATTCTTTTGTCTTATTTTTACTGTGATATCTCTTTAGCAATTATGAGCATTGGTGAAATTAATTACGATGATTTGATGCATAACAAAGATACACCTGCATTCTATCCAGTTGGCTATATTTTGCTTCCATTTTTCGCTGTAGTTATGACAATTCTTGCTGCTAATCTTCTTATTGGTCTTGCCGTTGGTGATGTTGGACCGGCATTGTTACAAGCAAAGAAGACACGAATAGATATGTTCTATGAACTAACTGCTGAATTAGAAATTCTTAAACTTCAAATTCTATTCTTGCTCAATCGTTGTTGTAAATGCTGCTTTATTTCTCCTGCACATTATAAAAAATCTGATTTGAATAAACAATGGAAATGGTTTCATAGTTTGAAAAGACGTTTACTACGTTCGTGTGCACGAGAAGTAGACGATGAGGACGTATCAGATGAGTCCGATGATGACGATGCTCATAATAAAATTATTGAAGAAATAAGAAATAGATTACAACCAATACAGTCTGGTCCTGATCTACAAAAAAACAAGAATCACCAAAATACAAAAGCTAAACACATAAAAAAATGACAGTTCTTGTTTTTTTTGTAATCCCTATAGCATATATGAAGATAACAACAACGAAAATAAATACTCCAGAGACCTTTATGATAAAAGTGCATATTTGTTTTGTTTTTCTTTTTGTTGATGACAAAAACACTCGATGATGTTCTTCGACAATGTGGAGGCTTCGGTCGATTTCAATGGTTCAATTATGTTTTTTTGGTCACATTAGAAATTGCTGCTAGTTTAGTATCTTTTTATTATGTTTTTGGTGCGGCTGAACCCGAACATCGTTGTCGTCTTCCGACATCGATTTGGCCTGATGACAATCAATTCAATCCAACTAATACTACTTATGAAACATGTCTCTACGACAATATTCCATTGAATGATCATAAATGGGATCAATGTCATTTACGAAATTCAACTTATTCGAATGAAAGTTACGTGACAGATTGTTCGAATGGTTGGGTATTCGATCGAAGTGTTTTTGGCTATACATTTACGGAAGAAGCTAGTCTCGTGTGTGCAGATAGATCGAAAAAAAGTTGGCTTTCAACAATATTACAAATGGCTGGAGTTTTAATCGTAGCTATCGGTTCATTGGCTGATAGATTCGGTCGAAAATCAACTATAATTGGTACTACATTATTGGTTCTTATAATTTGTCTCATATTACAAATTTTAATGCAATCGACTTCAATGTCTACAGACACGAAGTAAGATCATAGATCATCATCTCAAAAAAAAAAATGTTTTTTTTTAATATTTATTTCAGATTCATATTATTACTAATAAATCAATTTGCTTCTGGTATAATTCTATCTTCGGCAAGTCTTGCGTATGTTTTGATGATTGAAATGACTTCGTCTGGATATCGTAGTATAGCAGGAAATATAGCATTGAGTTGTTTTGCATTCGGTGGAATTTTAATAGCACTGTTTGCTTATTTGACGTATCATTGGGAGAAACTCTTGTGGACTATTCTTGTTTTTATTGCAATCACACATCCATGTCTTTATTTTGTACCTGAATCACCATTGTATCTCTATTCAACAAAACAATATTCGAAACTAGAAGTAGTCTTACGACGAATAGCAAAAGGTAATGGTCGTTCTGAATCCGAATGGTATTCTACATTTCAAGAGTTTATGATTTCTCAAACAATGATCAAAGAGAATAAATTAACATTTGGTCAAATGATTCGACAATTACTCTTTCATCGAACAAATACACTGCGTTTGATAATCAGTAGTTTAATTGCTTTTACAGGCATGTTACTCTTTATTAAAATCTCCTACGGATTAGCTACGATGAATATTTCTCCTTATCTTGGTATTCTAATTGGAGCCATCGTTGAAGTATTTGGTTATATTATTTCGAGTATATCTATGTCAACGAAACTCGGTCGAAAATATTCGTTAATGGTTTTTACAGGTTTAACCTGTCTTTGTGTTGTACTAATTCCAATATTAACTAAACGCAGTACTATTGGTACTGTCATTATTTCACAAACAGGAAAATTTGCTGTATCTGCTTCAATTGCTACGACATGGATTTTTATATCCGAATTATTTCCAACGTCGATTCGTGGTGGTGCTATTGGTATTACAGCTGCTATTAGTCGAATAGGTGCTATTACAGCGCCTGTTATCGATTCTTCTGTCAATGAACAATATTTACCAATAACATTCTATGTTTACGGTTCACTTGCTCTTCTAGTACTATTATTAATCATTGTCTTACCAGAAACCAAGAATGTATCTTTGGATAGCACTGGCAATTCTCTCGATATACAAACATGAGAATATTTGAGCAAAATAAATGATAAATACGCCAATTGCTTGCTGTTCATTTGTTTTTTGCAACTTGTCAGCAATTGATTTATAAATAGCTACGATAGCAGTTGGAATACTAATAATAATAAAAAAACACAATTCAATTGATAATATGCTTAAATCCACGAGCTATGCAATAATATGCATCGTCATGTAAAACGTATTTAAACGTTACTTCCTTTTCTCCGTCACGGTCGATCACACCTTAAACATAAATACACGCATCATATACGTAAATACACATCAATGGAGAAAATAAGAGAAAAACAACATTCATTACTAGTCGATCGAAATGTAAGATCATTGCATACAGTAGATTTATTCGATACAACTCTTATTCAAACACATATAACACAATCAACAAAATCCACTCGAATTGAACCGGAGATTGATGACGATAATGTTTGTATTGTTTGGTTAACAAATGATACAAATAATGATATAGGATTCTATGATACAAGACCAATTAAAATTTTCTATTCGAAAAATGATTTTATTATTTTTATTTGTGAATTACAAACAATGAACGTATTCGTAATTCTTGATTATACATTCGTATCGGATATGTTATCGATTTTAGATGATTTTGCACAAATTATATTTGTTTACGTTTTAAATCGAGAACAAAATCTTATTGATCCGGTTTTAACAAATGCGAAAAGATCAGTTCGTCAACTTTCAAATAATATCAACGATATATTTCAATTGATTACGAGTGATATTAATACATGTGTCAAAGATTCAATATGTAAGAATATAATGGATTTAACAGAAATAGAAGAGTCAACAAGTCAAGTCAAAAATCCTTCATTTATTTGGTATCATAAACTAATTGATTGTCTATTGAATTTAAATTTTCCTGATAATAATGCGAAAATTGATTTGATTGAATATTGTCGTCAACATTGTTCTACTGATGATATTCCAGCACAAAATCAAATAACAAACTTCGAAAATGAATACTCGTCGGAAAATGCTATTCGATGGTACACAAAAGATTCGTTTCTTTTTCGATTATTAAACAAAACTATGAGAACACGAGATATCAACCAAATATTTCAATTTCGATATTATATTATCGATTTACAAAGACAACTCGAATACTCTTGCAGCCAAAATAATATTCCTCAATGTCAAACAGTTTATCGTGGTCAACAAATCACTCAATTAGAACTAAAGAAATTAAGCAAAAGTATTGGCAAATATATATCTATTAATACATATCTCTCAACAACTCGTAAGAAAGAAGTTGCATTATATTTTGTTAGTGAAAGTGAACATGAAATTTGTCATATTATATATGAAATTGATATTCAAAATGTGTCTAACATAGCTGATAAACGGCGTATTCCAATATGTGTAGACAATTTCAGTCAATTTCCTGACGAAGCTGAAGTTATCTTTCCAATAACATCGACTTTTCTTGTGATTTCAATCGAAATGATTGATAAATTATGGTATATGAAATTGAAATTAACAGACGATAATGAATATAATCAATTGATTAATTCAATAAAAACTGATTTCAATGAAGATATACCATTAGATATTCAATTTGTTGAATTATATATTTTATCAAATGACTTAGAAAAAAGCGAACAATACGTTAAATCTTTAATCGATAATTTAAAAACATCATCTAATTATGAAGATATTAAATATATTTATAATATTATGGGACAAGCTTGTATAAATCGAGGTCTTTATGAACATGCTTTATCTTATTTCAAAGAAGCACTTACAAGTAATCTAGTTGAAAATAAACATTGTATCAAAATCTATCAGAATATGGCGAATGTATATATTAATAAATGTGAATATGACATTGCTCTACAATATCTTAATCAAGTATTACTATACGAAAACGAATTAAATCTAATTGAACTTGCTAGTTTATATGAAACATTTAGTAGTTTATATCGAGAAATAGAAGATTTTGATAATGCCTTGTATTATGCCAAACAAGCATGGAATATACATCGAAGGAATCTTTCATCTTCACATAATCTAATCCCTACAATTACTTGTTTTGCATGGATTTATTTTAAAAAATCTGATTTCAAAAATGCACTTCGATATTTTAAAAATGCGCTGAATATTAAGTTACAATATACTTCAAAAGATCATGCAGATTTAATTAATTTTTATGCAACGATAGGTTTTTTATATTTAAAATGTAATAATCTATCATTAGCGATGAGTTATGTTGAAAAATCAATGAAATTCATGCAAACAAATTGTTATCCTATTCTATCAATTTTGATTTATAATACATTGGCAGAAATATACAATCTCAACGATGACATAGAACAAGCATATTGTTATGCTAAGAAAGCATTCGATATTTATGATCAAAATCAAGATGTATTATCAAAAACAGATGATTTAATTATTCAAATACATGTTACTTGGGCTAAAGTTAATAGTGAGCAATTTAATCGGGATTTTGCATTACGTTTATTTAGCAAAACTTTAAACTTAATTCGACATCGACATAATAATTATTATCAAATATTAATATATGTTGAAATGGGAAAGATTTATTTTCAGAAAAATCAAACTAATACAGCTCTATTATATTTTAAGCGTACACTTCAAATAATTTTTAAAAAAGAACAATCACATATTTACAATGATTGTATATCGGACGTCTATCAGCATATTTCTCGAGTGTATAAACGTGAAAATAATGTCGAAAAAGCCATCTTTTATGTCAAACTCGCATTAAAATTTCAACTTATTTCAACTAATCAAAATTTTACTCGTACTATTTCATGTTATGTTGATCTAATGGCTTTATGTCCAACACAAATACAAGAATATATTGAAAAAATCCGAGAAATATCAGAAAATTCAACATTATCATTTGATAATAAATATTTATGTGAAAATATTCTTGGAGATTATTATGAAAATCAACAGAATTTTTCTGAAGCACTTATTCATTACACATTATCTTTAAAATATACTCTAGCATGTATGCCAATAAACTACAATGATTTGATTAAAACATATAAGAAAATAGGCAATTTGAATTATAACATGACTAGAGAAAATCTCGATGCCGATTGTGCATTGGTTTATTATGAAAAAATTCATGAAATTTATTCGAAATTGTCCGATATGGAACGATTGCCAATTAAAGATAAAAAAACCCTGTTTCTTGATGAAAAGCATTTATTAGAAAATATTAATCAAAGTTCAACAATAATTATTACAATGGAAAATATCTATATTTCATTAGTGAGCTGTTACATTCGTAAAGAAGATTATAAACAAGCAGTAGACTATCTAGAATTAGTAGAAAAAATGATTGATAAATATAATAGATCCGATCCAAAAATGTTACCACATATTATATATTCGAATATTGCGTTTAAATACAAATTCATGGGCAACTATGATAAAGCGATCGAATGTTTTGAGAAAGGAAATCAATGTCTATTAGATGATCCAAATGACTGCGGTTATATATATTATATGATTGGGGAATGTTATCGGGATAAAAGTGATTTTGATATGGCTTTATCAAAATATAAAATAGCTTTAACATTTTTACATAATTCACCCTTGATTGAGTATGAAACATTATGTATATGTTATAAATCTGTTGGATCTATTTATGATACACTCGGTAATTACGAATATGCGGCAAAGTATTTAGAACAAGCAGTTTCATATGAATTAAAATTGAATCCAATTGATTTTGATCAATATGTATCCACAAGAATGACATATCAATTGTATCTTGAGAAAGAGAAACCATGGGATTATTGCCAACAGTTAAAATATGCACTTGAATCATTTCAATTTACTCAATATTTACATCAAGACACATTAAAAAGTTTATATACACAGATAGGAGTGCTCTATTTCAAGAATGAAATGTTTTATGATGCTTTATTTTATTGGGACAATATTTGTCGATATCATATGACATCAGATGATATTCTTCGACTAGTTTTTTCTAAAATGGCAATATTTTTGTTGATGGGTGATTTTGATAAAGCGTTAGAATTCACCAAACGAAAAATCAATATTCTGATTAGTTCTTCATCATTTGATTACATTGATATTTCGAGTGCATTTATTACACGAGCTTCTATCTATCATAAACTTGGAAAATATAAGCAAGCTTTCAAATCTTGTCGAATAGCATTTATTATCCTTCAATTCTACGAAAAAAACCCGAATCATATAAACTATGTTGATATTTATAACCTTTTGGCTTTAATTTATTTGGAATATGGTCAATTAGACGATGCACAGAATTATTGTTTTAAAGCACGGTCTATACAGCTTTCTGAAATAAAAAGTGAATTTGATCCCTTCGCAAATTCCATTACATTAGGTTTGATTGAATGTAAACAAGAAAAGTATCAAAATGCATTAGATTATTTTGGACGAGCATGGGAAGCTATTTTTAATCAGAATGAATTGAATGTTCGGAAACATATTTTATATAATTATATTGGTTATGCGTATTTTAAACTTAATCAAGTAGATTTAGCCATGAAATTCTATTTGAAATCTTTATCATTTTATCACGATCACAATTACAATAAACATCCAGATATTTCAAAAATCTATCGAAATATTGGTTTATACTACGAACAGATAGAAAACAATTATTCTCTTGCATTAACATATTATAAAAGTGCTTTAGAACTTGTACCAAATAAGAAGCATCCTCATTATATTCGATATCAAAGCTTTATTGCAACATTGAAATTCAAAATTCAAAAAGAAGCTTATGCGTCCAAAGCAATGTGTTCTCTACTCTAAGATTGACGATACCAACAACATTGAAAAAGTTTTCGATATTTGATAATAGATCTGCGAAATTCGTTTTTGTAGAACTCTGATGGGAGAATAAAAACGATAAAATTAAGCATTGATGGAATAAATGAAATAAAATAAAAACTAAGAAATATCCAAGCATCATCAACGGACCCCATACATTTCGAAATAAATACGAGAATTAACCGTGGTAAAGCAAGAATAACTAAAATAATCGGTGCGATTAATAGATGTTTATATTGTTTAATTTGTTTGCGAAGAATTTGTTTGTAAGAATCATTTCGTTGAATACGTGTTTGTTGACGAGATTTCGTTGTAATAAGAATAAGAGACGATATAATATTAATAATAAATGGAACAAAAAAATGAAAAATATGTACAATAAAATTGTATTTTTGTAAACTAGTCGATGGATAAGTAACAACACACCATATTCTCGCCTTTTCATCATTATCATCATTCTTTTCGTCAATTAACCGACGATGAATCGGATCATGTGAATTAGTACCAATGATAATAATGAGAAGAACAATAATAATCCATCTCGCTGCTTGTTTACTTTTTTTCTTATCGAAATAAATATCTTTGACTATTGTCATGGTTCGTTCGACAGCAACACATGCATTTATCCATTGATTCATATAGAGACATATTCGCAATAAAAAATCCAATAGATAACATTGACTATTTAAAAATGAACGATCTGATACGATTGTCATTTGTGCAAGAAGAAGAATGAAATATTTCAATCCAAATATAATTATTGTTAGAATATTATTAATTGATGAATATAAAAGATAAATACCACAACCAACATCTTGTACTTGTCTATTCTTGAATGTGATTAATGAAAGAAAACCATCAATAAGTCCAGTGATAATAAAGATAATAGTGAATGCTAAACTAAATAGTGTAATTGCTGATTGTTGACTAATTGTAAGATCGGATGAAATGTGATAGGCTAAGATGGCGTCAAGAGATAAACCAAAACTATCGGTAACAAACTGACATCGTCTTCCAAATGAACATGGTTTACATTGACATATCGATCTTTTTGGACATTCTCGACTATCTTGAAAACATGAGCCATCATTTTCACATTCATTCGAACCGTAACAATCATATTTCAAATTATGATCAAAACTAAAACAATTTGCCAAACGTTTTCCATGAAATGAATAACATAAACAAAATTGAGCTTCATCATGAAAACACGAAAGATTGAGTAATGAATTTTGACATGATTGATGATAGTATTTAATACGACGAAGTAAATCCCACTGTAGAAATGTTTCATTGAATAATTCACTGATAGGTGGACAACGATTTGATGCTCTGATTGTGATATTAAGATCTGTTGATCGATTCGTCGATTTCTGCATGTAAGTTAAATAATAATTCTTCCCAATAAATTCAGTAAAAATCATTAGAAATGGTTGCGACCAAAAAATAATCAGAGGCTTGTATTTAGTGATGATTGCTCCAACAGTAGTTGCTCTCTGATGTGATTTAAGCATTAACTGCGAATCTTCAGGTATATCTATGAAATGAATTAATACTGATTGTGATACAGCAACATTCTTGTCGTTGAAAGATAGAATTAATTTACCATCACGATTTTCACATCGATATCCATTGAAACCTTTTGGACATACGCAATAATTGTGACTAAAATAACGATCATCATTCAAAGGAACACATTGGCCACCATGGTAACATGTCGAATTGTCATTTGGTAAACACGATGAAGTATTGAGAAGACATCGAGATCCAAATTGATTTAATCGGCAGACACATATCGAACGATGATTTTCTGTTATACCGATACATTTGGAGTTTGATGAACATGTACAATTATGAGAAATTGTACAATATTTTCCTGACCAATTTTCATCACATTGACAAAATGTACGATTGTGTGGATAGTTCGTATATGTAATGCATTTACCATGTACACAGTTTCTATCCGAACAAGTTTGTGTTTTATCATCGGTTCGTGGAATATCAACAAAGAATGTCAAACGATGAACAGGTAAGAATCCGAAATGTATTGGAAATAATGAACTACCACGATATTTTAATGAATCTTTTTCATAGATATCTACATGAATCGAATAATTCTTCAGTGGATCTTTAGGTCGAGTAGCGTAGACTAAATAAAAATGATATTTTGTTTGACAATTTTCTACCAATGAATAAGAAAATTGTTCGTAGGAATGAACAATTCGTTGATGACTATCATCAATTAATGAAACAACAATTGCAAATACGGTTTGCCACGAATCTGATAATGCACGAAATTTCATTGTCAAACTAACTCGTTGATTTTGATATTGACATCGTGAACCGTAATACATCGGTGGACATAGACATATTTTGTCCGAATGATTTGACGAAATAAATAGCTCAACACCACGATTACAAGTAGTAGTAGTAGGCATCTGTGTATCAGTATCAAGTATTTGAATTTGTTTTTCATTTACCGTCGGAATATGAAGCAAGTCGATGATTTTATCCAGAGTAAATTGAGGTTGAACTCGATATTTGGCTTCATGATGATCACATAAAAAGTGTTCAACATCCGACTTTTGATCACTAGTCGTAAATGATTTACAAACTCCTTGATTAAGATTAGGATCATGCAAATATGAACAAAATTTTTCATCATCTTCATCTTCACATTGTACTTGACCATCACACAAATTTGTATCATCGACGCATATATATGAAGACTGATTTTTACAATAGAATTTATGTTGAGTCGTTTTTTGTGAAGTAATTTCACATAGTTTTACTTCATCGAGTGCACCAAGACAATCAACTTTTCCGTTATTTATCTGTTCTAATGGTGAACATGTTAATTGATTATGTTCGATTGATACACATAAAAACTGATTCGAAGAACAATTTGATGTCCAAAACCAAGAAGGACATCCCAGTTCATCAATTCCGTTCAAACAATTTCTAAAACCATTACAACGCGTATAAATATTATTACATTCCCAGTGTTCACATTCGGTTTCGTCAGTTAGATTTTGTCCATCGACATGCACTGTTAATATGTCGGTTATTCGATCACAAATACTCTGAAATAACATATCATTTCTCTTGTAATTACTTTCTAAATTTTCATCTTCACATAAATAATTTTCATCAACACCACAATCACAAATCTCATCGTTAATTTTACTATGATGAATATATTTAGCTGATATTTGACATTTAAAATAATTTTTATTCAATTGTTCAGATAAATTTCTATGGCTAAGAAGATCGATATTTTCGTCATCCAAATACGGACAATCATAACTTGTATCTAGCAGACGATGCACAGATATACATTTCGATGAATTAGCACAGAGATAAAGATTAGATCGATTGCATACTGTTGAAGTATAATTCATATTCAAATCATATTTTCGAAAAATACGAAGTAAGTAAGAGACAATATCGATATTGTTGTGCAGCCGATCAGATGATATTTTGTCCGATACTTTGAAAATATCTAAAGAATCGATACAGGTCATATTCTGAAAAGCTTTTTTGGGCAGATGAGAAAAATAATCATTGTAATAATTTTGTTTATAACATATAAAAGGTATCTTGGCAAAATTGACGAGTAAATTGGATGAAGAAGGGTTTGAATAAACAAAAATTAAATTAGCAGAAAGTGGAATATCAGGATAAGACATCATCGATGGACAGCTCGCAGCTATAATTTGAATACTGTCATTCAGTTGACAAGGATCATCATGCCTATCACAAGAGATGTGACCATTTTTGAATACATGTGTAAATGCTGACGAACAATTTGAATTAACAGAGAGAACTTGATCCGAAAAGAGTATATTTTCTAACAATTGAGTACGACCGTCTAGACAAGAACTTGTGAATGCTTTCTCGAAACATCTGATATCTTCACAGTTGATTGATGGAATTCCATTCGTAGAACAGCTTCTTTCGTTTCTCAGTTTAGACGGTATATCATACCAAACATCGAGACAACCATATCCAAATTGATCGGCAGAATCTAATTGCATAATACATTGTCCATTTTTACAACGATATTCATTTTCTTCACATTCATTCGTTTCTAATTCCCAACAATATTCTTCATCATGTCCTCCATTGAGACAATCATTTTTTCCATTACAGACTTCGCTCCAATCTAAACATGCTGGCAACGGACCACGATCACATTTGATATGCTGATAACATGTCAATTCATTTGGTACATAAAACTGTTGAGTATAAACCGAATGTAATAAATAGTCAAATAGTGAATAACTGAAGAGCAGATTGTCGAATTCATATTGACATATAGGTCCAAATTTGGGCCATGTACAATTGTAAAAGTATTCATTGGCAAATACAGTATCGTTGTTTGATATTGACAGTTGATCTAAATAGAATTGATAACGTTCAGCAACATCGATTGATGCTGACCATTGATACAGATTTTGACTTGTAATATTTTGTTTAGACAGTTCAGTGAAAGTAAATCTGTCGTATTGATCACTTGCATTGATGTTAAGTTCCGATGATAATTCATCTATACAATACCATAAGATTCGATGATTACTAGTACCACTCTCTGTGTAAACAAGACGCAAACAATTATGTTGTAACGTATCTGTATAGTAAAAATTTATCTGTGATACCACAATCTTTAGATATAACACCATAAGATAGCATCTCATTTTAAAAAAAAATGTTTTTCAAAATAATAAAACAGTGACATTTATAGATTAGTTTTTTTTTTATTATTTGTTCGTATGTCTACAGAAAAAACTGTCACGCCTATGATTGATATGATCATGATTTACGCGTATATAAAAAACTAATTGCTCTTTTCGACAAGTTCTTTCAAACGAAGAAGTATCCATTTAATACGATTCTTTTCGATTGCAAGAGCATATTGATACAGTGATAATCTTTCCGCTCGTGCAATGTAAGTTAACATTTGTTTTATTTGCGTCCAATTTGCTTTCGCAATTTTATCAGGAGACCAAGACATAATAGATGTCAGATGTGAATCATAAGTAAAATCCTGTGCATATTTACCTACTACATCTTCAAAAAATGTAGATACTTCAGGCTTGTATGCAGGAGAAGTATTTCGAACAGTATTAAAAACAGTGTTGATCGCTACACCATTTGGATATAATATGTCCAAATACTGTAGCAATTGTCTAGCAGCATCTTCTGGTATATCATTTGCCGAAGAATCGTCAGGTCGTCGTACACCATACCTTTTCAGCGATGCTTTGATTCTTTCATTATATTCTGTTTGATTATTTATATATAAATCATACATATATTTTGAAGAATAATCATGTTGATGTATATCAGATGATTCAGGTTGATGTATAATCTTGATAACTGAATCTATGGCAGTTGATAATGAAAATGATTCATTTGGATTTTGTGACTCCAAATAACTACACCAAATTTTACCTATTATTTTCGTAAATAGAAGAAAAACAGATATAGATGTATATATGGTTAGGAAAGTGATTACGATTGTGATCGATATTCGGATGATAAAATCGTGTTTGCATGTATATTTCCGGTGCTTTATGTGGATATGTAATTGGCATATGTATTTTTATTCTTAACGCCCATTGTATGAAAGGTTCTGTCGTTGGATAAATTAATCCAGTGATTGTAACGATATTCTCGTCTGTTAATGGTAATGACTCTTCGATTTCATCAAAAGAAGAATGTTCGATAGTGAATTTTCTTGGATTAGTACTTTCAGCCCAATTTTCGAGTATGTTATATTCGGTCCAGAGATGTTTCAATGCGTCTCTATTCATCATAAAGTGCGTAAACGACTGTAAAATGATCGTCAAAAAACAACAAAGATGTTATTTTCTTTCGTATATATTTATATTTGCTTTTTATCATGTGCTTGAATGTGCATGAGAACAGGTAGAAAAACAAAACATTATGAATCATATCATTTTATCTGTTTACTTCAAATTTTAAAATACGAACAACTTGTACGAAAGTTTTTCAGTTATTTCAGAAGAAAAACAAAATCTCGACATTTCTATTTACCACCTGTTGCCATAATCTATTGTGAAAAATGAATAAGCATTCGACTCAATGAAATGTGTTTATTTATTTAAATATGAAACAACAAGTGACTCTATTCGAAATTTTACCTAATGAAATATTATTCGAATGTTTGAAGTATCTCAATGCTGTGGATCTTTTACGTTCATTTCACAATGTAAAAAAACATGAATTCAATGAATTTTGTTCGAGAATAAGTTCATGTGCAAATATAAAAAATCAAATTCATCTTTTTCTAAATTTATTTGCATTAACTGATTTCGTTCATCCATCTTATCTTCGTTAACTCAATTAATCTGCGTTCGTCTAGTCGATTATCAAGCTTACCACCATCCGTTACTATCATCACAATTACAAATCTTACAAACACCATTTCTATTTTCGAAAAATCAGCTATTATATGATATTTCATCTGTTCGAAGTTTAACAATTAAGTCTTGTAATATCATAGAATTAAATGATTTTGGGCAAAATGAACATCAACGGCAATGGCATATAAAATGTATGTTTACAGAAGCGTCCACCTGTATTTATTCAATACCTTATATCTTAGAAGAATTTTTCTTGACATCAGAAACACATATGCATGAAAATACGAAAACGATTTCTAAGAATGAATTTAACAAAGTGCATCATTTAAGTATCGATCCTTGTCGAATTGAAGATGATTGTGAATATTATTTTCCAAATGTAACGGCTTTACAAATTGGAGATCTATCATCATTGCATAGAAAAACTGTTCTCACAGAATTACATGTCAAATATCTACCGAAGATTGTTAATTTAATGAATATAAAAAGTTTACGTTTTACATTCAATGAGAGTAGATTGAAAGATGAGTTAGTATTTTTTAATTGGATTATTCGTAATAAGAAGTCAAATTTGAGAGATTACATTGCTTGTTCTTCATTATTTGTCTTTGTACGTTGGTGAACAAAATGAACTACATTTGCAGTAATATATAAAAGAATCGATGTCAATATGCAACCGAGTAACAGTGTAGGAAAATGATTAGGATTTGTATTCATAATTAAACCTAAACAATAATTCAAAAAAAAGACAGATGAAAATAAACTATGAATTGAATTTACCGCCTAATTTAGGAAAAATCATCATGCCTAATGCTGATCCACATAAAACAAGAGCAAGTAAAAATGGTACGACATTTAATCGTTGATTAAAGAAAGCCATTGTTAATGGAA
>Ga0209935_1002150_pt1 | contig 25697 bp, 26 predicted proteins | sample ThiBio_1000_plan_2_FD_183958 | JGI IMG/M metagenome (GOLD analysis project Ga0209935, IMG submission 183958) | Wastewater bioreactor microbial communities from Cape Town, South Africa - Thiocy_cont_1000_plan (SPAdes) | ecosystem: Engineered > Bioreactor > Thiocyanate-remediating >...
AGGACGAGGTGGCGCGAGCAGGTTCACCGAACAATGGCACGATCTCGGACAGCGAGCGGAGCGATGCCGGAGGAGCCGTGGGCGGCTGCTGCGGTGGTGCGGCAGTTGTCGATGTTTTGATCATGGTGTCGATGCTCTCAACGTTCGATCGTTCAAGTTATGTGGCTGACCGGCTTGGGTGGCGTGAGAGATTACGATGAACAATGGATGGATGGGTACGCGGGAGCGAACCCACCACGTTGGATGTGGGATGAGCTCACGGCGCGCATGAGAGTGGGCGCACAGCCACGAGCAAGAGAAAGCAAGGAAGACGACTGCTTGGTGAGGTGGATATGCAGCTGTGCAGTGTAGTGCGTCGAGCACGCGCGCACTCGCTCGATGGCTGGATGGATGGCTGGATAACGGACAACAAATACAATGACGATGGCGATGATAATATCTCTCGGGCAGGGAGGGATGTCGAGAACGTATGGATACAGACTACAGAGGAGTAGATAGCTCTAGAGTATTAAGTACACTGCCGCCGTGTGCTCGTGCTCGCTTGCGTTGTTGCGTCTGCGATCGAAGGAGGTCGAGGCGGACTCGAGTAACCAACAGCGACAGCAGCGACAAGCAACAACAAGCAGACGAGCGAGCGAATGAATGAAGGCCGCTGAGAGCCGCCCCGTACTACGCGAGCTTTCGCGATTTCGATTTTTCGTCGCCGATGCGCGTGTCTCGCTCGTCTAGACATGTTGGCCTGCCGGGAGGAGAGGAAGGCACCAGGGCAGTGACATCGCGGCCGCAATCTCGCTCGGGATATGGGGCGCTTGATGGTTGAGGGACCGGTGGGTTCGTTCGGTCTCTAGCTCGCTGGCAGTTCGACTCGGTGTGCAGCTGCACATCATCGTCATCATCGGTCACCAGCAGCCGCCAGCCGCCGCCGGATACGACAACAAGCTCGCCAAACACCAACGACGTCATTCAGTTCCCCACCCGCTGCCCAACGCAACCTCTCTCCCGCCCTCGCTCCTCGCTCCACGCTCTCCGTTCCCCTCCCCTTCTTCCCCGGCTTGTCCTGTGCAGGTGGCACAGAAGTTGGTTCGATCGCGTTCGTGCTTGCATGCGTGCGCGCGCAAGCTTGTTGTTGCTCCTGGCGTTTTCGGTCGCTTGCGTGCTTGGCAGACGCATATGGCTGGTTCCAAACGACTGCGCGACGAGGCACTGGGTGACATCGGCCTCGATGAATACGATGCTCACTCGGCGAAGCGGCCCGCTTATGTGAGCGAGCTGCGACACCTTGCCGATGATGATGATGGCGTCGTTGTTGATGCTCCTGGTGCGACGTTGACGGGCAACGGTCCGCAACTGCCTGGTGTCGCTGAAGCTGCCGCTGAGGCTGCGAAGGAGCACGAAGGCCACGTTGCACGCTCGGGCAATGTGCCCATGCGCATCGAGGACGGCGCACCTACACAGACGCAGGCCGATGCTCGAGGCCCGACGCACACCGAGGTCGAGGTGGCGGCGGCCTTTCCCGCCAAGAACACTGGCTCACAGCAACAGCAGCACGAGCACGAGCTGAACTCGGTGACCGTGAGCGGCGGCTCCAGCTCGGCACGGCGCTCGCGCCATCGCGCTCCGAACGGTTCACGCAGCAGCTCCAGTAGCGCCTCCGTGACACCCGAGGAGGAACGCCAGAACAGCAGCGGCAGCAGCAGCAGCAGTAGCAGCAGTGGCACATCGGGAGTGCCGGACGACAGCTCCTCGGTCTCGACCGCCATGATGTACTTCAATATGTGTACGCGTTCGGAGCGCAGTGGGTGCCAATGCCGTGCGGCGGCAGTGGTAGCTGGCGCAGAGTATTGGCGAGCGACAGAGCTGGGTGACCTTGACACGCGATATCTTTCTTTGGCGCTGACGATGGCCGTGGCTCTGGCGCGCCGGCTTTATTGGTGTCGCGCTCTCGCGTGCGTGTTTGTGTCTTGTGCGTGTTGGTGCGTGCATACAGTCGGCACGCAACGAAAGGCCGGCAAGCGACAAGTGCGCGCCAAGTCGGATTACTGCCCCGAGGCCTACATCAGCGACGAGGAGGTGGCGACGCTGTTCCTTGACGAAAGCGACGACGAGTTCGATCACGGCGGCCATTTCCATGACGACGATGACGACGATGACGACCTGCTCGAGGACGATGACGACGACGATGGCGACTACGGCACGCGAGTGACCAAGCGACGCCGACGACGTGGTGGCGTTACTTCTACGAGCGCCGGTGCTGGTGGTGCCAGCAACAGGAAGAGGCCGCGCCGACAGGGCTCGCGAGTTTGATATGGCGCAGCGCACGCCTCAATGTTCATAGCTCTCTCTCTCTATCTCTCGCTCGCGATATGCTTGTGTCGACCACCACAACGACACATCGTTGTTAGTAACTATCACGCAGTTGTAGCAGTAAATATCTCACTCCCAATCGAATCTCATCGAATCGAATCGAGGCGAATCTCTTCCAGTAACTCAACTCAACTCAACGATACGATACGCGCGCATTTCCTTCTACCAACGACCATTCGCTTCTCTTCCCCTCGCTCGCTCGCTCCTTCTCTCTCCACACGATGCCCACCCTCCAAGAGGAGCGCTTCGCCGACCTCTCGGCAATGGTGGCGCTTCATCTCGAGCACGGCCTCAACTTCCCCAGCTGCTACAACTCGCCGAACTTCCACTCGAGCGAGGAGCCCGAGGCGGTCGCCACGCGCCGCACCAAGGCCATCATCGACATCTGGAACGAATTCTCGCCCGTGACGCCAGCCAAGCTGCCGCGTATCAAGGAGCGCATGGCGGCCACGCACGTCATGTCGACCACCAAGATCAGCCACTTCTTTCAGACTCTCGCGAGCGATCTGGCGACCATGAAGAAGCAGGCCAAGACCGCAAAGACCACCAAGACCTCCGCCAAGACCTCCACCAAGACCACCAAGACCACCAAGACCACCAAGACGACCAAAACTACGATGCCCAAACCAACTGCAGCCGAGTCGCACGACGAAGAGGACGAAGAGGACGACGAAGTGCCCGAGGTGCCAGACCCGACGATGCCCGCAGCCACGGCCACAACGACAACGACATCGACATCGACCACATCATCCGCGCCTCCTGCTGCGACATCGACGTCATCTGCCGACTCGAGCGCCACCGAGGTAGTGAAGGCCATGGTCGCAGGTTGCATCAGCGCCGCCAAGGAGGACGAGCTGCGTCTGCTCGACACGCTGAACGACACCTGGTATCCGGTGCTGGCGCCTGTGATCGCCGCCGATCCTCGCGCCGCGCAGTTCATCGGACCCAATCGCAACCCGGCGACGCTGCCGGTGCGCGAGCTCACGTTTCGAGCCATTCTGTACCACCAAGACGTCTCGGCTTGGAAGGTCGTCATCTTTGGCCAATCGCCATTCCCGCGGCGAGAATCAGCCACCGGCGTCGCGTGCATGGATGGCGCCGTGCGCACTTGGCGAGACGTCAAGACGCCGACCTTGCGCAACATGATGAAAGGGTTCGAACTGCGACGCTCTCAGCGCGCGCTCCTCGAGGCTGCGAGCTTACTGACGCATTCGCATTCGCATTCGCATTCGATTGTACGAGCAGAATCTTGGTGCACGGCGGCCACATGACTGTCGATCAGAAGCCAGACGTGATGCGCGAACGGCTGCGCACCCTGAACATTCTCGATCCGCTGAACTGGACACAGTGCACGATCGAGCAAGGCGTTCTGTGGCTGAACACCTCGCTCACCATGGTGCCGAACGAGGACCTGGCGCCGCACACGTCGTTCTGGTCGCAGGTCATGCACGAGATCATCCGCCACATCTTCGCCGCCAAGGCCGCCAAGGCCGGCCCGAGCGGCTGCGTCTTCGTGCTCTGGGGCGTCGTGGCGCAGAAGCTCGAAAAGAGGCTGCGCGCTATCGGTGCCGAGTTCAACGTGCCTGTGCGCGTGGTGGTAGGCCCCAATCCCGCAGTCGAAGAGGTACGCGCCGCCGCCGCCACCGCTGCCGCCTACGTGCAGCCGATGCTGACGAGCTGTGCAGTTCAACAAGGCACCCAACTCGTTCGCGGCCATCAATGCCGCGCTCGTGGAGATGGGCCTGCAGCCCATCAAGTGGCTCATGACACGGCCAGAGTGGAACGCCATGCGCGACGCCGGAACCGCTGTCGCCACTGCCATTACCACGACCTCCACCACTGCCACCGCCTCCACCAGGCCTGCTGCCACTGCCACCACTGCCACTGCCACTGCCACTGCCACTACAACGACAGCATCTCCAGCATCGTGGGCTGCTCGTCGCCGACGCACCAGGCAGGAGATGGAGGCTGAGAGCGAGGAGGAGGAGGATCAAGTATCCGCGAAGCGGCGCCGAACCGCCGAGCCGCCGAAGCCGAGCCTCAAGGACATTGCGACCGAGGAAGCCGGCGACGACGAGAAGGCGTGCGTCGTGTGCCTCACCAACAAGCTCAACACCTGCATCCTCGACTGCGGCCACGTGTGTGCGTGCTCGGCGTGCGTCGAGGCGCTCAAGACCTGCCCGCTGTGCCGGCGCGACATTCGCAAGGTGGTGCAGATCTTCATGGCGTAGCGCCGAGGCGAGCGCGGCGGCGGCCTTAATGAAATCAACGCAATGGCGAGCGTAGAGGAACGTCGTCGAGCTCGTGGTTGCGCTATGAGCAAGGAAAAAGCGAAAAATCATCGCTCTCTCGCTTGATCGCTTCTTCGCTGCCTCGCGCCACACACGCACAGCAGATCGCACACGCCGCGAGACAGCGATAGATCGAGCGAGGCTCCTCCGTTGGGGATCGATCACAGTAGCAGCAGCCGCACCACTCGTAGCAGCAGCAGCCAGCGGGCACGAGCATCATCATGAGCGACGACGAGGACTACCAGTTCGATGCCTTTGACGATGGCTCGTCTCGTACGCGCGCCACTCTCGCTCGCTCGTTCGCTCGCAAGAGATCGAAACGGAGCGACTGATGGGCTCGGCGGTGTTCTTGTGCGTGTGTAGGCCTCGTGGGCGAGAAGCAGGTCGACAAGATGCGCTCGTTCCTCGAGGAGTACTCGCAGCAGTTGCGCGAGATCGAGGAGGCCTTGCACGAGAGCCTCAGTGATGTACGCCAATGCCGCCGCTTTGGATCGATCTCGATCTCGCTCGTGCGAGGAACTCGAGAACTCACTCAAGCGTTCATATGGCGGTAGGTTTGGGACGCTACGGTCGACCCGATCGCCTTGAGCGTGGCTCCTTACGAGCAGACCAACATCCTCGAGCTTCTCAACACCGAGAACAAGCTCTTCAACAAGGTACACCGAGCCAGGAGAGTTCCACAAACTCCTCTCGCGTGCCTCTCGCGCTCACGCTCCCCCGTCATGGCAGGTCATGTTGGTGTTTGCGTCGCTCTGTACCGAGGCCAGCCAGTTGATTTCGATCGTACGCGAGCGACTAGACTCTTGAATCAACCATCCAGCACGGGCTTATCATTGTCGTTGTTGTTCTCGTGATGGCAGGCCAAGAGCAAGTTCTTTGGTCCGTTCTTGTTGTTCGGTCAAGAGACCACTGGCGAGCCCGAGGAAGGAGACGCGCAGCTCAAGATCGGCAAGATGATGCCGTTCCTCATCGATCTCCAGGCCTACGTCAATCGAGGTACAATGACCTTCTTCGCCTTCGTTTCGCTCTCTCTCTCTCTCTCTCTCTCACTCTCTCACTCTCTCGCTCTCTCCAGTGTACAAGGTGGTCAAGAACATGATCCAGCAGATGGCGTCGCTCTACCACAACCACCAGCAGCTCTACAACAAGTCCTTCAAGGGCGTGCACTTGAACACGGTCTTCCACATGATGAGCGAGCTGCTCACGGTGCTCATCACGCTCGACGAGGTCATCGGCCAGAACCCGAACTTCAAGCTCGCGTGGAGCATGTACAAGCGCATGTCCAAGTCGATCCGCTCTGACGCCGCGCGCTACGGCACCGACGAGGAGCGCATGCTGCAGTTCGAGAAGCTGATCTTGCAGATCGAGGGCTTCCTTCTCGATGGCCGCATCTATCACGTATGCCTCTCGCTCCAACTCTCGCTCCAACTCTCTCGCTGCAACTCTCTCGCACTCACTTGCCCTCCGTGCCCTCGCAATGTAGAACTGCGTGTCGCAAGAGTTTGATGTGCCTGGCGTGATCGAGGTGCGCCGCAACGACGTCTTCCACAAGGAGTTCCTCTTGAACATCAAGGCCGTCTTCTCGCGCATGACCTCCAAGACCGGCGACTTGAACGACATCTACCAGCGCAAGCACTTTATTGGCTTGTGCTCGCTCTATGTATTTTACTTTATCTTGTTCAACGAGCCGTCGGACAAGAAGGTTCGCCCACTTCTCTCTCTCTCTCACTCTCTCCCCGTTGTGCTCACGATTGCGCCACTGCCATCATCGAGTAGCTGTTCAAGTCCGTGTGGGACATGCACAAGACTATCCCGGTGATCCACCTGTGCGGCAACGTCGTGTGGTTCTCGGCCGACTTTTTGCGCCAGAAGGTCGCCTACATGGTCAAGACCGCGGTCGGCAACGCCGACGTCTCGCAGTTCCAGCAGGCGTACGTCAAGCAGCTGGACGCCACGTTCCAGACCGACGTCAATCGGCAGTACAAGCAAGTCACCACGTGGATGGTGCGCATGGAGTCCAATCTCACCAACCGCGCCGATATGCGCAACATTCTCAACACGCGTATCTCGCTCTTGATCGCCGTACGTGTCCCCGCTGTCGCTACTGCTATTGCGATTGCACACGTCACTCACTCACTCACTCACTCTCTCTCTCCGTGTAGGGAGTGAAACTCGCCTACGAGATTGGCGACATGTTCAAGCAATACGTGTACCTCCACTCGTACCTGCGCATCAAGATCAAGCCATCGCGCATCCGAGCGCTGTGCCAGTGCTGCGAGATGCTCAAGGCCATCCAGAGCACCTTCCATCGCCGCAGCGCCATGATCGGCGAGAGCATCGCCTACATGATCCAGCAGATGGCCTTCTTCCTGCAGCGCGCCTTCTTCCCCATCAAGGTGCAGCTCGAGTCCACCAACAAGTACTCGGACCAGCGTCTCGACGTGCTGGCTGCCGCCAACCTCGCCATGCAGATGCTCAACGGCTGCGCCACCAAGCAGCGCCGCTTGTTGTTGCGTCTTTCGATGCACATCTTGTTCCAGATGGTAGGTCGATCGCCTCCACCTCCTCTACCTCCTCCTCTTCTGCTCACGCTGTGTGAATGTGTTTCTCATCGATTTGTGTGCGTGCGCAGCCGAGTATCAAGGACGATCAAATTGAGGACATCAAGAACCAAGTGCGCAAGCTCGACCTCATTTGCGACCTCGAGGACGCCATCAACGAGGCGTGCGACTGCTCGTTCTTCTTCTGGTCGCGCGCCATGGTGCCGCACTACTTTAAGGACATCTTCGAGAACCCCGACCAGGCGCAGAAGCTGCAGTACATGTTCGGCGCCTTCCGCGATGTCGTGCCGCTCTTTGCCACGACCTTTACGCCCGAGGACTTTGTCACTGCCTACAAGAAGGAGATCGACACGGCGTTGCATGACAACATCCTCAAGCCACTCTGTGATGCTATCGAGGTTCGTCCCGCTCACGTTTGCTCGTTCGTTTACTCTCATTTCAGTTGTACCTAATGCATTTTCTCTCACGCTCTCTCGCTCGCTCGCTCTAGATTGATCTCCGATACCACATTCACAGCCACTTGGAGGTGAGCGTGCGTGACCCGTTCAAGAACGGAGTTAAGGACCTTGCGGCGTTGATCAACATCAAGCCGCTGCGCTTCTTTGATCGCCGCATCAACCTCAAGGCGCACATTGAGCACTACCTCGACAAGACCTTCTACAACCTCACGACCGTGGCCTTGTACGACTGGAAGACCTACGCCGAGATGCGCAACCTCGCCAAGGAGAAGTATGGCCTGCAGCTCATGGAGGTGCATCTGCCGGGCCAGACGCTCGAGCAAGGTGTCGATGTGCTCGAGATCATGAGGAACATCCACATCTTCACCGACTCGTACAACTACAACTTGAACAACCAAATCTTTGTTCAGCGTAGTTCTGAGAGCAAGGTATCGTATCGTATCGCTTGTCTTGTATTGCGCTTCACCACACACTCACTCAATCAATCGTGGATGGTAGTTCTTGAATACGGTCAACATCGGACATATTGCCAACTCGTTGCGTAGTCATGGTGCTGGTATCATGAACACTACGGTATGTTCGTGTTGCTGCATTCATCCGTGCGTTCACTGCTGACTTGCTCTGTCTCTCTGATTGCTTCAGGTGAACTTTACGTACCAATTCTTGCGTCGCAAGTTCATCATCTTCTCGCAATTCCTCTACGACGACCACATCAAGTCGCGTCTCTACAAGGACATTCGCTTCTTCAAGGAGAAGAAGGACGAGCTCGACAGCAAGTACCCGTTCGACCGTGCCGTCAAGTTCAACCGCGAGATCCGCAAGCTGGGTCTGACGCCGGCCGGTCTCACGTACCTCGACCAATTCCGCAAGCTGATCACCGAGATCGGCAATGCCATGGGCTACATTCGCCTCGTGCGTTCGGGCGGTCTCTTGTTCACGTCGAACTCGATCAAGTTCGTGCCCGACCTCAGCAACATTGCCAAGTTCGGCGAGCTCGCCAAGAAGGCCAATCTCTCCAAGGAGACCATTGATGCTTGCATGTACGGATTCGAGCACTGAACGTGCCTCAAATCATGATCAACCATCTCCATCTCCATCATGTGCGATGTGGCTCACGGTGGAACGAAATAATGCGCAGGAACTTGGATCAAGTCACCGATCTCTTGAGCAAGAACTTTGCCGAGGGCACGGACTACTTCAAGATGCTGGTGCAGGTGTTCGCGCCGCAGTTCCGCAGCGAGGCCAACATGCATCTGCGCAACTTTTACATCATCGCGCCGCCGGTGACCTTCAACTTTGTCGAGCACATGCTCGTCTCCAAGGACAAGCTCAAGGCCAAGAAGGGCCAGGCCTTCACCGAGGGAGTCTTTTGCGACGATGGCTTTGCGATCGGTCTCGCCTACATTCTCAAGCTGCTCGACCAGACCGTGGCGTTCGATTCGCTGCACTGGTTCGAGGCCGTCACTGCACGTTATGAAGAGGAGGAAGCCAAGCTCGTTGCTGCCATGAACAAGAAGGTATGTTGTTGTTGTTGTCCTCTCTCTCTCTCTCTCTCCCTCTCTCTCTCTCTCTCACTCACTCGGTTTTGCCATCGTACAGGGTGCCAAGAAGGAGGAGCAACAGACAGCGATGCTGACGTTGAACAAACTCAAGGCCTATCGCGAGGAGTTCGAGTTGCTGCGCTTCTCGTTCTCGGGCGCTCGTATCTTCTTCAAGGACTAGGCTTCCGCTTGCCCACTTGTCTCTGCTGCCTCCTCTTGCTCTCGCTCTCGCATCCCCCTGCTCGTTCGCTCGCCTCTCTCTCTGTCTCTCTCTCTCTCTCTCGTCATTCATTCATTCATCTTGTGCTTCTACTTCATTTCATCACCACCATCAACCACCACAACGACTGCGCTCTCATTACCAAATGCCTCCCCGCTAGCTGCTCCGATCTCGATGCTGTCTCTGTCTCAGCCTCTCCTTGCAATCCCGCGAATACAACAAATACAATATATCATGATATCCGCCGCCATCCCTCGTTATTCTCACTTGGGTGCCGTGGCAAACTCGAACGACAGGTGCTTGCTCAAGCGACTCATCAGCAGGCGCGTGTAAAAGTCGCGGTAGTCCTCGGGCATCGCCGTCAGATGCGACTCGATCGTCTCGCTCAGCGCGAACGCCGCCGCGGCAGGCGCGAGATCGGCGTTGCCAAAGAGGTCCTTCTTGGCGTACAGCGCCTGCGGCAGGTGGCGCCAAAAGATGTTGACTGAGATGGCGGCCTCGAGCGACAGCACGTTGTGGAACCACATGGCCGGCAGGAACAGCATGTCGCCCGCCTCGAGCTCGAGGCTCTCGCACGGCGCCGAGCGGAAGAGCGGATAGGCGGCGTCGAGTGCCGCCTGGCCCGCGTGGTCGAGGTCGGCAAAGTGCACGACTTCCGACGACGAGCCCTGGAGATAGAGGCAGTGGGCGTAGTGCGGCGGCCACAGCCACACGCGCTTGGTGCCCGAGACCTGGCACAGAACGTTGTCCATCACGTCGTAGTGCGTCCAGAGTCGCATGCCGCGCGAGCCGATGCGCAGCACGCTCGAAAAGTACGCGTCGCCTCGCACGAACTCGGGCACGAAGCTCGGCAGCTCAAAGTCCTTGGCGATCTCGGGGAAGGCGTGCCACAGGTCCGACGTGTCCTTGCGAGCGTTCTCGCCGAGCGAGCGCAGGTACAGGTACTCGGTGGCACCGCTCGGCGTCGGCCTGTCGCCGAGAGTGCGCTGCACGAGCTCCGACATGGCCATGACGGTGTAGGTGAAGTTCTTGCGCACAAAGTCGAACTCGGCCTCGCGTCCGACGTGAACCGACACGCGCTTGCTGCCGCACTGTCGCGAGAGGTACTCGGCACTCCAGGCCGTACGAGCCGAGCCGAACGCGTTGCCCTTGATGACCACCGGCTGTCGCTGCTCGAGAATCTCGAGAAAGCCAGCTTGCGTCAGTGAGCTCGCTTGAATTACGCGCACAGACGATGGTGGTGGTGGTGGTGGTGGCCGCGACACTCCAGTAGGTTCGTTGGTGCTTGTCTGGCTCGTCTGGCTCGTCTCGATCGTCTTTCGAGAGGAGGCATTCCAACCGAACGCCAGCGCCACATACGGCTCATCAAAGTGGCTGCCGAACGAGAAGCAGTTGCCGCCGCCTCCGACCACCACGACCATATCGTGGCGATTCGATCGCGTTGCCGTGTGGTTGACCCACATCGGTACCGTGGTGCTGTCGGCTGCCGATGGCCGAGACACGGGCGGTGGTTCGAGCGCACGAGAGAGACACTGCACGCGGGCGTGTCCGCTGCGCTCGAGCTCCATCACCACGAGCTTCTCGTGCCATGCGAGACAGCGATCGCTCACGCCTCCGACGAGCAACAGCCGAGTCGGTTGATCGGGCGCCGATAGCAACACCGTCTGATGCGAGTATCGGCGCAACAGCAGCCGCGTCTCTAGCGACAAGGACCGATCGAGCTCCACTCGCTGCCACGTTGCTGTGCGGCCTTGGATCTCGAGCAGCCACGCATCGTCGCACGGCTGTTCGTACTGATCGAGGCCTCCAATCATCACCAAGCGAGAGCGGCCACTACCATCGTCGTCGCTCTCGATCAGCGTCATTGTGTGCGAGTGTCGCGGTGACGGCACCGCTCTGCCGGGCTCGCTCGTGATCGTCGTCCAGCGAACGTGCTCGCCTTCGACCGCCAGAACGTGCAGCTGCTCGAGCGAGTTCGCATGATGGCAGCCACACACGAGCACTCGGTTCTTCTCGATCGCTGTGGCAGAGTGGCGCCATCGGCTTGCTGGTGCCTGCTCTGAATCCGGTGCGAGAAAGAGCTGCTGCCAGCGAGCCGCGAGGCCGTTGCGCGTTCGCAAGACCTCGAGCACATGCACGTCCGACAACGGTCGACTTGGGCCCTCACGGCCACCGTACAGCACCATGCGACCGCTGCCATCTCGCAGGCGCGTGAGCGAGTGGCCCAGTCGAGCCACCGGTTGGAAGCCGTGCACGTTGGTGAGCGGCTCGCATTCGAGCGTCGCGAAGCGCACGACCACGAGGTCGGCGAGTCGTCGTTGCTTGTTACTGCCGCCCCAGCCGCCGAACACGACCATCAGCTCGTCGTCGACGGCTTCCGCCGCGTGCTTGTATCGCTTGAGCACCTTGGAGTCGGCCTCCGGCGATGCAGTGCGCCAACGAACGGCCTCGTTGTCATCGGGTTCCTCGAGTGGTTGTTGCACTTGACGTCGTCGAAATGGTGGCGCCGTTTGATCTGAGGTATCGTCAGAGTTGCAACAACAAGCTCGCAACGAGAACGAGAAGCCACTCGATGCTTGCGTCGGCGACAGGGCTTGCGATACTGCCACGAGCACAAAGTAGTGCGCACACTTGAGGTGCCACTCCTCGAACTCATCGAACGGCTCGATGCGCGAGATACGACGCCGTTCCTCGAGCGACAACGCGTGGTAGTACAGCTCGTTCATGTCCATGAGCTCGACGCTCGCCCAGCCGAGCTGCAGGAAGCGCTCCTCGTAGGCTTGCAGCGTCGGGTATCGCTCGATGCATTGCAGCGGCGAGCCGATGCGATGGAAGTGCTTGACCATCACTTGCCCGAAGGCGTCGTGCGGATGCGTCTGCTCGTACAGCACGAAGGTCGAGCTCGTGAATCGACGCGCGCACCATTCGATCAAGCGAGACGACGCCACGTGATCCATGTACGTGATGACGCACTCGGACAGCAACAAGGTCGGCGCATCGAACGCGATCCCATGCGCCACGAGCGCTGCCTCGAGCTGTACGATATCGGCGAGATCTCCATCGACCAATCGAAGCCGACGTCGCTGCCTCGAAGGACTCGATCGCTCGCTCTTGCCATCGGCATCACTCTCGCTCGCCTCGATCCATTGATGCAACTCGACATTGGCATCGATGACTTGTCGCTTGCGAGCCAACAACGTGCCAAAGTCCACCTCGTAGTACACGTCGTTCTCGCGCAGCTGTCCCGTCTCGGCCAGCCAAAAGAACGTCGTGTCGAACCCTGCACCGAGTGACACGATCTGTCGTCGAACGCCATCGATCGCCGATCGCTCGAGGAAGTTGGACACGAGCAGTCTCACGGCCGCCGCGCGAATGTAGTAGCCTCGATTGATCAAGGGCGATCGTCGCGCAGGCTTGGGCACGAAGAACCGACCGAACTCGTCAGCAATGTAGCCCAAGCGAGCCATCGAACGTTTGCTCTTGATCGAACTGTCGTTCGTTGCTTGAACCAATGCTGCAGCTGCGGCATCAGTGGCATCACTTGATTGTGGCATTGTTCAATGAGTTGATCAATAAGAGAGGATATCGATATCTCCCACTCAACAACACCAATACACGAGTAGTAATGATGAGGTGGATATCAATAGGAGAGAGAGGATATCGATATCCCCCAACTCAACAACACCAATACACACGAGTAGTAATGGTGAGGTGGATATCAATAGGAGAGAGAGGATATCAATATCTCCCACTCAACAATACCAATACACGAGCAGTAATGGTGAGGTGGATATCAATAGGGGAGGGGGATATTCGATATCCCCCAACTCAACAACACCAATACACGAGCAGTAATGATGAGGTGGATATCAATAGGGGAGGGGGATATTCGATATCCCCCAACTCAACAACACCAATACACGAGTGCCACGTCGATGAGGTGTGAGCACGAGCAAGGCAACAAGCAACAAATGGCGTCAGGAACAGTGATCGAGCCTCTCTCGCTCATTCGTTTGGTTGCTCGCTGCCGCACCCATCAATCAATCAATCCATCAATCTCTCGCGCCATATCTCGAGCAGCGAGCGCCAGCGAGACTCATCATGTCGTTGATCGTACTCACCGTCTTGAGCATGCTCGCTGCGATGCTGGTCACTTGGGTCATGTCGAAGGTCGACGAGTACTACGCCAAGAAGAGGATCTCGCGCCCAGCGACCACCAAGACCGCAGCGCCCTCTCCGACAAGCTCGATCTCACCGTCTACCACGAGCAAGCCCTCCTCCTCATCCCCATCGTCAACGCCGAGACCTGCTGCACCACCAGTGCCGTCTTCTGCTTCGTCGAGCCAACGCAACAGCGAGTTCGACTTTGGAGCAACGGGGCATCTGTTGCCTGCGATGACCATCGTGTATGGCACGCAGAGTGGCACCGCCGAGAGGTTCGCTCGTGAGCTAGCCGACGAGGCACGCTCCAAGCGATGGCCCAAGGTCGACGTGATCGATGCCGAAGACTACGACATTGACTCTCTCTCGAGCGAGGAGCTCGTGATGCTCGTCGTGGCCACCTACACCGACGGAACGTAAGGCTGCTCGATCCTTCGCACGATCGATCGCTTGACTGGCTGCCACACGATGGTTCCTGACAATCGAGCGATCGATTCCTCTGCTCCGTCCATATAGGCCCACCAAGTCTTGTGAGAAGCTCTATCGTCACGTGGACGATGAGGTGCATGAGCCTCGAGCAGGCAACCTCCTTCGTTCGGTGCGCTTCGCTGTGTTCGGCCTCGGCAACTCGCTCTATCCCAAGTTCAACGTCGGTATGCTCGATCAACTCGATGGCAATGACGCCACTGCTGGCGGCACATTACCCGCATCTCGCCGGCGCTGATTAATCGAATGCGTGCGGTGTACGTATAGTGGGCAAGAACTTTGATCGATGGCTGGCTCGAATGGGAGCCGTGCGAGTGGCGCCCCTGGGCGTCGGCGATGAGAACCACGACCAAGACCTCGCGTTCACGGCATTCCGCAAGTCGTTCTGGGCCAATCTGCAGAAGGCCGAGGAGGACCTACGTCGTGCAACCGAGAAGGGCGTCTCGGGTCCGATTGGCGATGAAGATGATGACGATGACGATGACGATGTGAATGGCGCCACTGGCGAGCCGCTGGTATGCCCAGCAGCAATCGAGCAATGCGTATTTATGGCCTGCTCACTCACTCGCTGCTACTCGCACAACATCAGCTCGATATTGAGGACCTCGGTGCAGTTGCCAAGGGAATCAACAAGGCCAAGCGTGCCAAGAGCAAGAAGGTCACCAAGCAATCCAGTGACCCCTCGAGTGAGTCGAGTGACGCGAGCGAGGTTGCCATCAATCCTCGGCCTCCTCGCGCCTCGCGAGAAGAAGGCTCCGAGGCCAGCGCTGGTGGATGTGGCTCGGATGATGAGGCTGCGAATGGCGATGATGACGATGACGACGATGACGACGAGGAAGAGACTGCTGTCGATCCATCGAAGCCGGTATGTGTTGGCGTCACAAGAACGAGAGGGACTTGCCTAACGAACCAACGAACAAATGGCGCTCGGTAGCTGGGTGTGATGCTGAGCTCGACGCACAAGAAGGTGCTCTCGAAGCAAGGCTACAAGATCATTGGCAGCCACAGTGCCGTGAAGCTGTGCCGCTGGACCAAGAGCATGCTGCGTGGCCGCGGCGGCTGCTACAAGCACACGTTCTACGGCATCGCGTCGCACCGCTGCATGGAGATGACGCCCAGCATGGCGTGCGCCAACAAGTGCGTCTTCTGCTGGCGCCACCACAAGAACCCCGTCACGCGCGAGTGGCGCTGGGTTGCCGACGATCCCGAGATGATCCTCTCGTCGGGCATCGAGAAACATCAACAAATGATCAAGGTTCTCTCTCTCTCTCTCGTGTAGTGTGGAAACGTCGTGTTGTTACTAACGTTGAAGGTGCGGTGTGCCAGACGTGTCGCGGAGTGCCGGGTGTGATTCCCGAGCGCTTTGAGGAGGGCTTGAACGTGCGCCACTGCGCGCTGTCGCTCGTCGGCGAGCCCATCATCTATCCGTCGATGAACGAGCTGCTGCAGCTGATGCACGACCGAGGCATCAGCAGTTTCCTCGTTACGAATGCCCAGTTTCCCGACAAGATCGAGACCTTGAAGCCTGCGACGCAACTCTACGTCTCGATCGATGCTCCGACTGAAGGTACTGAGCGAGTGTGCGTGTGTGCGTTCCTTTCCTCGTTCCGTTCGACTCACGATATTGCGACTGTGCCCGTTGGTGCATCAGAAACCTTGAAGCGAATCGATCGGCCACTGTTCACTGACTTTTGGCAGCGATTCCTCGATTGCTTGGCGGCACTGTCACGAAAGCGCCAGCGAACCGTGTACCGCTTGACGCTCGTCAAGGGCTGGAACGTCACTGAGGTTGGTGGCTGGCGAGCCGAGGCGCCGCGCCTCCGCGTTGCTCTCGTACTCACTCAGGCGCATGTTGGTGCGCTGGCGCACGCGTGTGTAGATGGACCAGTATGCCGAGTTGATTCGCATCGGCAAGCCAGACTTTATCGAGGTCAAGGGCGTGACGTTCGCAGGTGGCGGCAAGCGCAACCAGCTGACGATGGAGAACGTACCGTGGCACGAGGAGGTGATCCGCTTCTGCGAGGACCTTGGCGCCGCGATCGAGCGCCTGGGCGATGCCGCCGTGCCGCGATACGAGATCGCCTCGGAGCACGAGCACTCGTGCTGCATCCTGATGGCCAACGTCGACAAGTTCAAGCGCGACGGCGAGTGGTACACGTGGATCGACTTTGACAAGTTCATCGAGCTGCAGGCGCGCGCGGAGCCGTTCGGCAGCGAGGACTACCTGGCCAAGACGCCCGACTGGGCCGTGTACGGCCACTCGCAGCGCGGCTTCGACCCCGAGGAACTGCGCTTCCGCAAGCAGCGCAAGCCCAACGAGTACATTACCAATGGTTGCTAAGCGCCTAGCCAGCCAGCCAGCCAGTCAGCCATCGATCTGGCGATTGACACACACACAAACAATCCATCCTCCTACCGAGGCTCGATCACCATCGTCTCATATCAACAACTCTCTCTTGTGGTATATTGTTGCATACAACCGAGCTACCAAGCAACCGTAACGCGTTTGCGTGACTGAGTGAGTGAGTGAGTGAGAGCGCCCAAGAGTGAGTGCGACGTTGCTACTCCTCCTTCCAGAACGACGTCGAGGTCGATGACGCGGTCGCGCCAGTTCCGGAACTCGTGGCGTTGGCGGGGAACAAGGCTCGCATCGCGATCGTGAGAAGCATCTGCCAGACGTTGAGCCCCAGCATCAACGAGTACTCGAACGCAAGCGCCTGCTGCAACTCGGTGCTGATGCTCCATTGCGCTCGCTCGGGATACGGCGAGTGCAGGCGCGCGTACGTCAGCGCCTCGCTCTCGATCGAGCCGATGACGAAGAACGCGTGGTACAGGATGACGAACAACGTGATGGCGCCGAGGACGTCGAGCACGTGGCGCAGTAGTGGCGCCTGTCGTCGTAGGCTCCCGATGAGGCAGTTGACGACGGCGTTGTAGAGGCCGAACGGCAGCAGCAGCAGGAGCACCAGGTGCACGACGCCCAGCACGGGCTGCTCGCCCTTCCACTCGAGGTACTCGACGAACATGGAGAAGCGACGGTGCTCGACCGTGAAGGCCCACAACGAGAAGTCCATCAACGAGAGAGTCAGATAGAAGGTGCCGATCGCGACGCCGAAGCACGTATCGAGCCATTCGACGCCATTCTTGCGAGGCGGAGGCGGCATCGCTGTGGTGCTGCGGCTGCTGCGTGCGAAGAGAGGAAGAGAAGCAAAGAACAGCAGCGCGATCGCCTTCGTCGTTGTTGTTCGGCTTCCCGCTCGCGCTCGCACCTCTTCAGCAACAACATCCATCCACCAACAATCCACCAGCAACAGCCAATCAGCAGTCGAGCTCAATCATGACCGAGCTCCTCAAAGCTCTCATAGGATGCGACGCTGCCACGGTCAAGCAACTGCTCGATGACGCGACCGCAGCCACCAACGTCACGACATTGCTCGAGACACCGTTCGACGCATCGACGCTGGATCTCTCGCATCTCCCTCGATCCGAGCGTCAGCCACTGCTCAAGCTCTCGGGCATGAAGCCGCTCGAACTCGCCGTATCGCGAGCATTGACTCTCGTGGCATCTCAGTCGGCCGCGCGCCGAGCACGCCATGGCGCTGCATCACGAGAGGACCTGCAAGCTGCGTCGTTCGAGTGTGTGCGCGCTCTCGTCGGCGTTCACGGCTCGTTGGATCGCGAGCGCCGAACATTGGAGCTGGGTGGAGCGCTGCTACTCGCGGCGCAGATCGAGAACTCACTCCCGTTGATCACGTTGGTATGATCGCGATGGCTCACCAAGACCTCGATACGCGTTCCTTCTCGGCTCATGATGATGGTACTGCAGCTGCTAGATGCCAATGCTGCTGTCGATCACGTCGACAAGGCGCTCAACACGCCGCTGCTGCTGAGTGCCATGCGAGCCGACGACGCGGCAGTGTCTGTACTACTCAATCGCTCAGCCAATGTCGCACACTGCAACGATCAAGGCAACACGGCACTGCACAAGCTGGCAAGTTGCGGAGCCAGACACGGAGAGGATCGAGCTGTCGCGACGGCTGTGACGTTGATCTCACGCGGATGCCCGGTGCAACAGCTGAACAAGCAGCGAGAGAGCTGTCTCATGAAGGCGTGTCGGCAGGGTTCGGAGCCGTTGGTGCGTGTGTTGCTCGAGCACATGCCGCGTGATGGTAACCAGGTGTCGCTCGATGGCCACAATACACGAGGTATCATTGCAACTGCCAACTTGTCGAATGCGATTGATCATTACTGAATCGGTGCTGCACAAATACACACAGGAGATACTTGCTTGCATGAAGCCAGTGCCGCGCATCACGCTCACGTGATCGAGCGTCTGCTGGAGTACGGCGTCTCGCCGACACTGCGCAACTCGATCGATGGCAACACGGCGCTCCATTGCGTGGCGAGCGGTGCCACCAACCAACAGCAACAGCAACTCAACGTCGGTTCGATCTACGCCAACGAGTCAGCGATCGTCACTTCGATCGGGCTGATGTCACTGCAGGCGAATAACGCCAACGCAGGAGCGATTGCCGTCATCGATAAGCTGCTCGCCAAGGCGCCGGAGCTGCTCGAGAGCCGCAACCATCGCGGTGAGACGCCGCTGCTCTCGTTCGTGGCAGCGTCACGAACCAGCAACGCGCATCATCTGCAGCTGATCGAGCATCTGCTGGAGTGCCGTGCCGATGCTGGAGCCACGCTCACGGACGGCACGTCAGCGTTGCAGCTCGCTGTGGCTGCGGCATCGCTGCCGGTTATGGCTCTACTGCTTGAGCGCGGCGCCGAGGTGCCTGCCTCGATCGAGCTCTCACTCGCAGCGAGTGGCGACACGATTCTCCATCGTCTCAGCGCGAGCGAGGAGTACTGCCGCTTGCTAGTGCCCTTCCTACAGGGCACTCACGCGGTGCCGCCCGAGCGACTCATCTCCGACACGATGCTCTACTCGCAACATCGCCGATCGGCACTTCACGTGGCAGCCAAGAACGACGTGGCCGAGGCTGTCGAGCTGCTACTATCACACGGCGGCGCGCCGCTCCTGACGCACCGCGATGCTCACGGACAAGTGGCGCTTCAGCTGGCAGTGCAGGAGTTCGCTACCAACTCGATCGCACACCTGCTCGATGCCTACCATGCGCACAATCTGCACATCGAGGCATCCGAGCGAGAAGCTCTTGCTACGGCCCGCGACGGCGACGGCAACACGATCCTCCACGCCTTTGCGCGGAGCGGCCTCGACACAGCGATCGAGCGACTGGTAGCAGAGTGCGGCACGGACGCGATCGACCCCAATGTCGGCTGCTTGCAACGCGACGCCTTCGTCGATGACGGCACGCCGCTTCACGCCGCTGCACGCACCGACCAGCCGGCGAGCATCCGCGTGCTGCTTCGCCTCGCGGCCGACGTCAACCACAACGACAACTTTCATCAGCGAACGCCACTGCACGTCGCATGCCAACTCGGTGCTCGTCGTTGCGTCGAGGAGTTGCTCCGCGCCGCCGACGTGAATCTGACACTACGCTCGCGCTCGGGCGAGAGCATTCTCGAAGCTGCCGAGGACGGTCGTGATGACGAGTGCATCGCCATGGTTCGAAGTGCGCTCGGATTGCCGCCTCGGAGTCAGACGATGATTGTGTCGTTCGACGATCTATGATGCAGATGGATGGTCGCAATACAGGCATCGCTCTTACTCGCTCTCTCACTGTTCTCGATCACGGTATTGGGAATGGAATACAGCTCAGGAAAGCGACAGGAGACGTGCGGCAAGCAGGCGGCGCCTGCGGTCTGTACAGAAGCAACGAGCGCGACACGAGCGAGACACGAGGACACGACACGGCGGGCGATATGGGCAGCGAGTGCCGGCCTTCTAGTTTGACGACGACGACGACCAGGACTACTTGGATGGCTGGCTGAGCTTGATGTGCGTGTAGGCGATCAAGCCAACGACGGCCACGACGACGCCGGTCGAGTTCTCGAACGTCACGGGGGCATTGAATAGCAGCACGCCACCGATGAGGATCAGCACGAGCTTGAAGTGGCCGACGGCGTTGTAGGTGATGGGCGACGTCTTGCCGATCAGCAAGAAGATCGAGAGGTTCACGAAGAACGACGCGAGGCACGACAGTCCGAGCACGACCTGCGAGAGCACTGCTGATCAGATCATGCGCAGAGGCGATCAATCAATCTCTCTCTCGAAGGTGGGAGTCTACCTGTGCCTCGGTGGTCCATTCGAAGCTCTGCAGCAACGACAGATCATCGAACACCGGAATGACGAACAGCAGAATGATCGCCGATGCGGGAGCTTGGTAGTACAGCAGCTGCATCGAGTTGGCTTCCAGCGCCTTCTGGTACTCTCCGACCCACTGCATGCCAACCAATCAACCCATCGATATCGATGTCGAGGTTCACCGCGAGATAGAGAGGGCAGGCGCGTACCACTTGATAGAAGCTCGTAACCAGCACGGCCAGCAACGCAACGATCGTGCCGAACAGGTTCACTTCAAAGTCCGTCACGGTTGCGATTGCAACTATTGCAAGGGCACCATGCACGCACACACCGCGCACATTCGTTCAATATCCAATCGCCAATATGCAATCTCCAATTCGACGAACCTCCGATGCAAATCAAGCCCAAGGAGCTCTTCTCGGACGACGAGAAGGTCTTCTTGTACAACACGGTCTGAATGCCGACGATCACTGGCGTCGTGAGCACCTTCATGATCTACACCACGTCCACGCGCAGGGGCATATCGCCACATGCCATCCAGTTACTCGTTGCACTCGCCGTTCGAGTGTGCAGCTCGTTCGGACCTGATAGAATCCGACTGAGTTCAGCAGCAGACTAAAGTTCGCCAGCACCACGAAGCCGCAGAACGAGAACGACAAGGCCGCGACTGCCGACATGGGCAATGCCTTGGGCGTGAACATCTTCAACCTATCGCGTCGTAGTACATGGCACGTCAGAGTACGCGATCGATCGATCGATGGATGGATGCCCACGACGAACCAGACGCAGATTTGCAGGCCGAGAGCCGTGGTCACGAAGTGAAGGAACGTGACCGTCGTGCCTGTGCGAGAGAGCGCGAGCGTATGTCAGCACCAGCGGCAGATATCGATGCGTGGCATGGAGAGATCCTCGCTCACGTACTGAATGGGAAGGCCAGATACACGAATAACCACTGCTCGACAGAGATTGAAATGCATCGAGATATGATTAGCGAGAGAGATAGAGATGCATCGCGCTCGTGCGGCACCAACGAACCTTGTTCAAGAACACGATGCCGATCGATGCGATCATATTGACCGAGATGAGATTCACGGTATGGAGATCGACGTTGGCAGCATCGTGCTTCAAGGTGCGCATCAGCCTGCCGCACAGACCACCGCCGGCAGCGCTCGAGCTCGCGTGCTCGTGCGCCGCCGACGGCTTGCTCGAGAGCTCTCCCTCGCCCATCGCGGCGCTCTCGGTAGCAGTCGGGAGTCGTGCTCGCAGGCCCACGTGCGACGAAGGCTCCTTGGCGGACGTGGTGGTGGATGGGGAGCGGCCACGCGAGAGAGCAGCAGAGGGAGACCCAGCGCGAGCGAGCGAGCGAGCAAGAACAGTGAGTGAGAGGCACACTTCTCTCAGGCGCGTCAAGGTGACAAGCGATAAGCTCGTCTGCTCTACGGCATTGGTACTTCACTTCGAGCGATATATTCCTGTGTCCAACTTATTGCCTCAGTCACCCACTCATTCCCTTGCTTGCCCTGCCCTGCCCTGCCCTGCCCTGCCCTGCCCTGCTCTGCCTCTGACACGGTGAGCCACACCCTACTCTCTTGAATGAGACCCAACTCACCGTCGGCCACGCTGCTCCTTGGCCTGACGACGCTCTCGCTGCTGGCGACCTTGTTGCTGGTGCGCTTCAATGCTTCGTCGCTGCCGCCGCCGCGCGAGTACTCGCCCGAGAACCGATTCGAGTTCTGTGAGAGCAACGCCCATCGGCACCTCACGCAACTCGCCAAGGTGATCGGGCCGCGCCCGACCGGCAGCGCCGCCAACTACCAGCACGCCATCTCGTACATTGTCGGCGTCGTGCGGCAGCTGCAGCGCGAGATCGACACGCAACGAGCCGAGCACAACCTCAACCAGACCGCCGTGGCGGCGTGTCGCTTGCGCCTCGACTTTGAGGTGCAGAGCGTCGAGGGCGTGCATCTCTGGGACGACGCCGTGGCGCTCTCGTACGCCAACATCTCGAACGTGCTCGTGCGCCTGTCGCCGACGACGACCTCGACGCCCGACGCGCCGCCGACTCCGACGCTGCTCGTCTCGTCGCACCTCGACTCGGCCATCGGCTCGCCGGGCGCGGGAGACGACGGCGTCGCCGTAGCGAGCATGCTCGAGACGCTGCGAGTGCTGGTGCATCGCTCGTGCGCCGCTCCGTCGCTGCTCGCGAGGAACCTGCTCAAGTTCCGCCATCCGACCATCTTCCTCTTCAACAATGCCGAGGAGATGGGCCTGCTCGGCGCGCATGGATTCGCGCGCTCGAACCATCGCTGGATGCAGGCCAACAAGGGCGAGATCGGCGCCTTCATCAATCTCGAGGGAGCTGGAACTCGAGGCAAGGCGATGCTGTTCCAGACCGGGCCAGGCAATGCGTGGATCGCCGACATGTACGCGGCCTCGGTGCCGTATCCTCGTGGTACCGTCATGGTACGGCACGTGTGGTCGAGTTAGCCTCACGCATCAATTCACGCATCAACTCATCAACTCACGCATCAACTCATCAACTCATTAACTCATTAACTCATTAACTCATTAACTCATTAACTCACTGCCTCACTGCCTCATAGGCACAAGATGTCTTTCAATCGAATGTCATTCCAAGCGACACTGACTTCCGCGTGTATTCGACCTCCCTGCCACGACCTGCCAACGTCTCGTCCTCACTGCCGACGTCCGTGCCTGGCATCGACCTCGCTCTCATCGACAACGGCTTCTGCTACCATACGCCACGCGACTCGTTGGAGCAAGTGAGCCCCGGCACGCTTCAGCACATGGGCGACAACCTCGTGGCGCTGGTGTCGCACTTTCTGCGCACGCGCGAGTGGAACGCTCGGCAGCAGGAGGCGAGCGAGCGGGCCATCTACTACGACCTCGTCGGATGGGGCATGGTGTCGTACTCGGAGACCACGTCGCAAATGCTGCACGTGGCGGTCGTGACGGCCATGGTCGTGCAGCTGACGCGCTGGCGCCTGTGGACGCCTTCGATCTCGCTGCTCGAGATCGTGGCCGGCTGCTTGGCGCTCATCGTGTCGATGGTGTGCGGCATCGGCGGCGCTCTCGGCATCGCGTCGGCCATCGCCTTCCTGCTGCCGACCGGAGCCATGAGCTGGTTCTCGCACCCAATCATCGCCGTGCTCATGTACAGCATTCCGGCGCAGGTCTTCATGTCGCTGTCGCTGCTGCTGTTCGACGCCATTCGTCGCGTGGCGTCGCAGCTCTACCACCATCACTTGGTGGCGCCGCGCACCTACTGCCGCATCCCGCCGTTGCTCACCGAGGAGCCGCTCGACGAATACGACGAGCCGCCCGAGTTCGACGCCACGATCCTCCACCGCGTGCTGGCGGCTCTGCTGTTCTGGGCGCTGCTGCTCATCTTGGGCTCGGTCTATCGCATCGGCTCCACGTACCTCGCGCTCTGGATGACGACGGCGCTCTTCATCGGCGCCAACGTCGTCGTCTTTGGCTACAACACCATTCCGACGCACGTCATGGAGCGACCCGACGAGCTCCGAGGCCTGCTGGCGACGCTATTGCTCGTGCTGCCGCCGATTGCGCTGCTGCTCGACTCCTTGACCTCGATGGTGTCAGTCTTCATGGCCATCAGCGGTCGAGCCGGAAGCAAGCCGTCGCCCGACCTGGTGGTCGGAGGCCTGGCGGCCGTTGGCTCGGTGCTCGTCGGCTCGGTCGTGGCGCCGATTCTCTCGAGCACCATCACGGCCAGCACCACGCGGCGCCTGTGCTTCACTACGCTCGTGCTGTCGCTCCTCACGGCTCCGTTGGTGATCGCCATCGTGAGCCACGACGGTATGCCGTACAGCCACGACAATCCGAAGCGCTTGCTGCTCGAGCACCTCCACGAGCACGGCACCAATCTCTCGCACATTGCCATCGTGCCTGCCGACGTGCTGCCGCCTCCTTCGACGCGAGTCATCGAGCGCATGCGCTTCGCCTCCGATCCTTGTACCACGCTCGTGAGCGACTCGCCGCTATGCGTCAAGGATGCCGTCGGAGCACTGCCATCGTTCGTGAGTTGTCCCACCGTTCCAGCGCTCAAACCCGTGCAACAACGCCAACCCACCAACGACGACGACGACACCTCGATTGTGCTCGTCGCCGCGGCCGAACCAGCGCAGCGAACGAATCTGCTTCAGTACTACGTAGAGCAGCACAGTAACACCTCGTGGACGCTCGAGATCCACGCGCCCGACACGCTCGCTCTCGAGATCAACATCTTTGACGACGAGCCCAACGCACCGCTCATGTCATGGGACGCGCTCGACTCGTCGTTCAACGGCAACTTCTCAACCTCGCCCTACACCGACTCGCTCGAGTGGCGATGGTACTCGCTGCTGCCCAAGGTGCGCCCCAACAACACCGACACCTCGGTGGCGCCGACGCCGCTTCGAGCGCGACACACGGTCGGCTACAATCCATCACGCAAGTGGATCCAACGCTTCATCATGCATCCCAATCGACTCTCGAACCTCACAGTACGCTTGTGGGCCTTCTACGATCCATCGGCGGCCGTGATCGAGCTTCAATCCACGATGCCCGATTGGTGTGTTCCGATCAGTCTCAACGTCGTACGAGCGAGACTCTCCTTCGGTCGCGTTGTTGGTTGATCTACACTCGCACACAACCAACTCGCATACGTGATACCAATCATTGATTATCATCAAGATGTAAATATCCAATACAACCAGTCCAGGCACATTCAATCCATCTAATCATCAATCCAATCATCAATCCAATCATCAATCATCAATCCAATCCAATCCAATTCAAGCCAATAGATGGCCACATAGAGAGCGATGAGGGTACATTCGCTGAGTCAGTTGCGTGTTGTCCTTTCGTTGCGCGTATCTCGAGCCATCACTCTCATATCAATCCACCTCCCTGTCTCCTCTATCCATCTATCTATCTATCTATCTATCAATCTATCGATCGATTGGTTGGAATAGTGAATGACACGAGAATGAGACGCTCGAGAGGCATCATCGAGACCTCGCTCCTGTCCCTCACGACATTGACTGGTACGAAGTATCTCGCATCCTCTGCTCAATCGCATCAATCTCTCACTCCTTTGATTCACGGGAATGGACATCATCTTGTACGCATCATAGTCCTCCTCGTGTTCCATACGTTACAGATCAATGCGGCAGCGAGTACTACTACAACAAACAACAACAACAACACGATCTACGTGTGCACGAGCGATGGCATCGATGTGAGTTCGTGTGGCTTCAATCAAACCTCGCCGTGCAAGACCATCGGCTACGGCATCCAACAAGCACCAAGCAATAGTACCATCTCGATCATATGTGGTGGCTCCTACGTCGAATCATCGATACGAGTC
>Ga0209935_1002157_pt1 | contig 25629 bp, 12 predicted proteins | sample ThiBio_1000_plan_2_FD_183958 | JGI IMG/M metagenome (GOLD analysis project Ga0209935, IMG submission 183958) | Wastewater bioreactor microbial communities from Cape Town, South Africa - Thiocy_cont_1000_plan (SPAdes) | ecosystem: Engineered > Bioreactor > Thiocyanate-remediating >...
TATTGAACATTCTTTATGTGATCCTTTGTTTTTATTTGTTAAACAAACTTGGTTTCCATTAATTGTCGATCAAGAAACTCAACGTGACATTACATTGTTAATCAATGGTTGGTCACAATATCTTACGGAATGGTTTGATCTCGATCGAGAAACTAGAAAAGGATATTTCGAACAAATTCAACCTGATCGATTGTATTGTTTTGATGATGATTGATTTCTTTTTATTCTTAGTTATATTTATCATGTACATATATATTTTGTTTTTTCTTTTTTTGCTTGTACCTTCAATAAATACAATCGAAACATAGGGATCCACGTGTTTTTATTGGTTAAAAATAGAAAAAAAAGAATGAAAAATCCAATCGTTCTCTAATTTAAAGAAAAACATCAACACTATAACGATCACGAGAAATGCTTTCGAGCAGTTTTCCAGCTTCTTCTTCGTCACATTTCTTGAATTCCGAAATAATCTTGATAAAACATGTTCGTACAGAAGCACCTAATTTCTTTGCACTTCCACAAATATAAAAACGTGCATTATTACGATATGATTTTGCAATATCTTCTCGATCTTTCCAAAGTAAATCTTGTACATATTGTTTTTCGTGATTTTCTTTACGAGAAAAAGCCATTTTAATTTCGACAGCACCTAATTTCGCCCATTTATCAAGTTCATCAGCATAAAGATAATCTTGATCAGATCGACAACCAAAATAAAGAGTTGCAGGACCAACCTCTCGGCCACAAACTAATTGTGCTGCTCGTTCTTGAATAAAACCACGAAACGGAGCGATTCCTGTTCCAGCAGCAATCATTACAATTGGAATTTTCGTATCATCAGGTGGATGAAATGTAATATTACTTGGACGAACACTACATGTAATTCGATCACCTTCTTTTAACTTTGCAAGATAATTTGAAGCAACACCAAAATATTGACCATGTCCACTCAAAGCTGGACTATTGAGAACATCGATGGTTAATGTAACAACATCTGTATTCCATAGAGGTGAAGATGAAATACTATATTGACGAATTCGAAGTGACGGTAACATTCGAAGATATTGAGAGAACGATAATTGACACGATGGATTTAATTCTAAAATATCCAAGAGACTAATTCGTTTTTCGAGAATTTCTGTTTCATAGATATCTCCAACTAGATCAAGTAATTTCTTTTGTTCATTTTCATCTTCACAAAGATGACTAACAGTTTCAAGCTGCTTCTTGGTAATCGGTTGAGTTAATTCGACATAACCACTAAGAATATCAAAAGCACTAACAGGATGATTTGTTGGAAAGAATGTTTCTGTTGCTGAAACGATTTTAATATGTGTATCAGTTGTTAATTTAAAATGTTTGAGAACTCGAGTCACGACTTCAATTGGATTTGTTGGTAAAACAGCGAGATAATCACCGGCTCGATATGTTTGTCCTTCGGGAAGTTTAATTTCTAAATGTCGTTTTTCTGGTCCGGTAGAACTTGCTTGGACTAAAACTTCATTTCGTTGAACTATTCCAACTTGATTAATTTGTCCGAGATTTCTTGTTGATTGAACGATTTCGATGGATAATTTTTCTTCACTGGTTACATTTTGACCGTTGGTTTCTTTTCGAAGAACACGAAAGAGTTTCTCTTTCCATGAATCAAATGAACCAAAGAAATCTCCGGCAGCATCGGCTTCACCTCGTTCAACAATTCGTTGACCACCACATTGTTCGATAGTTTCATCGATCAATTTCGGAATCTTCTGATAAGTATTCACCCAATCATGATGTCCACTACCAAAAACAGCATAATTAACATTTTTTAATGTTGGTTTCGTTTGAAGATAAGCAACAAATTGTTTAGCATTGTCACATGGTTGACCTTCATAAGAAGCTGTAATAATAATCACTGGTTGATCTGTTGGAATTAATCCAACAGCAGAATCAAGCGTAGCAACTGTTGCATTATAACCAATAAGTGGTGCTTCTGTGGCAATATTTCGTGCAAATGATTCACATGAACCTGAATTACTACCATAGAATATCGATAATGGTTGAGTAGCATTTGTTGTTGGAATATCAACTGTTGGTTTGCCTGTTGGTTTTACTGGTTTAGTTGTATTGAATGATAATCCAACATTTCGTCTTGATCGAACACGTATTTTAAGACCTTCAGGTTTAGTAGTTAATGTCTGTTTAGTTTTGAGATCGTACGAAGGATCAACAAATTCGACATTGAAATGTTTGAGAACCAAAGCCAGAGCTAAGAGACTTTCTTGCCAAGCGAATGGTCGACCAATACAAGCTCGTAGTCCATTTCCAAATGGTTTCCATGCATTCGGTGGAAGTTTTTCAAAACCGCCATTCAACATTCGTTCAGGACGAAATTCTTCTGGTCGATCCCAAACCTTAGGATCTCGATGTAATCCAGGTAGAAGAACTACAACACCTTCATCCTTATGAACTTCATAACCACCTGGAAGAATGACCGTATCTTCTATCGATTGTAAAACAAACGATGATACTGTGGATTGTAATCGAAGTGTTTCTTTTAAAACTGCATCGATATATTTCAGTTTACTTAATGTTTCAAATGTAATTTCATCGAATTGATCAACTTCAGCTTGTGCTTTTTGTAAGGTTTGCGGATTTTTTACAAGACAATATGTTGCAAATGAGAGTAAACCTGATGTTGTTTCATGTCCAGCAATTAAAAATGTAACCATTTGATATCGAATGTTTTCATCCGAAAGTTGATAACCTGTTTCGGGATCTTTTCCATTAATCATTCGATTCAATAAATCATTGACATCACTTGGATTTTGACGGCGTTCTTTAACGATTTCATCACAAAGATTATGTATGAATGCTATATCTTCATTATATTTTCGCGTTGTTCCAATCATCAATGCATTTTGCACAGCTAATCGTTTTGTTCGCCGAGCAGTTTCGAGAAGAACATCGACCATGGCATCAATAAAATGATGCATTTTCTTCTCATAAAAACTATTAAATCGATAATTAAAACTGCATAAAGCAAGTGTATCCAATGTCAATCGTGTAAAACTATCACAAACATCGATAGTTTCTCCTTGAAATCGTTGCCAACGAAGAATTAATTGTGAAGCAATATCCATCATAGCTGGAAACATATCTCGAATGGCTTGTGGACTAAAAGCAGGCCGGAGAATTTTATGTGCTAATTCCCAATTTGGCTCATCTGTATGTGATGTAAAAAGACCATCACCGGTAAGAGCACGAAGTTGATTCAACCCTGCACCGATCTTTTTACCAAATTTCGATTCATCACAAACGAAATTAACTAATTCTTGACTTGAAACAACGACTGCACTTCGTCGAAAGACTGTCAATCGAAAAATGGGCCCATAAAGTCTTTGTAATCGTTTTAACGATTCAGCCGTTTCATCCGAATCGATTTCACTTAAATTACCAACGAGAAACGATCCGGCCGGTTGCGGTATTGGAGTCGGCATGTTGTTTTTAAAATGTTTATAATCACGTTGTTTTTGTTCGTCTATTTATATCTCGGACTAGTTTTCTTGCGTTCTGTTCGAACTTTATGTTTGCCTCGAATTAAATTGCGTGAATAATATTCCGATAGTAAAAGTTAGCTAACAACGAAAAAATTGGAATCGTTACCCAATGAAATCTTCGTGATGATATTCAGTTATTTATCAATATTTGATGTTCATCGAGCCTTTCGTGATTTAAAAAAATATTCGTATTGAATGTCTTCTCCATTCCACAAGACGTTCATTGAATGTGAGTTTAATGCGTCGTCAACGAATATTAGATTTCTTCAAACGATTGATAGTTATACTTTTGAATCTTATTCGATTCGGTATTTCAGTTCACACTATGATATTGGAAGTTGAAATAGGTATGGATTTGAAAATAAATTTAATTTCGAAAAAGAAGATGATTTAAAAAATTCATTTCATAGATTATGCACTTTTTCTATACGATCTATACTCGTATAAAATGAAACCAGTATGTTGGCCTCATACAGTTCGATTAACTATAAGTATTCAACATTCAAATGAACTTTTATTTTTCTTGAAAGATGATGCTTTATCTATGATCGAATATCTCTATGTTACTAACGAAGAACCACGTCATACTCTTTCATGTCCTAAACGACCGAAATCAGACAGTCCATTGAATGCACTTGTGTTAGAAGAAATGATACTGGTTGATTTACATGGTGAATGTAAGAAGTTATTCAATATTCTTAAGTTTATTGTGTCTGAAATAGTTGATTTCTATTTTAGCACTTGAAGATCTTGTGAAATTCGAAGAAATTTGTTCGAAAAAGTTCATTCAATTAAAGTCTTTTCATTTTTCAATTTATTTTGTAACAGAATTCGAAGAAATATGGAGAAAGAATCTGTTTTCTTTAAACAACAAATGGCATTTTGATAATATCGATTTTTATATCGATGAAATGATTCTATGGGAAACAGAATTTGAACAACAAATTGAACAAATATTTGTCATTTATAAACGTCCAATAGACATTTTATTACGTTATAAAAGATCTTTGTACGATCAGAATTGTACATCACTTTTAACAACTCCGATGAGAAATGTTCAGCAACGATCTATTGTATGGAACTGGAGTTAAATCAAACAAATTATTCATAATTTACAATTAATCTCAGCTGCTTATGTTCATAAACTTTATCTGATATATCAACCTGAAACCGTAAGTAAAGAAAAATATATTTCTTTTAAACACACATAACATATTCATTTGCTTTCTTCTAGATGTACTCATCAAAAACTAGAGACTGGCCAATATCAATCAGTTCGAATTCGGTTTTGCGCCATTTACATTCATTAGTTTTCCATTTTGCTCGATATTCGAAAACAAATAAAAAACAGACGCTTCTCAAACAGATACTTGATCGGTCACCAAATTTATCGCATCTGGTAGTTCATTGGGAAGATTTTCGTGAATGTGAAACAACTTACTTAAATATAAAACATATTCACCTTGTTTTGTGGCAAACATTTCCCGAACCAAAACAACACTTTGATGTTTGTGAACTCAGTCAATTAGTACCGAATCTATGTCGACTTGAAACAAGTAATCCTAATATAATGTTCACTGATAATTTAATTGAATTTATTTTGGAAATTATTCGTCGATTCAATCAAATGAGTTATTTAATATTCAATAAATACAGTCGTTATCCACCGAAAAATAGAAACAAACGTCTTTTCAAACGAACACTGTTGGCACAAGGTCATGGACAACAATTGTTTGATGCCAATAATATTCAAATTAGGTTTACTAGTACTGATAAAATATATATTTCACTTTGATTTAATTGTGTGAATAATCGTGAATATCAATAAGATCGAATATACGAAAACTGGTTATTCAAATTTCTGGTAGTATTGGTTTTGTCAATAAGAGCTTTCCCGTGCAACAATCGAAGCACTTCATTTATTCCCTCGGTTGCAAGGAGGGTCATATACACGAGAAATAGTTTGTTTGTCTGTTTGCAATCGGATCTAAAGAACATCGTTTTTAGTAACTGCTAATAATTGGCAATTTGTGGTTGGAACTTAGTCGGATCTTGGGTAATCGAGGCCGGAGCGTTGGAATTGATAGGCAAATATTCACAATTTTCACTTGAATATTTTGGGAAAACAACAGTTTTTCCTAAGGTGATGAGTAGTATTTCCCTTTAAAACTGCGATGCAAACAAACGATTATTTCAAGATAATGATACTGATATTTCTCTATTAAGAGAAAAAACTTTTTTTAATCAATTTCTCAATAACATAACACATTTATCATCATGACCCCTATCAAATGTTTCGTGATTTTAGAGTGGAATTGAGAGAACAAATAATTTCTCTTTCTTCGACTGTTTAAGAGATCGTCTGAAAATAAAATAGTTTACTCATATAATTGTCGCTATTAGCGCTTGAAGAACGTAACATTAGTCTATAATTGTTATTGATCGTCTGAGCTATCTTCAGGGTCAGGCTGTGCTGAATGCCTGAGTTAACTATAAAACATGGTTGATCGAAATGCAAAAACTAAATATATATCTCACTTGATTTCTTGTTATGGTTCGATCGATTGCTAGTGCATTTTCATCTTCGATTTGATTAAATCGGAGATCGAGTGTAGTGAGTGTCTGAGATGAATAGAAAAGATGGCTGATCGAGATGAAGAAACTAAATATATATCTCACTTGATTTCTTTCTAATGCCTGACCAATTGCTCGTCCACCTTCAGTTCCGATTCCATTACCACAGAGGTGGAGTGTGGTTAGTGTCTGAGATAAATAGAAAAGATGGCTGATGGAGATGCGGAAATTAAATCTTTATCTCACTTGATTTCTTTCTAAGGCTTGACCGATTGCATGTGCACCTTCCGCTCCAATTTGATTACCACTGAAAGTGAGGGTGGTGAGTGTCTGAGATGAATAGAAATGATGACTGCTCGAAATGAAGAAATTGAATATATATCTCACTTGATTTCTTTCTAAGCCTAGAGCAATTGCTTGCGCACCTTCAGCTCCGATTTGATTATATTGGAGGTGGAATGTGATGAGTGTCTGAGATAAACAGAAAAGATGGCTGATCGAGATGCGGAAATTAAACCTTTATCTCACTTGATTTCTTTCTAAGGCTTGACCGATTGCATGTGCGCCGTCAGCTCCGATTTGATTATGTTGGAGATGGAGCGTGTTGAGTGTCTGAGATGAATAGAAAAGATGACTAATCAAGATGAAGAAACTGAATATATATCTCACTTGATTTCTTGTTAAGGCTTGACCGATTGCTTGTGCACCTTCCGCTCCAATTTGATTACCACTGAAAGTGAGGGTGGTGAGTGTCTGAGATGAATAGAAATGATGACTGCTCGAAATGAAGAAATTGAATATATATCTCACTTGATTTCTTTCTAAGCCTAGAGCAATTGCTTGCGCACCTTCAGCTCCGATTTGATTATATTGGAGGTGGAATGTGATGAGTGTCTGAGATAAACAGAAAAGATGGCTGATCGAGATGAAGAAGCTAAATATATATATATCTCACTTGATTGCTTTTTAAGACTTGACCGATTGCTTGTGCACCTTCAGGTCCGATTTGATTATGTTCGAGATGGAGCGTGTTGAGCGTCTTAGATAAATAGGGAAGATAGCTGATTGAAATGAAAAAACTAAATATATATCTCACTTGATTTCTTGTTAAGACTTGGCTAATTGCTTGTGCACCTTCAGGTCCGATTCCATTACTATGAAGTTTGAGTGTGGTAAGTGTCTGAAATAATAGAAAAGACGACTGCTCGAAACGAAGAAACTGAATATATATCTCACTTGATTTCTTGTTAAGGCTTGAGCAATTGCTTGTGCACCTTCAGCTCCGATTTGATTACCGTAAAGGTTGAGTATGGTTAGTGTCTGAAATAAGTAGAAAAGACAACTTCTCGATGCGTATAAACTAAATATATATCTCACTTGATTTCTTGTTAAGGCTTGGCCAATTGCTTGTGCACCTTCAGGTCCGATTTGATTATATTGGAGATGAAGCGTAATGAGTGTCTTTGATAAACAGAAAAGATGACTAATCGAGATGAAAAAACTAAATCTTTATCTCACTTGATTTCTTTCTAAGGCTTGACTGATTGCTTGTGCACCTTCAGGTCGGATTTTATTAGCACCGAGGTCGAGTGTGGTTATTGTCTGAGATAAACGGAAAAGATGGCTGATCGAGATGCGGAAATTAAACCTTTATCTCACTTGATTTCTTTCTAAGGCTTGACCGATTGCATGTGCGCCGTCAGCTCCGATTTGATTATGTTGGAGATGGAGCGTGTTGAGTGTCTGAGATGAATAGAAAAGATGACTAATCAAGATGAAGAAACTGAATATATATCTCACTTGATTTCTTGTTAAGGCTTGACCGATTGCTTGTGCACCGTCAGCTCCGATTTCATTACTACTGAGGTTGAGTGTGGTGAGTGTCTATTGACGATAGAGAGTTGATTAACTGCGGAAAAGGATGATATTAAATTCAGGCACACGCGGGCGTGTTAGGATTGATATTATTGAAATGCGCATGTCAGAACTTGCATGTAAAAGATGTTAGGATACTAGCTATGTTTACTTGGAATCGTTGGTAAGAAGTCAGAATAGCATTGATTCGTTGATTGATATTGTTTGCGGACATGAATAAGTCTTTTTCATCCAAATGATCGAATATGCGATAGATTATGTCGATGGGAAGTGTATGAATTGATAAAGACATGTTTCTTCGAATCTGGAATAATCAATAATATTTGTTATAAAAAGCAATATAGGTACTTATTGTTCATGAATCGAAAGAATATATTCGAATAGAAACCTATGAGCTCAGAGATTTGTGTGTGAATCCGTAATATACAAAGAATTGCATTGTGGGAAAATTGACTGATACACAAATAATTATCGCCAACGTCAGGTGACTGATATATTAAGTTATGTACAAAGTATTACTGTTATGTGTTTGCTGACTTGTTGGTGTTGAAATTATCGAGTTTTGCTACTGTTATAGATGTATATGTTTGTTGAATGGTGAAATACTACGAAGAAAGGAAGAAGAATGATTGAAGCATTTTGTAGAGTAGTCAAACGAATGTAATTCGTTGCTGTAGCAACATGTATCAAAGAAAAGAAAAGAAAAATAATAACCAACAGAGATCGCACAAGACAAGGAGAAACATATACTGTTAGATGAACAAAACAAATGGGAAATAAAATTAATTTAACAATGAAACAATGGAACATTTAGATCAATGGGATCAATAAGTCATGACGATATCCATGATGCAAAAGAGCAAACACTACTCAAGACTATTCGCGTAGCATAAACTCTTGAATATTTTATTGACAATTCATTTGGTTGTTTGATTTTTTGTGGCGAGATGCATCTATCCGATTCGATCCGTTTCTCTCTTGATATTTCTCTCTCTCTCTTGATCAAGAGATATAAATAGCGAGACAATTTGGAAATGAGAACAGTGTAACAAAGCGTATTGTATCGACGAGTATTGTCTTACAGAGTGTACTACGCGATGGTGTTTTGAGTTAGTAGTATTAACAAGCGTACAATATAGCTGACTACTTCTCTTGTTGGAATTCGAATTCAAGCGCTCTCAATCATCTTTTTTGTATTATTGTTAGTCATGCATTGGTTGTTTATTCATTACAATAAAATTTCGAGTGAACGTAAATTAAATACGTCACTCAAATTAAAACACTTATTCATAGCGTTTATTCTAAAAGAATCGAATATCGATTCTATTCATGTAAACTAGTTTACACTCTTCGTAAATTACTTATACAACTCAATAACGGAAAAGGTAGAAACTTGCTCATAGAGTCTTCATCAATAAACCTTTTTCTGTCTCTGTTAATGAAACAAAATGTGAATTGCTTCCTCTTTTTTCTAGACGGTGAGCGCCTCATGGCGAATTCGTTTTCCTCTCTAATCACCCTGTCTTTTATCCGATAAATAGCGATACACAAAAAAGTTATAGTTTGAATTTCAAGATGAATTCTGGGTAAATGATAACCACCCACCGTAAACTGTGTAGAATGGCGGTATATGCTATCGTTTTGTATCGTCGTGGAGATGGTATTGATCACCCTGAGGAGTTAATAAAGAAAATATCAAAATTGACGTTTGCTTCAACTTGGAAATGCAATGATCGCCATTTAGAGTATTCCAGCGGTACAAATGTTACGTTATTGTTGAAAAAAGTGTAAGTACCAGTAATGAAAGAATTTACGTAATTCAATATCTATCAATACTCAGGTCGAATTAGCACGCCCGTAAACTGCGTAAAATGATCGTATACGCTATCGATTTATATCGTCACGACGACCGTATTGATCGTCCTCGGTTGACTTAATTATTATTTGTACTTTTAGAATCAAGAAACAGATATCCTGTATATAGTGAAAACATTGTTCGATGATTGACATGCAAGCAAAATTAGTTTTGAAGAATTTTTGGTGAAAGTGAAAGGATGTGTCGACGCAACAGAAAAACAATGATCAAATACATGCAACTAGTTCTCTGTCATCTTAACGAATAAATTTCTTTCCACTCTATAAACGTTTTATTTCGTTATTCATGTTAGACCACTTTTTCGTTTACACACTGTTCGATAACTAGTTAATTCACGTAAGGTACCTTACGTGCCTAAAATTCTTTATCAAAATGATTTAACATGATCGAGTAAAATAAAAATTATTCATAATCAAACTCTTGTTTTTCTATCATCTCCACAAACACCATCGTTTGATTGTAGAACGATTTTTAATTCTGGGTACATGTGATTTATTTATTCAAAGATCTATCATATTTGAGAACATATCGTAAGAAGAAGTTTACTTGGCTAAAATTAATTTTTTTAATAAATGTTGAAATAGATAACTTTCTAAAAAAAAGTAATTGACGTTTTAATTTTCCTTCTTTATCGAGATCTTCATCTCTACTACATTTTCCATTGATAAATATTTGTGGTACACTTGTATCATTCATAATTTTCTTAAGTTCATCTTGATATTCATACCACTACCCACTCTCAAGAGACTAAGCATTAGAAAATTGATTTATTATTATTCTGTTATGTGCACATCAACTCTATGTTTATTGGATTATTAGATGTCTAGTACTAATTTACATGATTTTTTCTTAATCGAACACATTTGACTATAGCGTAAGAAAACCTGGAGTGTGCGTTCTCATATACCCATTCTGTGTGTCGCGACATATATATAATTCACAAACGAATCTTTTAAAGGCATAGTTCTCTTTTCATTCTTACACTAAACAAACGTATGGCGACCACAATTGCGAAAATGGACATGGAGAAGTAAGGTATTGAAACATTCCACGTCGAATAAACATGGCTATATTGGACCATGTATAAATGGCCATAAACGCTATCGTTTTGTACCGCCATGGCGATCGTATTGATCTTCCTGGGACGTGATGTTTCAACACTCGGTATTGGACCTTGTAATAGCTTTGCTGCAATTATATATTAAGGACAACGGATATTTTTCGAACATCGTACTACTCCATTTATTCCGTCAACATCCTCACCCTCATCTATAAACACCATCGAGATTTTTAATTGTGACGAAACTGGCTTATGCATGATGCACATCCCTTGATGTCAGAAATTGACAGACAATGATCAAGAAATGTGTCAGTAAGTAAATACTTTTGTTATAAGTAGAAATAACTTTAAAGAGCTTTTCCTTTTTTCTTGTATTTTGTAGATCATAATAGATAACGATTGTAACCAACATAATTATTTTTTGTACAAAAAACTGTTATAAGAAGAAAATAAAAAAAGTGATTTCTTTGTGTGTCTCCACTGATCAAAAGGCCATCCGCTTCGATAATTAATAGTTAGCTGATGGTTAGATGCTGGTTCAAATCTGATGTTATTATTTATTTTGTTTGAGAAAATTTATTGGTTTAAAGAAAAACATCAACACTATAACGATCACGAGAAATTTTTTCAAGAAATTTTCCAGCTTCTTCTTCATTACAATTCTTGAATTCCGAAATAATCTTGATAAAACATGTTCGCACAGAAACACCTAATTTCTTTGCACTTCCACAAGTATAAAAACGTGCATTATTACGATATGATTTTGCAATATCTTCTCGATCTTCCCAAAGTAAATCTTGTACATATTGCTTTTCTCGATTTTCTTTACGAGAAAAAGCCATTTTAATTTCGACAGCACCTAATTTTGCCCATTTATCAAGTTCATTAGCATAGAGATAATCTTGATCGGATCGACAACCGAAGTAAAGAGTTGCAGGACCAACCTCTCGGCCACAAACTAATTGTGCTGCTCGTTCTTGAATAAAACCACGAAACGGAGCGATTCCTGTTCCAGCAGCAATCATTACAATCGGGATTTTCGTATCTTCAGGTGGATGAAATGTAATATTACTTGGACGAACACTACATGTGATACGATCACCTTCTTTTAATTTAGCAAGATAATTTGAAGCAACACCAAAATATTGACCATGTCCACTCAAAGCTGGACTATTGAGAACATCGATGGTTAATGTAACAACATCTGTATTCCATAGAGGTGAAGATGAAATACTATATTGACGAATTCGAAGTGATGGTAACATTCGAAGATATTGAGAGAACGATAATTGACACGATGGATTTAATTCTAAAATATCCAAGAGACTAATTCGTTTATCGAGAATTTCTGTTTCATAGATATCTCCAACTAGATCAAGTAATTTCTTTTGTTCATTTTCATCTTCACAAAGATGACTAACAGTTTCCAGTTGTTTCTTGGTAATCGGTTGAGTTAATTCAACATAACCACTAAGAATATCAAAAGCACTAACAGGATGATTTGTTGGAAAGAATGTTTCAGTTGTTGAAACGATTTTAATATGTGTATCAGTTGTTAATTTAAAATGTTTGAGAACTCGAGTGACAATTTCAATTGGATTTGTTGGTAAAACAGCGAGATAATCACCGGCTCGATATGTTTGTCCTTCAGGAAGTTTGATTTCTAAATGTCGTTTTTCTGGTCCGGTAGAACTTGCTTGGACTAAAACTTCATTTCGCTGAACAATTCCAACTTGATTAATTTGTCCGAGATTTCTTGTTGATTGAACGATTTCGATGGATAGTTTTTCTTCACTGGTTACATTTTGACCGTTGGTTTCTTTTCGAAGAACACGAAAGAGTTTCTCTTTCCATGAATCAAATGAACCAAAGAAATCTCCAGCAGCATCGCCTTCACCCCGTTCAATAATTCGGTGGCCACCACATTGCCCGATAGTTTCATCAATAAATTTTGGTATCTTCTGATAAGTATTCACCCAATCATGATGTCCAGCACCAAAAACAGCATAATTAACATTTTTTAATGTTGGTTTCGTTTGAAGATAAGCAACAAATTGTTTAGCATTGTCACATGGTTGACCTTCATAAGAAGCTGTAATAATAATCACTGGTTGATCTGTTGGAATTAATCCAACGGCAGAATCAAGCGTAGCAACTGTTGCATTATAACCAATAAGTGGTGCTTCTGTTGCAATATTTCGTGCAAATGATTCACATGAACCTGAATTACTACCATAAAAAATTGATAATGGTTGAATAGTCTTCGTTGTTTCAGCATTCAGTGTAGTTGGTTTGTCTGTTGATTTTACTGATTTAGTTGTATTGAATGATAATCCAACAGGTTGTCTTGATCGAACACGTATTTTAAGACCTTCCGGTTTAATAGTTAATGTTTGTTTAATGCGAAGATCATACGAAGGATCAACAAATTCGATATTAAAATGTTTGAGAACCAAAGCCAGAGCTAAGAGACTTTCTTGCCAAGCAAATGGTCGACCAATACAAGCTCGTTGTCCATTTCCAAATGGTTTCCATGCGTTCGGTGGAAGATTTTCAAAACCACCATTCAACATTCGTTCAGGAAGAAATTCTTCTGGTCGATCCCAAACCTTAGGATCTCGATGTAATCCAGGTAGAAGAACTGAAATACCTTCATCCTTATGAACTTCATAACCACCAGGAAGAATGATACTATCTGCTTTGCATTGTAATGAAAATGATGGTGCGGTCGCTTGTAGTCGAAGTGTTTCTTTTAAAACTGCATCAATATATTTTAGTTTAGTTAATGTTTCAATTGTAATTTCATCGAATTGATCAACTTCAGCTTGTGCTTTTTGTAAAGTTTCTGGATTTTTTAAAAGAAAATAGGTTGCGAACGAAAGTAAACCTGATGTTGTTTCATGTCCAGCAACTAGAAATGTAACCATTTGATATCGAATATTTTCATCCGAAAGTTGATAACCAGTTTCAGGATCTTTTCCATGAATCATTCGATTCAATAGATCATTAACATCATTCGGATTCTGACGTCGTTCTTTAACAATTTCATCACAAAGATTATGTATGAATGATACATCTTCATTGTACTTTCGTGTTGTTGCCATCATCAATGCATTTTGTAGAGCTAATCGTTTTGTTCGTCGACCACTTTCGACAAGAACATCGACCATAGCATCAACAAAATGATGCATTTTTTTCTCATAAAAACTATTAAATCGATAATTAAAACTGCATAGCGCAATTGTATCCAAAGTCAATCGAGTAAAACTATCGCAAACATCGATAGTTTCACCTTGAAATCGTTGCCAACGAAGAATTAATTGTGAAGCAATATCCATCATAGCTGGAAACATATCTCGAATAGCTTGCGGACCGAAAGCAGGCACGAGAATTTTATGTGCTAATTTCCAATTTGGTTCAGATGTATTTGCTGTGAAAAGACCATCGCCAGCAAGTGCTCGAAATTGGTTTAAAGCTCCGCCAATTCTTTTATCGAACTTGGATTCATCACAAACGAAATTAACTAATTCTTGACTTGAAATAATAACGACACTTCGTCGAAAAATTGTCAATCGAAAAATCGGCCCATAAAGTCTTTGCAATCGTTGAAACGATTCAGAAGCTTTATCCGGATCAATTTCATTCAAATTGCCCACTAGAAATGATCCGGCTGGTTGAGGTATTGGATTTGTCATTATTCAAATTTGTGTATTTATTGTGGTTGTTCGTATATTTATATATACCTTGTGTTCTTCGTTCGAAGTGTAACTTACGTTCTCACATGATTCACAATACGAAATGAAGTACGAATGATATCTCTATAGACATGTTGACCTTTATTTCGACAGAAAAAGATATATGCACATTGAATTTATTGAATTATCTCGAATAAAAAAATTGAATCGTAGAAAATTAAAGAAGAAAAAAAAATCTTGAATCATCGTCAAATTTAGCCGAAGAAGGATTCTTCTGTATAAGCCATGTACAAAAATTTATCTTCATCAGCCTAAAAAAGTCGAAAACTGTGATATTCCTATCTGGAAATATTGCGTGTACGAACATTTTCTTTGTACAAAGTGCTCATTGTCATTGAATTCAGTGGAATAGTCTATTGAAAACAAAAGCAAGCAGATTTAATTGACTTTCTCAATGAACGATTTACATTATTAACAAAGAAGAAAATTGTGTCTGCAGGCAGAACATTAAGTCGTTTACGAACAAGACAATGAAATTGTCCAACCTGAACAAAAGCTTTCAATGAAATATTAATTTCAATTGAATCTTACGCTAAGATCTGTTGGTACTAAGAATTTCTTATGAGCAAGATCGGGTAATTTGGAATTCGGTGCTCGTTCTACAATAACTGCACATCGATCGGGATATTGACGATGAAGTTTTTCGCCTTCATTTCGACGAGCTTCATACGTATTCGTCTCTTTGAATTCCCATTTCATTTTATGCATTTTTGTGTTTTCTATCTGAAAATAGATTGACAAGAAAAACAAACAACAACAATTCTCTCATAGGGAAATATTTGAAAGTGTGAGCAAAGCTAAAGTTCCCGAACGTCTTTGATTCGATTCTCGCGAAGATTTCTGTAAATTTAACTTTCGTTTTTCGATTCCACCGAAAAGAACGAGCTCACTTCGAGCTGAAATCAATGAATAATACAAATAGCAATGTGTCGGACTGCCGAATACGTTCGTTGATTTACTTGGCAGCCAATTGACAAATGGATTCGCTGAGAAAATATTCGAAATATCAAGACGATAGATTTGTAAGCCACTCGGCAGATCAAGTAGATTGTATTCATGAGATTTACTCGGTAGAATCGGCCGTTTATTGACAAATGATGAACGAATAGTTTCATCGTTTTCATCACTTGAACTACTGGGAACGATCAACGTGTGGAGAGTTCGTGATTGTTTATCACAGTGAGAAAAATCAAATTGACTGTAGGAGTTTCGTTGTTGAATACTTGGCGAACGTTTTGAACGAGCACAGGTCACTAAAATATTTGCTGAACGTATTAAACAAAACGGTATCAGGGCAAAATCTTCATTATTCGGGCAATGTTCAAGAGAATTCGCTGTTTGAACGAGAATTTCTGTCCATTGATTTGTACGCAATGAATAAAGCCAAACATCGCGACAGATCCGTGTCGATGATGATCCACCGACGATCAAAATCGATTCATTATTCATTGTAAACTGTGAATGACCTGAACAACAACAACAACTAGAATAGTTTATCAATTGAGACAATCGAAAGAGAAATCAACCTTTTCTTGGTTCGGGTTGAGTTCCTTGAACATGAATTTGCGTCCAAGTATCTGTCCATTGCCATAGTTGATTCGAACGTTGCGATATCTGATCGTTGATACTCGTTAGACCGCCGAAAACAATCATTATCATATGTACGTAACTGTGAAACTCACTTGTTCATGCAGCAAATATACAAATTTCCAATAGTAAATTACGTCCGTTTCAAATATTATAAACAATTTCCAATATTTCTTTTCTATTTTCTCCTTAATCCATTAAATAAACACATGAATGTTTTCTGAATCTAAGAATCAGTGCTAAAGAAAAGTGCGTCCTCTATCTCGAATACACTTCGAGAACGAAATTCATACGTAGAAGTGATCTATTAACCAATTATTTCGTTTTTTGTTTACGTTTCAAACGCGAAAAACTGAACAGATAATTCATTTTTTGTACAACTTTAGATAAAAGTGATCATGTTTTTCAATCAAATATGTCAAGCAAATTGTCAACGACAAGATCGAACATTTGAATCATTACCAAAGACAATGTCAGCATCAAAAGCCAAATTTATCGAAATAATGACAAAAACTATGGAATTAGTAAGAGAAATTTAAACACAAAAACAACATTTTCGAAAATGTTTTCTCTCTTAGATAGCTATGATTTGTTTTCTCTTGACGGAATGTATGACATGGATATTCGATATTAAAAATAATCCACACAAAATTTGTGAAGATAAACTTATGATTGGCTATACTTGTTACGTAGTTCGATTATCTGTGGTCTCAACATGCTCAAGTAAGTCGAATAAACAAGAAGTTACAGAGAAGCAAATCAGTGAATTGTTTTCTTGAAACGTCAGTTTTTTTCACAACGTTTTCAAGATCAAAGATATCATAAGAATTTTACCAATATTAATAAAAATTTTACGAAATTTTTTTTCTCTAGTGCTATATTTATGTCGAGTTGTGTGCAAATTGAAATTGTTCTCGATGATCAAGCTCAATTTTAATCGACAAGATATTAAATCACTTTTAAACAAAGTAAAAAACCTTTTTTTAAATACATTTTAAAATGAGTTGTTTCAGGAAATCGCTTTTCGATTCGCAATATCAATTTTTCTTTGGTTCGCCGGTGCATTTGGTATGGCTATTAATAATTTAAATAATGGTGTTCTGACCACATTATACGTACGTGCAAGCACATCATTATGAATCAATTATTTTTTCTTGTTTTCAAGAGTTTTGAAATAGGTATTGGTCTTCTGGCTTTTTGGTGGTCCTATTTCATATTCATACACGAAATCATATCTCAAACAAATGTAGATGCATCTGTTAATTTCACGAATGATAATGAAAATCCTGATGTGACTATTCGTATTCATAATTCCAACAGACAAATTGAAGTATCATCTTTTCTTTTTTTCGAAAATATTTGAAATATTCATTGGTTTTTCTTTTAGGCAGTACCGAGTCAGCAAGAACAACATGAAACAACACCTTTAAATCAACAACAACGAGCATGTTTATTAATAATGAAATTAACTGAAGATGAAAAACCGCTTCGACAATTAGAAGAACAAATTCATCAAAATGATTCACTTTCAAATCAACAGACAATATTCAAACATCGACATACATTAAATTCGTCTTTGGTCTTCTATTCAAATGATAAACAAAACTCGTTATCATCGCCATAATATCCTTTACAGCTGTTGTGATCAATGGATTTTCTCTTTGTGATAAATGTAGATAAACTTCTATAATTCATTTTCTTTTTCTCCTGTTGTGCTTAGAATCTGTCTGACATAAATCGACAAACAAAAGCATATTAACGATATCTAATGAATAAACACTAAAAATATTCTATTAGTTCAATAAACAAAACTAAATAAATGCGAAAACATCGGATCGAAATCCGATTGTTATGTGTACTTCAAAAAGTGAACCCTAGAGATTTCGGTAGTGATGATGGAGTAATGGAGAGGAAGGGCATTTGAGAGATCGTAAAGGGGAAGGCGAGGTAGGGTGGTTGAGAGACCGTATGGGGGAGGGGAAGGATGATGGTGTTGGAGAGATCATGGAAGGGGAATGTGAGGAAGGACGTTTGAGAGATAAGGGTGGTGGGAAAGGGAGTGAGACTGTGTCGAGAGATGACAGTGAGAGAAAGATATGTGCCAATATTTTATGTTAATCTCTGTTTCTAGTTCAACTGTGTTTTAGATCCTAATTTATAAATTGATCCTTCTATTCTAAGAAAATGCATATTATTATGCTGACAAAGTGTCAAAATCTGATGAGTTTTTCTGGCTTTATAAGAAGTACCAGAAGGATAAAATTTTCAAATGAGCATATTTTTCACTATGTTTTGATATCATACGGTACCCCATGAAGAGTTCTATCTAGTGGGAGAAACTCGTATCGATTCCATGAGACAAACGTGAGATTTACTCCGATATTATGCCTAAATTTATGAATTTTTGCTAGTATTGAAAAAGAATGTGTTGTACGGAAGAAATTTTCGTCACTATAGATCTATCTATCTATACTATTTAATATGATTTTGTAGCCCATGAAATTCTCTATCGAACGGTGTATAATAGTATGAGTTTTGTCGCAGCTAAGAGAAAATATTAGCTTAGAGAAAGCTGTCAATCACCAGCATTTTCATCAAATCATGGGGGAAAGTGATGTTTTAAGCTGTAAATCAGGAAATCTTTGACAGATCAGGCCCATCTTTGAACTCGACCGAGATATATATGAGACTAAGCTGTGTACAAAATTTCATGAGGATCATATTCTCTGTTCGAAAATTATCGTGTAAACAGTCGGATATACAGACTGATTTTAGAACGTACTCATTCTTTTTGAGTACACAAGAAGATTTTTGTGAAATACATAGATTTTCGTTTATACCAATGAATCAACTCTGCGGAACTAACTCCTCGCCGTGTCCTACGAGACAAAAAGTGGGCATCCGCAGGGTCTAAGGAGCAGTTCCTTAGTGCGCTCAAGGATGAATATTGAGAGTGAAGATATTGAAGGGTCGTGATGATGGTGAGAATGTGACGGGACGAGGGTGGTGAGGATGTGAAGGAGTGATGATGGTGAGAATGTGAAGGGGTGAGGGTGGTGAGGATGTGAAGGGGCTGATGATGGTACTGATGGTGAGGATGTGAAGGGAGTGATGGTGGTGATTGTGGTGGTGCTGAGGGGGTAAAGGGGATGATGGTGGAGGATGGTGAAGGATGAGGGGATGAAGGGGGTGATGGTGGAGAGTGAGAATGTTGAGGGATGAAGGGGTGATGGTGGAGGGTGAGGATGATAGTGAAGATGTGGGAGCGGTGATGTTAGTGTTGATGAGGTGAGCGGTATTGATGGCATAGACAAGGATAGATTTAGCATAGTTTCATGCTCTATGATGAGATCTGTCAAGTACTGCAAGATAATTGTGGATTCAGTCAGAAATAAGCGCATTTCATTGAGATATAGTGTCGAAATGTATATGATTTTACGATATGTAGAATGTTATGTCGGCAGAAATTTTTTTCTCTGGTGTATGACCCACCACAATTTGGTATCATTTTGTAGCCGATTAAATTCTCTATCGAGTGGTATATAATAGGCTGCGTTTCATTTGAGGGTAAGTATGAAATAGTAGCTGAGAGAAATTGCAACATATCAAAATTTTGACAAAATAATGATGTTTCAACGTGAAAATTGCTAAATCCTTGAGGAATCGAGCCCATCTTCGAACTCGACCGAGACATTTATGAAACAAATCTATGTGGAAAGTTTCATGGGAATCGGATTCTCCGTTCGAGAATTATCGTGTAAACGGACGGCCGGCCACACTGACCGATTCTATAGTGTACTCACTTTTTTGAGTACACAAAAAGAACATGTCTTGTTCATCCTAATGGTTATCGAGAATGAGCCTTTTAAAGTCGTCTTCGGAATGAACGTCAAGATCAAGTCAGTTGAAAGAATTGTTTCGCCTTGTTCAACTTATTTTAAGTTAATGCATTTGTTGATACTATCGTCTGATCAACCATTATGAATAATTCCCAGGAATGGGATCGAATACTCTTTTCTGGATTTGATAAAAGTAAAATGCCTTTCTGTTGTATGACCATAGCAAATTGTAAATTTTGAAGATTTCTCTGCAAGATCAATTATCCAAACGAGTGATAAACTATAATCTCATATGAAATTCAATTCTATAAGAATTGCAAGATTTCATAATGGAGTTGGACTGAAGAATCAGAATATCGATTTATTACACAAATAACAAAACTTTTCACTGAATATCCAAATATTACTAATGATCGCTAATTAAAATTCATCTATTCATTGTCCAGGAAAAGTTGAATATTCAACTGAATGACAAATCACATAACTAACTTAATAAAATAATTTGTTTTGTATTTGCTGAAACGAAAAATTCTCATTCTGTCACATAGATTATGTACATGTACAGATAAAAGCAGAAAAGATTGGTTAACAAAAGGTTACATATTTTATTGAAATCAACAATAAAAACTATCCCAAAACAACAAAATCAAAAAATAATCAGCTCATGACATATTCAATTATGATATCACTCGATCAATTTTTCAATATTAACATTATGATAATATACTAGATAATCAGATAGCAAGATGGACTACTGCTCGCATACATGGGTAAATACACTATCAGTACGTAAATAGAATATTGGGTCTTGAAGGTAAATGAATAAATAGAATCTTACTAAGAGTGAGCTTACGATTTATTCCCTCGACTGTAAGGAGGGTCATATGAAAAAAATTCGTTTTTGATTCTAGAATTCTTTTTCTCATTTATCTAAAGACTATATTTAGATCTTTGTCGCGTGTGAATCTGCTTCGTGCTCACTCATGAAAATCCTAGTTATTCACTCACCCATTTTCATATAGATGATTTATCTATTCAGTTAGCTTTTTGCAACAAAAGTTCAACATTAATTACGAAAAATTGAGTGATAATATCATTCGAATATATACAGTAAAACCCCTCTAATGTGAACACCAATGGGACTTGCCCAAAACGTTCAGATAAACAGGGTGATCATTAACGAGGGGGCTAATGTAAAAAACTTTATTAGAAGTCCAAAAACAGGTTTTCTTCCTTTCTATTGAAAAATAGATATTTATTGAAAGTCAATTCATTCATTCATTCATTTTTAAAAAAATATTTGAATCACTGGCCCGGATATCGGTATGTGCTTTGAGCGCTGCGAAACGAACCATTCGTAGACGTTTTCATTTATCTCTTGACTAGAATCATCTTTGAGTTTTCGCTTTATTTTTTTGTTTCGACTAAGTTGGTAATCGTCTGCATATTCGGCTTTTCTTTTAAGAATATTCGAAACTGCACCTACTCAAACATTAAATCGTTCACTTAATTGTCAATGTGATAGACCATTTTCTTTCTCCTTAATGAGATTAATTTTCTTTTCGAGAGAAAGATCTCGATGAGACATGTTATTCGATCAAACGATTACAAAATACATTATATATTCAATCGACAAGTTAAACAATTAATTAATTATTCTGTTCTCTTTCCTTATCTTTCCACATGAATCACAATATTATCCAATCAAATGAATGATAATGACCTTGTGATGGATGACGACATCCATAATTGTTCACTTTATACAGGTTGCTTATACAGTAGGGACAAGAAAAAAGCGTTCATAGTCAGAATCGCGAGGGGATCATATACGAGGGGGTCAAATACAGCTAAAATCGCTCGGTGGGACCGCAGGATGTTCAATATAATTGGTTGATCATAAAGGAGGAGTGTTCAGTAAGAGGAGTTTTACTGTAGTATGCAGCGTCCTCTATCGAATTCTCCGTTTTTCTTCTTTTTTTTATCATTGGATACATTTTAGATCGGTCATACAATTTTGTTTGTTTCTTTGCTTTGACGTTTAATTGATAATCTGCATTGTTCATGATGTGTTAAAATCAGTGAGTTTCTCATTATTCTTTAACTATCAAGTTTTCGTATCTGTACAAATTTCGTGTATACTTTTAACTAAATCATATATTTGAATCTTATTAATATCTCGTTCTTTTAAAGTTATTTCAACAAATTCTGCAATCTAAAACAATGAAAATTCAGATAAATAACAATGGAATCGTAAGTAAAACGGATATCATTTTAGCTGAAAAAGATTAGTTGATAATTTTGTAAAAAATTTAGCGATCTTTGATAAACTTGCAAAATAATCGAGCATATGACGGGACAAATTATTTCTACTTGCATGAAATTTAAAACATATGTGTATATGTCACAGTACAAACTAAAATTCAGGACAATTTAAAATCGTCCTAACATATAAGGAATATTTAAAATTTTCCTAAGGACACCCTCAAATTTTTACACGCAAATTTGAAGTTGTCCTAGGACTACTAGGACAATTTTAAATTGTCCTAAATTTGAAGTTTTCCTGTGACATATACATATGATTGGAGAATTTGAATAGAGATAAACACTTTGTCCGTAATTTGATTAATAAAAAATTCTTATTTTTCTTTTTATTCGAAGGAAGATAAATGCAATAATAACAATCAGCAAATATGTTCATGCAATCTAGGAACTATAGTGAAAATAGAAGGGATTTTCATTTCGTTCCTGTCTTCTGTAGCTCTTTTCAAAGGTGGCACCAGTTTAATGGTACGAAATACAGAGTAAAACAAATTCTTAATATTTAAAGAAGTCAATAAATAATCGTGTACAGTGTGTACCATTGCTAAGAGGAAGTTGACGATTTTTTATACTATTTTTTCTGATCGTTATAATCATCAAGTATCGAAAATCTCGCCTTTTCTCTAGAGCTAAATGAATTTATATTTGTAGCGACTATCCATTTTCTTTTCTTTTCATTTCAATATGTCAGTTTATCAATACGATAACAGAAAAAAATATTTATTATTCAGATATTGAGTCTCTAAAAATTTGTTAAGATAATTAGTTTCATTAGTGAACAGTCGTATGCAAACATTTTCTCTTTATTTCTCCGAAGCTTTCTCTCATGTGCGGCATTAAACTATCTGAATCTAAGATTCATTTTCATCGATTATCTTGTTTCGAAGTATAAAATCTTCTTTTCAATATAGAAAATTGATCAAGCAGATGCAAATCGTTATGTTTATATGGTGTTTAGTATTGTATTTCTATTCATTAGTGTACTCGCTCTCATTAGTGGTGTGTTTTTCTCATTGACATCCATTTATGAGCTATACATGTTCATCATTATGAAATTATCAATAAAAGTCAAATTACAGGTAATTTTCAATGTTTTTTTTTCCAAATATCTGATTTTTTAATCTTTGAAATAGAATAATGGTAAACAATGTCGAGTGGAATCGTCATCGAGTCAAAAGAATAAATCAATATATATCATCAAACATTTTCTTCACTTTTTCTTTACTCGTCAACGTCGGAATGAAACAATTATTGTTTGAATAAACAGCTGACATTTTCAAAGACAATAGAAATAGATTGGCACATTAAAATTGTACAAAACATGTATATTTACTTTTTTCTGTATTAAATATTTGTTGTGTTGTTTTCTGTAATGATTTCACACTAAGACTTGTAATATGATACAATGTTCAAGACTCGAATCTTTATTTACGCATGTGTATTGATTAAACTATCATTCTCGATACTTGAAATAAATCTGAAGTGAAACTGAAACATGTCTTTAATCTCGATTTTTTTGCTACATTTTCTAAGCTGTTATGTGGAAAACTAAATATAATTTAAATTGTCCTGTGACATATATAGATCTAGACATGATCCGAATCATTATTTATGTGAGAATATTTATTAATTGAAAAAAAAAAGATGTTTGTTTATCTAGAGAAAAACATCAACGTTATAACGATCACGAGCAATGTTTTCGAGAAGTTTTTCAGCTTCAACTTCATCACAACTTTTCAATTCCGAAATAATCTTAATAAAACATGTTCGTACAGAAGCACCTAATTTCTTTGCACTTCCACAAATATAAAAACGTGCATTGTTACGATATGATTTTGCAATATCTTGTCGATCTTGCCAAAGTAAATCTTGTACATATTGCTTTTCTCGATTTTCTTTACGAGAAAAAGCCATTTTAATTTCGACTGCTCCTAATTTCGACCATTTATCAAGTTCATTAGCATATAAATAATCTTGATCAGATCGACAACCGAAATAGAGCGTTGCAGGGCCAACCTCTCGACCACAAACTAATTGAGCTGCTCGTTCTTGAATAAAACCACGAAATGGTGCTATTCCTGTTCCAGCAGCAATCATTACAATTGGGATTTTTGTATCTTCAGGTGGATGAAATGTAATATTACTTGAACGAACACTACATGTTATACGATCACCTTCTTTTAACTTTGCAAGATAATTCGAAGCAACACCAAAATATTCTCCATGTCCACTCAAAGCGGGGCTATTGAGAACGTCAATGGTCAATGTAACAACATCAGTATTCCATAAATGTGAAGATGAAATACTATATTGACGAATTCGAAGTGATGGCAACATTCGAAGATATTGAGAGAATGAAAGTTGACATGATGGATTTAATTCTAAAATATCCAACAAACTAATTCGTTTGTCGAGAATTTCTTTTTCATAGACATCTCCAACTAGATCAAGTAATTTCTTTCGATCGTTTTCATCTTCACAAAGATTGGCAACAGTTTCAAGCTGCTTCTTAGTAATCGGTTGAGTTAATTCAACATAACCACTAAGAATATCGAAAGCACTAACAGGATGATTAGTTGGAAAGAATGTTTCTGTTGCTGAAACGATTTTAATATGTGTATCAGTTGTTAATTTAAAATGTTTGAGAACTCGAGTCACGACTTCAATTGGATTTGTTGGTAAAACAGCGAGATAATCACCGCTTCGATATGTTTGTCCTTCGGGAAGTTTAATTTCTAAATGTCGTTTTTCTGGTCCGGTAGAACTTGCTTGGACTAAAACTTCATTTCGTTGAACTATTCCAACTTGATTAATTTGTCCGAGATTTCTTGTTGATTGAACGATTTCGATGGATAATTTTTCTTCACTGGTTACATTTTGACCGTTGGTTTCTTTTCGAAGAACACGAAAGAGTTTCTCTTTCCATGAATCAAATGAACCAAAGAAATCTCCGGCAGCATCGGCTTCACCTCGTTCAATAATTCGGTGGCCACCACATTCCCCGATAGTTTCATCAATAAATTTTGGTATCTTCTGATAAGTATTCACCCAATCATGATGTCCAGCACCGAAAATAGCATAATTAACATTTTTTAATGTTGGTTTCGTTTGAAGATAAGCAACAAATTGTTTAGCATTGTCACATGGTTGACCTTCATAAGAAGCTGTAATAATAATCACTGGTTGATCTGTTGGAATTAAT